>ERZ887830.2128-NODE-2128-length-10392-cov-6.255780_pt1 | contig 10392 bp, 20 predicted proteins | sample MGYA00521101_ERZ887830 | MGnify/ENA primary metagenome ERZ887830 (study PRJEB32303, sample SAMEA104408592) | aquatic metagenome | biome: Marine water; feature: Pelagic; material: water | place: Baltic Sea | collected 2014-06-05T16:38:00 | depth 1,762 m ...
GCAACAGCGTTTGCCAATGCTTCATCGTATGTCCACGCATCTGCCTCTGACGTTCCATCGTGCAAGCCGCCGCCTGCCACTGTGACGTACTTTTCAATAATAGCCATTTAGAGACTCCAATCAGTTGCCATCTTATTCAGTGCTGCTTGCCACTTGGCATTATCCGGGTCATTGGCAGTCACAAGCGGTGAGATATTTGCGTTGTACAGTCCGTTGTACTTCTGGAACTGCAAGGCAGTTTCTTCTGCTGCCTCGCGTTCTGCTTCTGCTGCTGCCTGCTCTGCAAGGTACGTTTCGCGTGCCTCGCTAATCTGTTCGGCGGTCACTGGTTCCTCTGGTTGACCACCAGCAGCATCAACCAACGACTGCGCGACGACTTGCAGGTTTGCGTCCATCCCACCGGTAACGCTCGACCATTGAATGCTGCGAGGATAGCTGTCGGTTGAAACAGTTTCACCATTGCCGAACACATGCGAAATAAACCAACCCAAAAGCGACTTTTCGTCGCCCTGCGGCAGTCCGCTGTAATGGTCGATCAGCGATCCGGCACGCGTCCCTGCGACTGGGTCTTCAACGACTGCGCCGGCTTCCTGCAGTATCACTCTAGCGTCACTGCATGGCAGTGCCCGCATGGTGCGAATCGACAGGTGCTGCGAGATCACATCGTCAGCAACGCCAACTTCTTCCAGTTCTTTTACGTCTGCCAGGTAATCAATCACGTTCGTTTCCTCGGTTTTTAAGTTCGTCGACATTTGTGCCGGCTTGTCTTGCTAGTTGCTTCCAAAGCTCCACCCTGTCGTTTTCGCACCTTGACAGTCGTTCTTCGACGCCGTGTAAATGCTTCATGATCTGCCGCCAAAGGACGCCGATTGCGCCGCCCATTGCAGTTAATGCGGTAACAAGCACGCCGAGCGTTGTTGGGTCTGGTGTCGTCATCTGTTCGCCTCAACCGATGTCCTTAGCCATCGGTAAAAATCGTTCTTTTCGTTGTACCCTGTACGCGTGGCGATGTTTTGGCCTCCGACGTACACATCAAACGCAGGCGTGCCGCGAGGGTCTGGCGGGCGTTTCACCATAAGCCATCCAACCGCTTCGAGTTCCGGCACAATGCGAGCAAAAGCCAAACACGGTTTGCACCCTGCCTGGCTTGTGTAATGAATTGCCGACTTTGGTGCCGGCTTGCTCTCGACCTCAACATTTGCGGTTTCAATTTGTTGCTTTGCTTGCTGCTCTGCACTCTTCGCCAGGGCAATCGTTGCAAGGATGACGCACAACGCAGCACCGTAGATAACGGCATCAAAAAACCTACTCATCAGCGGTCACCTCCGCTGCTCGCACTGCGATGTACTCGTGGGCGACTGCCTTGGCCCCAAACAACTGCGTGCGGCCTTTGTTTTTCCATTTGTCCGACCAACTGTTGACGATCTCAACGCCCCACTCGCCGTTGCGATAAACAGCAGCAGCAGCAAAAACCAAATGCCCCCACCACGAGAAACCGCACGACACTGGCGACGGTGCAATTGGGCACAGTAGCGCACTGATTGCGGCGTCGAAATTCCTGCTTTCAATCTCCTCAAAGTTGACGATCGAATGCTTTGACGCGGACGCTTTGACTGCGTCGCCTTGGGTCTTGGCCCGGCTGATGACGCCTTCGGGGTAATGCTCGACCGTTGGCAGACCGTACTCGTTGATAAAGCGGACGGCGTTGATGCCCCAAGAGCCTTTGTTGCGGAACTTCATACCCAACGCTGCTGGGTAGGTGTGCGACAGATGCGGCACAGGGTCAACGCCCTGCATTGCGTAGGCAACCTGCACCGCACCAGTCACTCCAGCACACCAGCAAAAGTTTGTATTCCGCTGGTTTAGCACGGTGCAACCAGCAGATAAGAAATGATCCAAGGGCGACGTGCGATGCTTGTTTTGCAGTTGGAGCAGTTCTCGCCAGTCCGACCGTGGATAAATTCGCCCGCTGTACTCTGGAACGACAGACGCAAACGGTTCGGCGTCAAAGTCGCGGTCGATGTAGCCTTTTTGGTATTCGGTCAATTTGCACCTACCAGTTTTCTGAACTCGCTGATGCTGGCCGGCAGGTCGTACCGCTTGCGGTTGCCGTTGGCGTCGACCGTTGCTAGGCACGGTGCCTCTTCGCTGTAGAAACTGTGAAGCTGTCGTACCCACTCGTCAGCGTTTGATAGGTCGCCGGCGTCGGCCCACAACGCACGAAACGGTATGTTTCGCTGGTCGCATATCTCGTCGATCACTGCACTGTTTGCGACTTGTGCCTGGTCAATTGTCATGTCCTGCGACTTGATGACCAAGACGCCAGCAACCTTGCCGGCTGGCTGGTCGCGTTCTTTATCAGGCGTGAACTTTTCCCAATACCCACTTTGCCAGATCACAAACGCAAGCAGACCTGCAAGCACGATGGCCGGCAGGTTTGTTGTTGGTTTTTGTGGCGATGCGGAAACGTCGATCACTTCTTGCCCTCGACTTTGTCAGCGAGAGCGTTGATGCGATGGTCTAGGTTTGTCAGCACTTCGTTGAGTTTGGCAGCGTCAATGACGCTTTCGACCTTGTCCGCTGCATCACTTGCACGCGGAAACATTCCCCGCAGGTAGTCAACGGCTTTTTCTGCCAATGGTTGCAACCCGCTTACGATCAGAATGGCGCAAACGCCGACAAGCTGCACGGCAGACACTGCGGCGGTTGCGACCAATGCCAGCAGATTGACGGACTCAAAACCCTCTGCGTTGTCTTCTGCCCACAAAAAGTCAAAGATGCCAAGCGTGTAGCATTTCCACGCGAGAAACAGCACAAACGCACCGACCAAAAACTGAAAAGACTTGTTTTGCTTTAGCATCCCGGCTCCCCTGGTTGGTAACTGCTTGCAAGTGTTGCGGCGTCAAAAAGTTGCTCCTCAATCCATCTTTCAAGCAGTCGAGTTGCCAGCTTGATGGCAATCGGAAGCAGTAGAGACGCGATCATGCTTTGGTAATTGCGAGCGTTACGCAGTCGCGTGTAGGTGCTTCGCTGCGACATGTCGAAAACCTTTGCCGAATCCTTTGCCGGGCTCAAATGCAGACGGCACGCGGTCAGATATTCCTCGCGTGCGATCTTGCGAATTTCTTTGCGTCTAGCTTTTGACAACAGCACGTTTGACTCCGTTTGCGACCTGTCAATTGATATTTTAGAAAACTGGTTGCCATCAGTCCACGAGGACAAAGACCCGGCCCGTTGCGAGCAGTGCTTTTGCGATGTCGGTGCCCATGCGTGTGACCACTTCTTCAGCCTCGAACAGCAGCTCATTTTCTGCGTGAATGATCTCGTGACATAGAGTGTCAAGGACTCTTTCTTTTGATAGATCACGTCTAACGTGGATCGTTCGTTTAAACCGGTTGCACCAGCCCCAAGTGTCTTTGGGTAGTTTCTCACGCTGCCATTGCCGGCGAGTCAGTAGGTAGATCGTCCAGGTCTTGCCAGCAATTTCAGTCTTCACAATTTCCATCAATCGGCCTCCTGCCTGATGATGCGCAAATCGCACACGTTGCGGCTGACTTCGCCGAATTGCTTGTGATACACAACGCTGCTGATCGAGCGACTGGCACCATATAAAGCGTCTGCGTGGTACTGGTCTGAAGCTGTTAGCGGGTTCCAAACCTCAAACAAGCACGGGCCAAGCTCCTCGCGTTGCTTGTGATGTACGTGTCCGTTGTCGACGTACACAAACTGCGACTGCCCAATCTGCTCGCGGTATCGGTTCGTCAGGTGTGCTAGTTGATGCGCTCGGTTCTTCTCGCCGTGGTAGACGAAGTGGCAGACCTCACCCCACTGGAAGTGCTGGACTTTGCAGTCGTTCCGCTGCACCGTGACGCGAGGTTCATTCTCAAAGTAGGCTTCAAGTGCGATCTCCATGCTTACCGCTGCATCAGGGTCATGGTTCCCGCGAGCGTTGATGACCTGGACACTTTGGTGCTTGGTCAGCATTAGCCGCACAGCGTCTCGTAGGATGTGCGCCGCTCGTCTGGCAACCTTGCCGTGCCGACCATCGACGTCAAGCGAGTTCCCGCTGCCTGGCGTTTGTGCTTTGCGGTCGTTGGCGTGCAGAAAGTCGCCTACGTTGACCAAGACGCCGGTTTGTGTCGGTGGTGCAGAATCAATCAAAAACGACAAACCGCCAACGATGTCAGCGGTTGACTTTGCAAGGTCGTAATCCTCGGCCCCTGTCTCAGAGCCCCACGCGTAGAGCCCCAGGTGCTGGTCGCCGATCTTGTAGTGCGTCGCCAGTTCAGCGTCGGCGAAATTCTTGCGACGTGGTGCAACCTTACCAAACCCTCCCCGCACGTCGTCAGCAAGTCCAGCAGCAAATCCATGCAAGGCTGCCTGTATCGCTTGAAGGTTTGCTGATGATTTGACCCACTGCAGACGGACCTTGCCGTCTTCGTCGTACAGGGTCGACGCACCTTTAAGCAGTTGCGTGCCTGGTACTGGATTGTGCAAGCCGTGCTGCGGCGAGTATCCCCGAATCTCAGCCCGACTGCGCGCCCGCTTGTAAGCATTGCTTATGGTGTGCTGCGCAATCTGCAGCACTCTCGCGGCTTTTTGTTGCGTGCCCTCGTTCGCCCACGTTTCGAGCAAAACACGCTCGCGGTCGGTCGCAAACTCAAGTAGTTTTTTGTCAAACGGTGCAACTTTTCCCACAGGTCACCCTCCACTGGTGACCTTCATTTTGACCGTGGCGTTGCTTTTTGTCACTTTTAACGCCAGCAGCGGACGCGATAGAACCACCCGTCACGCTCAACAGTAGCGTCGCCGGTGCATCGCAGGCCACGTCTTCGGTCTGGTGTGCAGGTGCCTGGCTGCGGGTTGCGGTTGACGCCGATTCCCTCAAACCGTCCTAGAATCCGGCTGACGTAGTGGCTCCGTGATCGCAACCGTGCCATCAACCTAGCTTTCTCCTCGCACGCTTCTTGATCGCTTTTCACCACTGCGACCGTTTCGACTTTAACCGTGCGAGTCTTCGTCACGGTCGTGCATTTAGCCGTCGTGCATTTCTTGGGACTGAAAAAACCAAAGCCAAAAACTAAACCCATCACTGCTAGTAAATTAACCATCTCAATCCTTTTCTGAAGTGTTACCAGGCAACGTGCCTTTTTTAATGCTGCAACGGTTGCTGTTGAACGTCAACGCCCCCATCGCAGGTAGGCGAGCCAGAAGCAAATAAGCCCGCAGGCTGACAGGATCAATGCCATGCGATGTCGTGCCCCTCGCTAACTGTGATCTCAACGCGTGGATGCTCTGCGTCTTTTTCGCGTCTGATCGGCATGTACAGGCACGCGTGGTCGTCAGTCCACAGGCCGGCATCGGTGAATCCGTCAAACGCTGCCTTCAGGCTTGCCAGGATGTTGTCGCGATCCATGAAAGCTCGCGTCTTGTGGTAATACGTGATCGTGACTTTGGGTTCTGCGATGGGTTCCCATCCGCCATGCACCTCGCACTCGTCCATTGCTGCATCCGCTGCGTGTGCGCGATACGTTCGCGTTGCACTCGCCTTTGCCATGTGATGACTTCGCACGTTCGGCTTGAGCTTCTGGGGTGGACATGCCAGCGTGATCGTTATGCTTTGCGTCATGCGTTCGCCTCGTAAACTGCTTTTGCAAATCCTAGAGGTGTCACGCTGCGCAAGTCGCTTCTGTCTGGTGATGGTGGCATCAAGTGCATCCGGTTGTCTGGTTTCTCACCATTTAGCAATGGTCGACACTCCGGCATCGCAAAACCGTTGCCAGTCCAAAGGCAGGTTTTTTTTGTGTAGTTGTCGTTCGGCTCGTATCCCGCAAAGTGCCAAGGCTGAAACGTAAAGTCTGGCTTTCGCCAGTAGCTAGACATAACTGAAACCGGGTTTTCAATCATCCAAGGACAGTCGCACCACTCGCAAATGTCTCTCGACCGCTCAACGAGTTCTATTGCTGCTGATAATCCGGCCAAGCCCTTGTCTTTAAACCAGCGCGCTCCGCTCACCGCTTGATCTGTGCAAGGTGGGAACGCGAAGCAAATTTTGTAATCAACTCGCGGGGGTAACCATCGCAGAATGTCGATTCCGTTTTTGAGGTCAACGGACAGCGTGTCATACCCCGCATCCCGCCATGGCTGCACCATCACGCCGGAAAAGTCAAATAAAGAAAGCACTAAACCTTTCATGCGTTCGCCTCGTCACCCCGGTAACACTTGACGCTGTACACGACTTGCCGGTTGACCTGGTGCCGCATGATCGTGTCAGGGTGATCCACGTCGCGAGTCTCAACGATCCACGCTTCGCCCTCTGGCAATCCGCCAAAATGATCGCGCCAGGCAACCAACCGTTTTGCAGCGTCTGCGTGCCCAATACTTCCGAACGAATACCAATACTTTCCAGCAAGTCTGGCCTGCCTGTTCATTCCTACCATCGCATCACCTCAACTTTTCCATTAGCTTCGACGCACCGAACGTACCGCTCGCCAATGATTTTCACGTACAGAGGGAGAATCAAAGACGCCTTCAGGTTCCACTTGCTCCTGGCGTACTTCCGCAATGCGTCATCAAGGTCTTCGCCCTCGATAGTTTTGTTGGTGTCCGCACTTTCGCCCATTTCACGCACCACAAACGACTTCTGCGGTCCTGCGAACTCAACTTTGCGTTGCGGGCCGGCATGATGCGGCGTTTCCGCGTATGGGCTCGACGTGTCCCTGCTTGCATTGCTCACTTTGTTTCTCCCATCAAGTTGTCGATTGACCAATTGCCCAACGTCAGCGGTGTAGCCATGAGAACCTCTCTGTCGTTTCCTTTGGCAAACTCCTTGGCGATCAGTTCCCCCATCGCTTCGGCTGTAGCTTCTTCCGCAAACCCTTCAACGTCTGGGTGTGGCCCGCCTCGCGTCCATCCGATGATCCGGTTGACCGCGTCGTCTGGTTGCTTGTTCACCAGGCAGAACCGCATGGCGTAGAAAAACTTGCCGTCCGGGTCTTTAGGTGCGGTCGCTTGTGCCGACAGCTTCGCCATGCGTTGCTTTTCTTGCCGGCGGAACCTGCGATCGTTCGCGGCCCGCTTGACCAGTTGCGCCGTGGTGTCTCGCTCGTATGCCTTCGGCGTTTCAATGTCGCCTTCGATCATTGCGTTGATGACCGCTTCTACGTCGTCGTAGTCACAGTGCAGGATCACACGCTTCCAGATGTCGAGCGTCTTGTTGCCCTGCTTGGTCATCCAAGTCTTTGAGTCTGGGAATGCCGCAAAGTAGTACGCCCAACATTCTTTTGCTTGTTCGTCTCTCATAAGTCCAGTGCCTCCGCTGGTTGTGCCTTGGTTCCGTTCCGCTTGGAAAAGTCGTTGTCGCTGTCCAGGATGCTCCTGGCTTCCTTCAGGATGCTGAAAGCGATGTCTCGCTTGGCTTTGTCTGGCCCGCGCCTGGTGAGTTCCATCAGCGTCGCGTCCTGCTGAACCGCACCCATCCGCTTGCCGGTGTCTTGGAACCGGTAGTCAACCCACTGCTGCCATTGATCTTCAAAACCGATCGCTTGCTGTGTGTGTGTGTGTGTATTCTTCTCTTCTCTTCTCTTCTCTTCTCTAGTCACGCTTGTGTCACGCTCGTTGCGTGACGGTTGCGTGACAGATGCGCGACGTTTTGACTGCCGAAGTGCCGAATTTGCACGCTTTTTGGCACTTTGCGACAAATGCCGCTCGAAGTTGGGGATGCGGATCACTGGCAGTTCGCCGGTGTCGTCGTACTCCAACCAACCCACGTCACACATCAGTTCGGGGAAACCCGGCAGGTTGATGCGACGTCCGAGTGACACGAGCGTGACACCTGTCACGCTGTCAGCGTGACATTGGCGTGACACCCAAGACCACAGAGCGTGACAATATCCGACCACTGCTTCTTCGCGGATGTCGAGTTTGTCCGCCATCTGCATGACTGCTGGATCTTCCATTAGGTCGATCCGCATCTTGATCCATTCACCGCTCATGGCTTGCTCCCCCTGTGTCTGACATCATTGCAAGCAATCCGAACTGCTCGCCTTTGTGCGTCGCTTGCAGGTGCCGCAGGAGCCACCTAATGCCGCGCATGTACTGCCGGCGTTGTTGGCGAAACGCGTCTTTTTGCTGTTTGTCAAACTCCGCCAATGGCAGCAGTTTTGGCTTTTTCCTGCCGCTTGGCAGCGACAAAAAGTTTCGCATCCCGTGATGGTAGAAATTTGACCGTGCAATGCCGCCACGGTGGTGAAACGGAGTTGTGCCGACAATGTTGCGGACCAGCCAGTTGACGCCAGGCATCGTGTCCGTGTCCTCGCGTTGCCGCTCGTTACCGGCAGGATCAACCACCAGTGCCGCAGATGTGTAGAGTTGGCACGCACCCATGCTGGCTACAGCGGACCTCACGTCGTTGTCGTAGGTTTCTTGACCGACTTTGTTGTACCTGTCTTTTGGTTTACCAAAGGCACAGATATTTGCGTCTCGCAGCAACTGCCGGCAGGCATCCTCTTTTGTGCCAAAACAAAAGTATTCGTCTGACTGTGTCTCGTAGTCTTTTTGCGATCGTGCCCAATTTAGGATTACATTTGTTTCGCTCTTAAAGTCGTATATTGCTTGGCGGCTTGGCGAGACGTCAAAGTTGTACCTCGGCTTGTGCAATACCACTGGCTCTGACCTGACAAACCTGTGCAATGCTCTTGCGTCGTCAGCATCCTCGCCTGTGCCTTTATTGGCGTCGAGGCCAGCAATAGCACGCACACGACTGGTCAGGTGCTGAGGGAACCAAAGGCATTGAACGCCAGCATCAATCGCTGCATCGTAAAGGTCAACCAGTTCCTCGCCTGTGTAAACTTGCGCAAGGCTTTCTTTTTTGCGTGGCACTTGAATGTGTGCATATTCAACTACTAGGTACGAACCAGGGTCAATCCACTGCATTGACGCAAACTCTGCTTTGTTAAGTCTTGTGTCATTATCGCCATCGTGTATGTACCAATAGCCTCCGCCCCAGTCAGCGGTGTAGAGCTTGGCGTCGGCTGGTACTCTTCCATTGCTTTTGTATTTCAATGTTCAATCCTTTCAAATCCGCAGAGAAGTTGATGCGGGTTACGCAGATACCGTGATGCGGTGTGTGTAAAAAAGGCAGATCCGTTGATGCGGGTTACGCAGAGACGATGATGCCTTGTGTAAGTCGTTCTAAGTCGCAGAGAAGTTGATGCGGGTTACGCAGATGCCATGATGCGGTGACCTTAAAACGGTGGGTCGCTGTAATCATTCGTATCAATCGCCGGCACTGCTGCCGGCTTCGGCTTCGCCTCAACCGGCTTGCCGCCAAGCAACTGCAGGCGATCCGCAACAACCTTGAGCTTTGATCGCTTCTGGCCTTCGTGTTCCCACGTTTCCAACTTCAGTCTGCCCTCGATCATCACGCTGCTACCTTTCCGCGTGTACTCGTCAGCAACCTCTGCGTTCCGGCCCCACAGCGTGACATCGACAAATGTTGTCTCATCAACCCATTCATCGCCGCTCTTGCGTCGCTCGTTGACCGCCAAGCCAATGTCGCAAACTGCGGTGCCCTGGGGCGTGTGTCGCAGTTCGATGTCGCGAGTAAGGTTGCCCATCAGAAAGCTTTTGTTCATGCTAGCTGGCATCGTTTACGTCCTTGAGTTCGTCGGTTGTGTACAGTCCTAAGCCAATCTCAGGAGCGGTTGTGCGGATCAGAAACGCAGCGGCCCGGTACCGCAGCATCAGTTCGGCCATCGTCTTCCACTTGCTACCGGCCTTGGTTGACCAACCTTCAGCCTTCGCCATTTCCAGCGAAACTTCTGGCCCGCGTATCTCGGCCCCTGTCGCCAGTTCTGTCGTCACTGCTGTGCAAGCATCTTTCTTCTCGCTGAACTCATACCGGATCGTTGAGAAACGCCCACAAGCATTGAACGTTGCGATAAGAAACTGTGCGGACCATCCCGGCTTGCCGTGGATGATGTGCAGCGACTGCATGACCATCAGCGGGTCTGCGTTCATGCGGTTTGCCATGTTCATCGCAACAACTACATCAGCGACGTTGCCCTGGTACTGCTTTGGCACCAGCGACGAAGCACCAAGCAGTTTTGCCTCGCGCTGTTGTAGTTCAAAGCGTGCCGTGTCAGCCTGCACCAGTGCCAGGCTTGTCGTCTGTTCCACCTTGGCAGGCACAGCGTCAAACTGCTGCTCGACCTGTTCAATCAACTCACTCATTTTTGCTCTCGTTAGGTAATGGTAAAAAGTGTCTTGTGTTTCGTTCGTCTGCTTTGCCCTGGTCGTATGCTCTTCCGATAAGCGACAACCAAAAGCCAGCCAGGGCACCTACGCCAGCCTTTGGGTCTTCGAGTAATGGGTTTTCTTCCAGCACGCGGT
>ERZ887830.2129-NODE-2129-length-10390-cov-7.736623_pt1 | contig 10390 bp, 5 predicted proteins | sample MGYA00521101_ERZ887830 | MGnify/ENA primary metagenome ERZ887830 (study PRJEB32303, sample SAMEA104408592) | aquatic metagenome | biome: Marine water; feature: Pelagic; material: water | place: Baltic Sea | collected 2014-06-05T16:38:00 | depth 1,762 m ...
ACCCACATAGTCGTTGGCATCACCGCTGACCTCTAGTTTCAGCCCCGGAGCCGCAAAGGCCCCCAATGATTGCCCCGCAGAACCGGTCAATTTCACCGTCAGATGGTCAGGTTGCAATTGGTTGCGCATGCCGAACCGCTTGACGATATGGCTGGATGTCCGCGTGCCGATGGTCCGGTCGGTGTTACGGACCGCATAGGACAGTTGCATCTTTTCACCATCCTCAAGGAAGCGCGCGGCATCCGCCACAATCGCGGCGTCCAGCGTGTCCGGCACCGCGTTGCGTGGCTTGTTGCGGTCGTAAACAATACGATCCGCGCCATCGACAGTGATCAGCAGCGGGTTCAGATCGAGATCGTCCAGATGCGCAGAGCCCCGGCTGACCTGAGACAACAGATCCGCACGACCAATGACCTCGTCCAGAGACTTGGCCCCGATAGAGGCAAGAATCTCGCGCACTTCCTGAGCGTAGAAAGTGATCAGGTTGACGACCTTGTCGGCGTTGCCGGTGAACTTGGCGCGCAGGTCCTCGTCCTGCGTGCAGACCCCGACCGGGCAAGTGTTGCTTTGGCACTGACGCACCATGATACAGCCCATCGCGATCAGCGCAGCGGTGCCGATGCCGTATTCTTCGGCCCCAAGCATTGCCGCCATGACGATGTCACGCCCGGTGCGAAGGCCACCATCGGTGCGCAGGGTCACGCGGTCGCGCAGCTTGTTCATCGACAGAACCTGATGCGCCTCGGTCAGGCCCATTTCCCAGGGCAGACCCGCGTATTTGATCGAGGTTGCGGGCGACGCGCCCGTGCCACCGTTGTGACCGGAAATTAGGATCACATCAGCCTTGGCCTTGGCCACACCCGCCGCAATCGTACCCACACCGCTAGAGGCGACAAGTTTCACCGTCACCTTGGCGCGTGGGTTGATCTGCTTGAGGTCATAGATCAGCTGCGCCAGATCCTCGATAGAGTAGATATCGTGGTGCGGCGGTGGGGATATCAGCGTCACACCGGGTGTCGAGTGGCGCAGACGCGCGATCAGTTCGGTGACCTTCATCCCCGGCAACTGACCACCCTCTCCGGGCTTGGCGCCCTGAGCGACCTTGATTTCCAGCTCTTCGCAGGCGTTCAGGTATTCGGCGGTGACGCCAAAGCGACCAGAGGCCACCTGCTTGATCTTGGCACTTGGGTTGTCGCCGTTGGATTCTGGCACGAAATGCGCCGGATCTTCGCCACCCTCGCCAGAGTCGGACTTGGCCCCGATCCGGTTCATCGCGATGTTCAGCGTCTTGTGTGCCTCTGGCGACAGCGCCCCCAGCGACATACCCGGTGTCACGAACCGCTTGCGGATCGAGGTGATGCTTTCGACCTCTTCAATCGCCACAGGCGCACCGATGGATTTGAAATCCAGCAGGTCGCGCAAATGGATCGGCGGAGCAGAGCGCATCTTGGCCGAAAACTGCTTCCACAACTCGTAGGACGCGCGGTTACAGGCCGCTTGCAGCATATGCATCGACTGCGCTTCCCACGCGTGGGTCTCGCCGGACCGGCGTGCTTTGTAGAACCCGCCGATGGGCAGAACGTCCTGCCCGCCCAGCCAGCCTTGCGCGTGAACGGCCATCGCCTTTTTCTGGATACCGCTGGTGCCGATCCCGGAAATGCGGCTGTGCATGCCCGGGAAATATTCGGCCACCATGGCACGGCTAAGACCAACCGCCTCAAAGTTCAGACCGCCACGATAGGACGAAATCACCGAAATGCCCATCTTGGACATGATCTTTAGCAGGCCCTGATCGATAGCCTCACGGTAACGCGCGACCGCCTCGTTCAGGCTGCAATCCAGCAACCCGCGCTGGACGCGATCGGCAAGGCTGTCCTCTGCCAGATAGGCGTTCACCACGGTCGCGCCACAGCCAATGAGCACCGCAAAGTAATGCGGATCGATACATTCGGCAGACTGGACGTTGAGAGAGCAGAAGGTCCGCAGGCCCTTGCGCGTCAGCCAGCTATGGACGGCACTGGTGGCAAGGATCATCGGCATCCCGACCTTTTCCGGCCCCTGATGCTGGTCTGTCAGGATCAGATGCCCGGCGCCAGAGCGTACTGCATCTTCTGCCTCGGACCGGATCCGATGCAGGTTCGTCATCAGCGCCGCAGAATCATCTGCCGCGAAGGTACAGTCGATCTCGACCATATGGGCGTTGAAGTTGCGCACCAGTTCCTCGAACTGCCCGTTGCCCACGAACGGCGAGTTCAGCACAAGGATCTCTGTCTGGCTGCTGTCCTCGTCCAGCACGTTCTTGAGGTTGCCGAACCGCGTCTTGAGGCTCATCACGCGGAATTCGCGCAAGCTGTCGATGGGCGGGTTGGTCACCTGCGAAAAGTTCTGGCGGAAAAAATGGCTGAGCGGGCGATATTTTTCCGACAATACCGCGCTGGGGGTGTCGTCGCCCATAGAGGCCAGCGTTTCCTTGCCATCCTCAGCCATTGGCGCGAGGATTTGTTCCAGCTCTTCAATGGTATAGCCCGCCGCAATCTGGCGCTTGCGCAGTTCAGCCCCAGAGAACAACGCCTTTTCGTTGACGCTATCCAAAGCGTCATCAAGCTCGTTGATCTTGCCTACCCATTCGCCAAAGGGCTGGGCGGCGGCCATTTTGTCTTTGATCTCTGTGTCGTGGTACAAACGGCCCTCGGCCATATCCACAGCCAGCAACTGCCCTGGCCCCAATGCGCCTTTTTCGACCACGCTGGCCTCATCCGTGGGGACCATGCCCGCCTCGGACCCGGCAATCACCAGACCGTCCCCCGTCACAACATAGCGCATCGGGCGCAGCCCGTTGCGGTCAAGTCCGGCGCAGACCCAGCGTCCGTCCGTCATGGCAAGCGCGGCGGGACCGTCCCAAGGCTCCATCACGGCGTTGCAATAGTTGTACATATCGCGCCAGCTTTCGGGCAGTTCGATCGCCTGCTTGCTCCAGCTTTCGGGGATCAGCATGGTTTTCGCCATAGGCGCAGAGCGCCCGGCGCGAACCAGCACCTCGAACACAGAATCCAGCGCCGCAGAGTCCGAAGACCCGGCGGGAATGATCGGCTTGATATCCTCGGCCAGATCGCCAAACGCGCCAGAGGCCATGCGGATCTCGTGGCTTTTCATCCAGTTGACGTTGCCCTTGAGCGTGTTGATCTCGCCGTTATGGGCCAACATGCGGAACGGCTGTGCCAGCCACCATTGCGGGAAAGTATTGGTGGAATAGCGCTGGTGATAGATCGCAAAGGCGCTTTCGAACCGCTCGTCTTGAAGGTCTGGATAGAATTCGGCCACATCCTGCGCCAGCATCATGCCCTTGTAGATGATCGAGCGGCACGACAGTGACGCCAGATACAGCCCTGGCACCTGCGCGGCCAGCGCGGCTTTTTCGATGCGGCGACGGATCACGTAAAGCTCACGCTCGAACTGTTCTTCGCTCACATCTTTAGAATTGCTGATCAGGATCTGTTCGATCTCTGGCCGCGTTGCGTTCGCCTTGTCACCCAGAACCGACACATCGACCGGCACATGACGCCATCCGTAGATGTAATAGCCCATACGCAGCACTTCGGCCTCGACGATGGTCCGGCAGGTTTCCTGCGCGCCAAAATCGGTGCGCGGCAAGAACACCTGCCCCACGGCGATCATCCGGTTGTGGTCGGGCTTGTGCCCGGTGCGTTCGATCTGGTCGTAGAAGAACTCGACAGGGATCTGCACGTGAATGCCAGCGCCGTCGCCAGTCTTGCCATCTGCATCCACAGCGCCCCGGTGCCAGACGGCCTTGAGCGCGTCGATGCCGTTCGCCACAACCTTGCGGCTTGGCTTGCCGTCAATCGAGACCACCAGACCCACACCGCAAGAGGCGTGTTCGTCACTCTCGCTATACAGCCCGTTTTCGGCCATCCAAGCACGCTTGGTGGTCTCTTGCGCGGCCCAATCAGCATCAAACTTGGCAGCTTCAAATTTGGCAGAATCAAATTTGGTCATCTCGTATCCTCCGTTCGATTGGCAGGACCATGCCTGAACCAGCCGTCACATCTAAATCCAAAACCGGGGCCTTCGCCCAAAATTAGCCTACTCGGCCGCAACGCTTTGCGAGGCGCTGATGTAGTCGAGGATGGCATCCGCCGCCTCGCGCCCGTCCCGGATCGCCCAGACCACCAGCGAAGCACCGCGCACGATGTCACCAGCAGCATAAACCCCGTCCAGCGATGTGGCGTGGCTGCGGAAGTCGGCCTTGACCGTGCCCCAGCGCGTGACCTCCAGCCCGTCGACCCCCCAAAGCTTTGGCAGATCCTCAGGCTCGAACCCCAGCGCCATGATCGCCAGATCCGCACCTTCGATATAGTCCGCGCCGTCGATCACCTCTGGGCTGCGGCGGCCACTGGCATCAGGCGCACCAAGGCGCATCCGCTGGACCATCACGCCCTCGACCGTCTCACCGACAAAGCCTTTGGGCGCGGTCTGCCAGACGAATTCAACGCCTTCTTCCTCGGCATTGGCGACCTCGCGCTGGCTGCCGGGCATGTTGTCCCGGTCGCGACGATAGAGGCATTTCACGCTGGTCGCCCCCTGACGGATCGCCGTGCGCACACAGTCCATGGCGGTATCGCCGCCGCCGACAACGACGACGCGCTTGCCCTTGGCGTCCAGCTCGCCCGAATCGAATTCCTCGACCACATCGCCAAAGCTTTTGCGGTTAGATGCTGTCAGAAAATCAATCGCGCGGACAATGCCATCAGCCCCGATGCCGGGTGCCTGCAACTCGCGGGATTTGTACACGCCTGTGGCAATCAGAACCGCGTCATGCTTGCCCCGGATGGCGTCGAAAGAGATATCCTCGCCCACGTTGCAGTTCAGCACAAATTCAACACCGCCGTCGCGTAGCTGATCGATACGCGCCATGACCACGTCTTTTTCCAGCTTGAAACCGGGGATGCCATAGGTCAGCAGACCGCCCCCGCGATCATAGCGGTCGTAGACAGTGACCTGCACACCCTGCCGACGCAGCACATCCGCCGCCGCCAGCCCGCCCGGACCAGCGCCGATGATACCGACGCTTTCGGTACGTTCCTGCGCGGGACGGATCGCTTTGACCCAACCGTTTTCCCACGCCATATCAGTGATATATTTCTCGACCGATCCGATGGTCACAGTGCCGTGGCCGGATTGTTCGATCACACAATTGCCTTCGCACAGACGATCCTGCGGACAGATGCGGCCGCAGATCTCGGGAAAGGTATTGGTGGCCTGGCTGAGTTCATAGGCCTCCTGCAACCGACCCTCTGCCGTCAGGCGCAACCAGTCGGGGATGTTGTTGTGCAGCGGACAATGGGTCTGGCAATAGGGCACACCGCATTGGCTACACCGCGAGGACTGCTCTTCCGCTTTGGCGGCTGCAAACTCTGCGTAGATCTCGTTGAAATCTGTGTTGCGCAGATTGGGGGGCCGTTTTTCCGGCATGTCCCGTTCGACCTGCACGAATTTCAACATTTTTTGAGTCGCCATGGGGAAGGTCCTTCCTAGAACCAGTGTGGACCGTCCGTATAATCGGGGTTGAAACGGAAATAAAGTCATTAATGGTGACCTATATTCGACTATTTTCACTCTGCGGCGCAGCATTTGGGTTTCACTACCCCTAAATAATGGCAGTATTACTGTCCTATATGCGATCTTTCCCCGGAGTCTCAAATGGTTAATGTGGCCGCACGAATCGGACGGAGTCCCCGAAATGCCAATTCTTCATCTTCTCATTGTCGCGCTTATTCAGGGTGTGACAGAGTTTCTGCCCATATCCTCTTCTGCTCACTTGATTCTTTTGCCCAATCTGACCGGCATGGCGGATCAGGGACAGGTCATCGATATGGCGGTGCATGTTGGCACCCTCTTTGCCGTTATCCTCTATTTCTGGAGCGATGTACGCCTTGCGGCTTCCGGTGTTCCTAGTCTGATCCGGGGGCGGATCGACTCTCAGGGGGCGTGGCTGGCGATGCTCTTGGCGCTCTCTACCGTTCCGGTGATCCTTTTTGGGCTGGTTCTGAAATTGACCGGCGTCGACGATATGTTGCGATCGACCGCTGTCATCGGCTGGACGATGTTGATTTTTGGCCTCTTCCTTTATTGGGCCGATCAAACCGGCAGCACTGACAAAGACGACAAGAAATGGACCATGCGGGATGCTGCGATCATGGGTCTGTGGCAGGCGATCGCCTTGATCCCCGGCACCTCGCGGTCGGGTATCACGATCACCGCCGGGCGCTATCTGGGATATAACCGCAAGGGCGCTGCGCGGCTGGCGATGCTGATGTCGATCCCGACGATCATCGCTTCTGCCACCTTGCTGGGGCTAGAGGTCGCCGTGAACGCTGATGCCGCCGCCGCCCGCGACGGCGCGATTGCCGCCGCGTTCTCGTTCATCGCCGCGCTCTTTGCGCTCGTCCTGATGATGCGCCTTTTGCGCAGCGTCAGCTATACGCCCTATGTGATCTACCGGGTCGTGCTGGGCGTGATCCTGCTATGGATCGCCTAGACCTAAGCCTTGAGGTTTTTCGCTGAATTCTTGATCGCGGCGTATTGCCCCGAGGGACGATACGGCCAGAGATAGTCGGGGATAACCGATTCAATCGTCGTCGGCGTTATGCCCAGATCCGCAAGGGTCATAGCGCCGTCAGACACCACATTATCCACGCGCAGACTGCGCACCTGATCAGTGGTCACCGGACCTTTGATCAGGCCGCCAGAGATCGCAGAGGCAAATCCAAACAGCCCGCCCATGATCCGTGCCGCGAAAAAGGGGATGTTCAGTATAAGACGCCGACGCTGAATGACGTGCAACATGACCGTCATCAACGCGCGAAAGCTCAGTTTCTCAGGCCCGCCGATTTCATAGATGCCCGGCTTGGCTGTCCCAAGAATACCCTTGACGGCGGCCTGCGCCAGATCATCCACATAGACCGGCTGGAACTGCGTCTCTGCCCCGATAACCGGCAGCACAGGACCCATTCGGGTCATCGCAGCAAAGCGGTTAAAGAATTGATCCTCTGGCCCGAAAACCACGGACGGACGCAGGATCATGGCGTTTGGCATATGGGCCAGCACACCAGCCTCTCCGGCGGCCTTTGATTGGGAATAGACGCTGGCACTGTCCGCATCCGCGCCAATGGCAGAGATATGCACCATCCGGGCAATCCCCTGCTCTGCCGCGATCCTCGCGATGCGCGTCGCGCCTTCGTCCTGCACGGCACCAAAATTGTTGCGCCCGCCAACGTCAAACGTCCCCACACAGTTCACAACTACATCGGCCCCGGCCATCACCGCACGCACGCTGTCATCGTCGCGAATATTGCAGAACACAGGTTCTACCTGCCCGACCACACCGTAGGGTTTGACAAAGATCGCCTCGTTCGGGCGACGCACCGCGACCCGAACGCGCCAGCCCAGTTTCGCCATGCGGCGCGCGATATAACGCCCGACAAACCCGGACCCGCCGTAGATCGTGACAAGTTGCGACATGGTCGTTTGCTCCCGCAGAATATGGTTGTTGCTGGCCTACTCTTCGACACCGCGTGGAACAAGCCGTAATTTTGTCGCGACGCAAGGTTCGCTGCACACCTGAGTTGCCGAAATTATACCTTTACCGTAAAGTCTGAAAAAAACAACAACACCGGGCAGGCAAACACCATGAATGCGGATCAAAATCCGACTGCGGTAAACCCAATTTCCCTTTTGGTCGAGGCATCGCGTCGAGACAGTTTCGAAACGTTCCGCGAGGAAATGTCACAATCGATGCTTTTCCCTGAAAAGTCGCGCAACAGACAGTTCGCAATGGAACGCGCCATTCAAACGGATCTGGACGGTGGGTTGTACGTTGAATTTGGCGTCGCGGCAGGCAAGGGCTGCCGTCAGTTCGGCAAAATGCTGGCCCCGCACGGCAAACGTTTTCATGGGTTTGACAGCTTTGAAGGCCTCGAAGAAGACTGGACGGGCATTCAAACAGGCCGAACAGCCGGAGCGTTTTCGCAAGGCGGCACCCTGCCGCGCGTTCCGGGCAATGTCACCTTGGTGAAGGGCTGGATTCAGGACACTTTGCCGACCTATTTGACAGAAACAGAAAGCGCGCCGTTCTCATTTATCCACATGGATATGGACACCTACACCCCGACACGTGTTGCGCTTGAATTGGTCAAACCGAGGCTGCGCAAGGGCACTGTCATCTTGTTTGACGAACTTTACGGATATCCCGGCTGGCGCCACCACGAATACAAGGCCTTACAAGAGGTGCTAAGCGCGGATGACTATTGCTTTTTGTGCTTCTCGAACGAAGCCGTTGCGATTGAACTGCTGCGCCATCCATAGCACCACACTGACTATAAAAAATATCGTGACGAATCCAATTGACAGTGTCGATGGCACCCCTTAAACGCGCCGCTACACGACACCTGCCCAGGTGGCGGAATTGGTAGACGCGCTAGCTTCAGGTGCTAGTATTGGCAACGATGTGGAGGTTCGAGTCCTCTCCTGGGCACCACTACACCTCAAAAACCTTTATTTATATGGCGAATATGGGCGGTGTTATAAAAATTTCGTACCAAATTTACCCAAAGTTTCGTACCAAATTGGTGAGCATGACTGAAGTGTTTTCAACACTCTCGACCAAATACTCGGCCTAACTTGCTCAACTGATTCACGTAGGCAGATTAGAACCTGTGCTTGCCCAGCGCACAGAGTGGCTAACGATCATAATCTTGGCGTCGCTGCTCAAGCACAGAGAGGCGCTCCAGAGGTCACTACACAATCTCTCACAACCCTTCCTTCATAGACCCAACTGTCACAGCATGAATACGGCTCTGAACGTTACACACCCCAGCAAATGCCTCAAAATCCCAATCACTACATGTAGTGCTACACTTTAACATCAACACACTATGCAGGATTCCCTCTTGCTGTTCAGATGTTGGAACATAGGGCTTGAATACGAAACGAACTGGGGTTTTTCCTGCGTTTCCTTTCGCCTCTTGAAAAGCTAGTTGTTCGTTCACACTTAATAGACGTCGGTCACGCCGACTTTCGTTTGCCTCATTTAGGCGGACCCCATTGATGTGCAAGATAGACAGACGTGCGGGGTTTCCTCGACGTGATCCAGCTGCACATACGAACATCGGTCCTTGGTGGGGGCAGGTGCTGGAAAGACATCGAGAGGTGTGACTTGAGGTATGGCGTAACCAGCATACCGTTTTAGGGTCATATGTTTAAGCAATCAACTGTTGGGGATGAAAAGACCAACCATAGATGACCCTCGGGTTATCGGCGGCCTGATTAGCACACACCAACATTCAATAAACGACGTGAAACCTCATAGGGTCAATCCGTCTTCAAACTGCTTTTCAGCGGTCATGTGTGCTGTTGCGCCTTCCTTTGGTGTCGTCGGTCCCTGTCCGCTGCTTGGCGTCTACCTGTGCGCTTTTGCACAAATAACCCGAAGTAACTAAAATGACCGTACAGAACAATAAGCAATTCTTTGAAGACCAGCCTCATGGACATTTACGGGATGGGTCAGCGAAAGCATTTGAACGTATTGGACGGGCTTTTCCGTTCCTATCCATGTATGAACAACACCAGCTAGTTGATCGCACCTTCCTGCAAACAGATGTGTCGGGGCGACCACAAATCCGTCATGATACTGGTCATCGAATAGTCACTTCTTCCCCACAGGAGATTGAACAATCGTTATTATACAATCATGAGATGAAAGCTGGTTGGCACAACTTTCTGATTGCAATACCGCATCCCGTTTATGCACCAAACCGTCCTAAATGGTTGTCAGCAGGTCAGACATTGTTCCGCAATGAATATGTGGGAAGTGATGTCGCAAAGTCCATTCCAAACTTGGGCGTGAATGATGTTGTCGTACCCTGCCCACCAGAATGGGATGCCTTCATGAAGCGTCTGTTTGCAAACCCTACGATGTGTCCACCAACTGCTGATGGCTCGATCCCTACGGACAATTTGCGCTTTATCGACGAGTTCACCAATTGGCTGGCCTTTAGTTTATTCAGCAACTCTCGTCCGTTATACGCCCCAATCCTACGTGGAGCGCATGGTACGGGCAAAGGGACAATGGAAAGTCAGGTAATCAAGCCCTTTGTTGGCGGAAGGAACCACATCAAGGTCATGCCCCATAACATCAAGGGGGAGCATGGCGGACAATTTCTTGTTGGAAAGAGCATGGTTGTCTTCGATGAGGTAAATGATCGTGGGCAGGTCTTTGGGGATAGGCTCAAGAATTTGGTCACAGAAACTGATTTGGCTGTTAGAGGTGGTCGCGGAATTTCGGACCAGTTGTTAAGGTGGATCGCATGATGAG
>ERZ887830.2138-NODE-2138-length-10338-cov-6.420889_pt1 | contig 10338 bp, 12 predicted proteins | sample MGYA00521101_ERZ887830 | MGnify/ENA primary metagenome ERZ887830 (study PRJEB32303, sample SAMEA104408592) | aquatic metagenome | biome: Marine water; feature: Pelagic; material: water | place: Baltic Sea | collected 2014-06-05T16:38:00 | depth 1,762 m ...
TTCGTGCAGCGGGATCGCGCGCTGGTGCCGGATATGGCGGGACATGGCAAACAGGTGACGGACATTCAGTCGATGCCGACGCCACACCCGCAAAACACCGACATGAGCCTGTCACATTTGTTGGGACAAACCACATGAGTGATGCACGCTTTGTAGAATTGGATAAGGTCGGGGTGACATTCGGGCAAGCGGCGGAACAGACCGAGGCCCTCCAACCCACCAGCCTGACCATCGCCAAGGGCGATTTTCTGGCGCTGGTCGGCCCCTCTGGCTGTGGCAAATCCACCATTCTCAAACTGATCAGCGAGTTGCTGACCCCGACGACTGGCAATATCTTTTTCGGCGGGCGCGAACTGGGGGCCAATCCGGTGCGCGTGGGCATGGCCTTTCAAAGTGCCTCGTTGCTGCCGTGGATGAGCGTGCGCGACAATATCATGCTACCGCTCAAGATCGTGCCGCCCTTCAAGGCGGGGTTTAGCGCCAAGAAATCTGGCGAATACCGCGAGCGGGCCGATGCGTTGCTGGAACAGGTGGGGCTAGAGGATTTCGCGGACAAGAGCCCGTGGCAGTTGTCCGGCGGCATGATGCAGCGGGCCAACCTGTGCCGCGCGCTGATCCATGATCCCGATCTGTTGCTGCTGGATGAACCCTTTGGCGCGCTGGATCAATTCACCCACGAAGAACTGTGGCAGACGCTGCAAGACCTCTGGCTTGACCGCAAATCCACCGTGATCCTCGTGACCCACGATTTGCGCGAGGCGGCTTACCTCGCCAACCGGATCTGCGTCATGAGCCCCCGCCCCGGCCGCATCGTGGATGACCGCACCGTTCCTTTTGCGCGTCCCCGCCCGATTGATATCACCTTCGAGCAAGAGTTCGTCACGCTGGTGCAGAGATTGCGCAGCCTGATCGTGCATGCCCCAAAGTCCAAAAAGGTAGCCGCAGCATGACACCAGTTTTGCGCAAACTTGCCCCCGTGATCCTGATCGTCAGCGTCTTTGTATTCTGGGAGCTGTTCTGCATCCTTGCGGGCATTTCCGAACTGGTCCTGCCGCGCCCAACCCGGATCCTCGCCGCCTTTCTGGAATATAAGGCCGCCATCTGGCCCCATGCCCAGCAAACCCTCTATACCACACTGGTCGGCTTCACCTTTGGGGTGGCGATCGGCCTGTCGCTGGGCGTGCTGATCGGGTCGTCGAAACTGGCCTATGACACGGCCTACCCGTTGCTGGTTGGGATTTCTTCGATCCCCAAGGTCGCCGTCGTGCCGATCTTTGTGCTGTGGTTCGGCGCGGGCACAGTACCTGCGATCCTGACGGCGATGATCATCTGCATCTTTCCGATTGTCGTGAATGTGTCGACCGGGATCGCCACGGTGGAACCCGAGTTAGAGGACGTCATGCGCTCTCTCAAGGCCAGCCGCTGGGAGATCCTGTGGAACGTCGGCCTGCCCCGCTCGATGCCCTATTTCTTTGCCTCGCTCAAAGGGGCGATCACCCTGTCCTTTGTCGGTTCGGTCATCGCGGAAACCGTCGCCTCGAACAAGGGCGTGGGCAACATGATGCTGATCGCCTCGTCCTCGTTCAATGTGCCGCTGGTGTTCTCGGGTCTGATGATCCTCGCCGTGATGGGTATCTCTCTTTACGCGATCTTTTCGGTGATCGAACGGCGGATGGTGGGCTGGGCGTTGCGTAAGCAGTGACAATAAAAAAGTTAACAGAGGCAAAGCCCGATCTGAGGAACAAAGACCCAAGAACCAACAAGGAGAGACTACGATGAAAAGACTGCTGACGGCAGCGATTGCCGTAATTTCCATGGGCTCTACTGCTTTTGCCCAAGACATCCCGATCCGCTTCACGCTGGATTGGAAAATCCAAGGGGTCCACGGCTGGTTCTATCTGGCCAAGGAAAAGGGCTATTTCGCCGCCGAGGGTCTGGATGTGACCATCGATCAGGGCGAAGGATCAGCCGCTACGGTCGCGCGCATCATGTCGGGGGCCTATGACGCGGGCTTTGGTGACATGAACGCGATCATCCAGAATGCCGCCACCAATCCAGAGGCCGCGCCTGTGATGGTATATCAGATCTACAACCAGCCGCCCTTTGCGGTGCTGACCAAAGCGGACGGCAAGGTCGACAGCATTGCCAGTCTTGAGGGGATGAAGGTCGGCGGGCCTGCCGGGTCTGCCTCTACCAAGCTGTTTCCCGCTTTGGCCGAGGCCGCGGGACTTGATCCGGCCAAGATCGAACTGATCAACGTGGCGCCAAACCTGCAAGAGCAGATGTTGATCCAGGGGCAGGTGGATGCCAGCCTTGTGTTCAACGTCACAAGCTATCTCAACATCATCGGACAAGGCCTTGACCCAGACACGGATTTCAAATGGTTCCCCTACGGCGAGGCCGGGCTGGATATCTATTCCAACGGAGTCATGGTCTCGCCCAAGCTGATCGCAGAGCATCCCGAGGCCGTAAAAGGGCTGGTGTCGGCCATCGCCAAGGCCATGGCAGATGTGATCGCCAACCCGCAAGAGGGTGTGGATATGATCGTCAAGACCGAACCCCTGTCCAATGGCCCGCTGGAATTGAAACGTCTGGACTTTGCCCTGAACAACCTCATCTATTCTGCCGAAAGCAAGGCCAACGGGATCGGGGCCGTTGATACAGATCGTCTGACCCGCTCGATTGAGGTGATCAAAAACCTCTACGACCTGCCCGTCACTCCGGCTGCAAGCGCCGTGTTCAACGACGCCTTTCTGCCATCGGTGGACATGCGCTCTTTCTGAAACCAACCGCCCCAGAGACAGGATCTCTGGGGCCTCACTCCGGGGGTTCTATGGCCGAGATCACAACACTGTCGGTCGCGAATGCGCTGCTTGGCGACCACTATGCCCCAAGCGGGCCTTGCGAGATTACGCTGACGGATGGGACGATCACCTCGATCCGCCCCACGGCTGGCGCTATCATCGGCCCGCGCCTTTTGGCGATCCCCGCGCTGGCGGATGCCCATAACCACGCGCGCCCCTTGTCCAGCACGTCGTTCGGCGCGGGCGGCAAGCCGTTGGAAATGTGGCTGCCCCAATTGGCCGTGATGCCTGCGGTGGATGCCTATACTGCTGCGGCGGCGTCTTTTGCGCGCTCACTGCGCGGGGGGGTGACCTCTGTCATGGTGCATCTGACCCGCGCGATGGGGTTGGTGTCCCTGCCCGAAGAAGCCCGCCAGATCGCCCAAGCGGCACAGGATGTCGGTGTCTCGATCGGCTTTGCCATCGCCCTGCGCGACCGCAATCCGCTGGTCTATGGCAATCATACGCCTGTTCTTGACGGGCTGGACGCACCGACACGCGATATGGTGCAGCGCACATGGCTTGCCCCCCTGCCCACTATTGCCAACCAAATGGCCATGGTCGATGCTGTGGCAGAGGCCGTGGCCGACATGCCCGGTCACATCGACGTTCAATACGGGCCGACGGGCGTGCAATGGTGCTCTGATGCGCTGCTTTGCACGATTGCCAAGGCCTCTGCGCAGACCGGTCGCCGCGTCCATATGCATCTGCTGGAAACGCAACCGCAACGGGTCTGGGCCGATGGTGCCTATCCCGAGGGGATCGTGGATCGGCTGGACAGTATCGGGTTGCTCTCGCCCCGCCTGACGCTGGCCCATTGCGTCTGGGCGAGACCTGATGAATTAGCACAGATCGCCAAGGCCGGGGCGCGGATCGCCGTCAATGCCTCGTCCAACCTGCATCTGCACTCTGGGCTGGCCCCCGTGGCCGATATGCTGGCGGCAGGTGTTTCGGTTGCCATGGGTCTGGACGGCTGCGCCTTTGACGAAGACGACGACGCCCTGCGCGAGATGCGGCTGTTCCATCTGCTCAATCACATCCCCGGCTTTGGCGAGGGGGTGCTGACCCGCGAAACCGCCCTGCGCGCGGCCTGTGTGACGGGGCGTGCCGGTCTGGGGCTGGGACCGGGCGGCATTCTGGCCGAGGGGATGTCTGCGGATATTCTGCTGCTGGATCTGGACGCGCTGGACCGCGACGCGCTGATGCAGGTGGACCCGCGCGACTACCTGTTTACGCGCGCCACCCAGGGTCACATAGTCGAGGCCTATTCCAAAGGCCGCAAGGTCTTGGACCGGGGTCGCGTTCTGGGTGTGGATCTGCCCGCGCTAGAGGACGCATTGCGCGAGTCCTATCGGGCGCATTTGCCGGCCAAGGCCCCGCTGATCGCCGCGTGGCCTCAGATCGAGGCCTCGATTGGCGCATTTTACAAGGCTTGCTGCTGATGGCACGACAGGCGCAAGTGATCCGTCTGCCCATGAGCGGGCCAGAGGATGTGTCGGGCATTGCGGCTTTGATCGCGAGCGGCGCGCTTGATCCGACCCGGATCGTCGCGATCCTTGGCAAGACAGAGGGCAACGGCTGCGTCAACGATTTCACCCGAGGCTATGCCACGCAATCGCTCAAGGCGATGCTGGCCGCACATTTGAGCATTGAGGATATCGCGCAGCTTCCGCTGGTCATGTCGGGGGGCACCGAAGGTGGTCTGTCGCCCCATTGGATCGTGATCAGCCAGAGCGAGGGGCCAAAAACCGATACGCCAGCGATGGCCGTGGCGGGTGTGATCACGCGGGCCTTGTCCCCCAGCGAGATCGGACGCCGCGCACAGGCCGAGCTTGTGCAAGAAGCGGTGACCAAGACCATGGCAAAGGCGGGCATCAGCGACCCCAAAGACGTGCATTTCGTCCAAATCAAATGCCCCCTGCTGACGTCCGAACGCGCGGCAAGCGTGGGTGGCGATGTGGCGACGGACAATATGCTGAAATCCATGGGCCTGTCGCGCGGGGCCTCGGCCTTGGGCGTGGCCTTGGCGCTGGGGGAGATTGACAGACTTGACGATGCGCAGATCGGGCGGGACCTGTCGCTGTGGTCCAGTCGTGCCTCTTGTTCATCTGGCATCGAATTGATGGCCTGCGAAGTGGTGGTGATGGGCCAATCTACGCTGTGGGGCGGCCCGCTGCGCATCGCTCATGACGTGATGCAGGACGCCATCGACGCGCCCGCCGTCCTGCGGATTTTGTCACGGGCCGCGCCCGAAACGCCCGTGCAAGGCGCGCAGGATCGGATCATCGCCGTGCTTGCCAAGGCCGAAGCCTCTGCCACGGGGCAAATCCGCGCCAAGCGTCACACGATGCTGGAGGATAGCGACATATCCTCGACCCGCCATGCGCGCGGCTTTGTCGGCGGGCTGCTGGCCGGGCTGATCGGTCATACCGAACTGTTCGTGTCAGGCGGCGCGGAACATCAAGGGCCCGATGGTGGCGGGCCGGTTGCCATAATTTATTCGACGGAACAAGGATCACAGACATGACCAAACTTATCGTACGCGCCGGGGACCACACCTTTGGTGGCCATCTGGAAGAAGAGGCCGCGCCCCAAACCTGCGCGGCGTTCAAAAAGCTGCTGCCCTACAGTGGCCAGATCGTGCATGTGCGCTGGTCCGGCGAGGGCGTCTGGATCCCCTTGGGAGAGACGAATTTCGGCGTCGGATACGAGAACCACACAAGCCACCCCGCGCCCGGTCACATCATCCTCTATCCCGGTGGCATCAGCGAGACAGAGATCCTGCTGGCCTATGGCGGCGTCGATTTCTCGTCCAAAATGGGGCAACTGGCGGGCAACCACTTTATCACGCTGACATCGGGGCTGGAAAACCTGATGACGCTTGGCAATTCCGTCCTGTGGAAGGGTGCGCATGACATCTCTTTCGAGTTGGCCTGACTCCGCACGCGCCTCGGTTCAGGGAACCGGGGCCGCGCGCGCCTTGCTGAGGACCCCAGAGGCCAGAAACACCCCGACCGCGACCAGCGCGATGCCCAGAACCTTAAGCACCGTCACCGTTTCCCCCAGAAACGCCACGCCGCCCAGCAATGCAAGCATCGGCGTCAGAGCGCCAAAGGCGGCCGTTTCAGCGGCCCCAAGGATTTGCACGGCATAGCTGAACAAGAACATCGCCAGAATACCGATGATAAAGCTTTGCAGCACGATCATCACCGCAATATCCGCCAGATTGACATTGGCAAAGCTGACGTTGCCCGTCGCAAACAGCAGCGGAGAGATCAGCAACGCCCCCCAGAACAGCCCAATCACCAGCCCCTGCATCGGGCTTAGTCCGCTTTGGCGAAAGATCACCGAATAGATCGCCCAACAGCCAGATCCGCTCAGAAACATCAGATGCCCCTTCCATGCGCCGTCGACCGTGCCTGCGAGGATTTGCCAGAGGCTGACGACCATCGCGCCTGCAAGGATCATGGCCAGACCGACCCGGCGGCGCGGGCCCGGCACTTCGCCCGCCATCGCATAGGCGGCAAGTGCAGTCCAAAAGGGCAGCATTCCGGGGGCAAGCGCGCCACCGTCCGAGGCAGGCGCATAGGACAGGCCCATCGAGACCACCAAGGGAAAGACTGCACTGGCCCCAACCATCAGCATCAAGGCGCGCGGCCAGGACTGACCGCGCGGGATCACACCCAACCGCCACATGACCGGGGCCATCACCAGCGCGCCGGGGACCAGTCGCAACACAAGGATTTCCTCGACCGTAAAACTGCCCTGCACCGCAAAGCGCGTGACCAGCATGAACGCCGCCCAGATCGTCACCATGCTGAGTGCGGCGGCCAATCCAAATGCGCGTGTTCTGGGAAGCTCCATCAGGTCGGCCTTTCGTGGGGGGTACGGGCCCAGATAAACGTCATTGCGCCGGGGGTACCAGCGCAAAGCGAATACATCATGGTTTCTTTATGCCTGACTTTTCAGCGTGGTCTGCCGCGGCCAAGCCACTTGTCCGTTTACACGTTGCAAGCGGCAGGATACTGCAGTGTGATGACCACGACATCTGACATCGAAACCTATATCGTGCGCACCGGCCTCGGTGATCGTACGGCGTTTTCTTCGTTATATGATGCGACCTCTGCGAAACTATTTGGCGTCTGCCTGCGTGTGTTGAACAATCGGGCCGAAGCCGAGGACGCATTGCAGGACGTTTATGTCAGGATCTGGCAAAAGGCCAATAGCTATGCCGTCAACGGCTATAGCCCGATGACATGGCTGATCACGCTTGCGCGCAACCTGTCTATCGACCGACTTAGGGCGCGCAAAGCGCCTGCGAAAAATATAGAGGATGTCTTGGATCTGGCCGATAGCGGTCCAACGCCAGAGGCGGCAGCGGTGCAAAAATCAGAGCGCGCGCAGATCGACGGATGTCTTGACGAACTAGACACGGTACACGCCAGTGCCGTGCGCGGGGCCTATCTGGAGGGCGACACTTACCAGGATCTTGCAGACCGTGCCGGTGTGCCACTCAACACAATGCGAACATGGCTGCGCCGCAGCCTTGCCAAACTGAAAGACTGCCTAAGCCGATGACCCAAACGGGCGATCATAACGAAGACGATATTGTCCTTGTCGGAGAATATGCGCTGCATCTGCTGGATGCGGCAAGCCGTCTTGCGTTTGAAGAGCGTCTTTTGGACGATGCCGGTTTGCGTCAGTTGTTGCGGGAATGGGACGAGGGGTTGGTCAGTCTGGCCGATGGCATTGCGCCCGTTGCACCGCCCCCACGTCTGAAGGGCGCCATCGAGGCGCGCCTTTTCGAGGCTCCGGTAAAGCGTGGCTTTACATTTGGCGCGCTGTTTGGCCGTCGCGGCGTGGCGTTGGGGTTTGTCGCCCTGATCGCCGTCGGGATCCTGTTCAGCTCCAACCTGTTGGAACGGCCCCAAGGCCCGACCTACCTTGCAGAGATCGCAGCCGAAGATCGCGGGCTTGTGGTTGAGGCGCGGTTTGATCCTGCCGCTGGCGAAATCGGCATCAACCGGATTGCCGGGGCGGCCGTCACAGGCCGCGTGCTGGAGCTTTGGCTGATTGCAGAGGGCGCACCGGGACCGGTGTCGCTGGGCGTCTTGCCAACCTCCGCGCTGGCCGTGGTTTCAGTGCCTGAAGCCTTGAGAACGGCGATGATCGGCGGAACGCTGGCCATTAGTGACGAACCTTTGGGCGGCTCACCAACTGGTGCGCCAACCGGGGCTGTTCTGGCCGTTGGTGCCGTGACGTCGTCCTGATCCAAAACGACTTTTTGAGAAAAATCAGAAAAAAATTCGCACCGGTGAAACTTTCTCTTCTGCGGTTGCGTGGTTCCTAGCATCTCCCGGAAATACTCTGGGGTCACCATGAAAAGGACCACACAATGACCATCACGAAAACTCTGCTGAGCGCCACAACTGCCTTTGCTCTGTCTGCCGGCATCGCGATGTCTGCCAGCCATTCCATGGAAAATCCAATGGTCGGCGGCGCGGCAATGTTTGCCGACAAGAACATCGTCGAGAACGCTGTGAACTCTGCTGATCACACCACTCTTGTGGCCGCTGTGACTGCCGCTGGCCTTGTTGAAACCCTGCAAAGCGAAGGTCCGTTCACTGTATTTGCCCCGACGAATGCCGCCTTTGACGCGCTTCCGGCCGGAATGGTCGAAACCCTGCTGGAGCCTGGAAACAAGGACACGCTGGTCAAGATCCTGACCTGTCACGTTGTTGCCACTTCGGTGATGTCCGACGCGCTGCAAGGCATGATCGCGGATGACGATGGCAAGCACCCTGTGCCAACCGTCGGTGGCTGCACGCTGCAAGCCTCTTATGAGGGCGACATGATCACACTGGAAGACGAAAATGGCGGCACCGCCATGGTCACAATCGCGGATGTGGTCCAGTCCAACGGCGTCATCCATGTGATCGACGGCGTCCTGCTGCCGAAAATGTAAACCGACACCTCCCGGTTGGTTTCTCCGTCCCCGGCCTGTGGCTGGGGGCGGTCTTTGGCTTGGATCCGACTGTTTTGGACCAAATTCAAAACCCTGAAACTTTTGCACTGCCGGATCCGTGTCTTGGTCATAGCAAAACAGAAAAACCGTTTATCAAGAGGTCTTGAAATGACACATTCCATCACAGCGCCATCTATGAGCCGCCGCCTGTTCGTCCTTTCCGGGGCAGTGGCCTTGGTGGCCAAACCAGCGCTCGCCGCAGAACAAACTTTCGAAATCACCCGGACAGAGGCCGAATGGCGCGCCATGCTGAGCGAGGCAGAATATCTGGTGATGCGCAAAGAAAAAACCGAGCGCCCCGGCACAAGCCCGTTGAACAAAGAAACGCGTGACGGGATCTATTCTTGCAAGGGCTGCGATCTGCCGCTGTACGATGCCTCTGCAAAATATGACAGCGGCACGGGCTGGCCCAGTTTTTACCAATCCTTGCCTGATGCCATTGGCACCAAACCTGACAACACGCTGTTCACCACCCGGACCGAGGCCCATTGCCGCCGCTGTGGCAGCCATCTGGGCCATATCTTTGACGATGGCCCGGCCCCGACCGGAAAACGCCATTGTCTGAACGGTGTCAGCCTGCGTTTTCAGCCAGTTTAGGGCCTTTTTCCGTGATCCACAGATCCGATGACATGAACATGGTCCTGATCGGGATCGGCCGCTATCTGCTGGCAGCATTGTTTCTGGCGGGCGCAATCCAAAAAGCGGTGAACCCGTCAGAGGCGCAGGCGCTGCTGGCGGGGTTTGGGTTACCCGAGGCTTTGATCTGGCCCGCGCTGGTCTACAATTTTCTGGCCGCCCTTTGCCTGATCACAAACCGATACGTCAGGATCACGGCCGCGTCCTTGGCGCTCTATTGCATGGGCACCAGCTTTTTCCATTTTATTCCGGACGATAAATGGCAGATGTCGATCTTTGTGAAAAACTGGGCAATTGCGGGCGGTTTATTGGTTTTGGCCGGCGGGACAGCCCACCGAGCCCACAACGACGCGTGACGAAACAGGGGCAGGGACAAAGGTAGGAATGGGACAACGGTGGGAATTGGACAGTGCAATCACGCGCCAACCAGATCCGCTCAGTCCACATCCACATCCATATCCATATCGGAAATAACCTGCCCGACGATAAAAACCCGAAGCTTTGGCAGGACAGTTTTGATGTCCTGTTTCAAACGCCGCGCCGAGTGTTGTTCGGCCTTTATGGATCCTATGATGCATATTTTCGGAGCATCATTGATTTGCAAATACTCCAACGCATCACGGGCTGTCTCAACAGCTTTAATATGCAAGGAAGAATCTGACGGCACCAGCGTGGCCTGCTCGAATAAATCGTCCCTTTGCCCAACATAAAGTACGTCGACTTTTCGGTTTTCTGTGCTTTTTACGTCAAGGTTGATCAATGCGGTTGGTCGTTCGGCCGTCGTAAGCGCCGCGTTATCGCCCTCGTAGACGTTTGAAGTCTGTCATCTGAGAA
>ERZ887830.2141-NODE-2141-length-10323-cov-5.194975_pt1 | contig 10323 bp, 6 predicted proteins | sample MGYA00521101_ERZ887830 | MGnify/ENA primary metagenome ERZ887830 (study PRJEB32303, sample SAMEA104408592) | aquatic metagenome | biome: Marine water; feature: Pelagic; material: water | place: Baltic Sea | collected 2014-06-05T16:38:00 | depth 1,762 m ...
AATTATTAAGAAACAATTAGATATAGAATATATATTAAGTAATAAGTTAGATTATATTATAGACTTGTTTGAAAAGAAGGGTTACAAAAATGAGCAAAATGTAATGGCTGTAAGTATCATAAAAAAATCTCTTAGTGCTCTTTGCAACAGCAAGGATGGCCAATGGATTTATCAAGTCCATGAAGACGACCAATTCGAACTTAAACACATAGTTATGCTAGGAGATGATTTTGAAATTCGCATACCGGACAGAACTTTTATACATAACAATACAAGATGGATAATCGATTATAAGGTTTTATTTGGCGACAAGGACCTAAGTATTGAAGCAAAAAAACATCTCCGACAGCTGAATATTTATGAGTCTCTTTTTGATGATAAATACCCTGTAATAAAAGCTATCTATTTTGCACCCCAGGGTAAATTAATTCGTCTTTAATTTATCTAATGTATCAACAATGAATGCCACTCTTTCAAAAGGATCATCAATAGAGGCAGAAATCTTAATCCTATCAGGTCCGTTCATTTTAAAACGACGATCACTTTGTAATAGATCTATAATTTGGATCGGGTCAATATTTGTACCCTTCTTAAAAGTGATCTCTGTAATCGACTTCCCTGAATCAATTTTAAGCACATCAGTAGATGCAATATCGATTCTTAGCTCATGGAATAACACTAAATTTTTTGTCTGTTCTGGCATCAAACCAAACCTATCAATGAGCTCCTCCTTAAGGTCTTTCAATTCTATGCGCGTCTTACAACTTGAAAATCTTTTGTAAATTATTAGCCTTTCATTTGTGTTTGGACAGTAGGTTTGGGTAAGTATTGTCGGGGTATGGATATTAATCTCTTTGTTTGAGGTTATAGGCGCTTCAAGATCAAGCTTTTCTCCTTTTTTAAGCTGTTTAATGGCATGGTTTAGCATGTCCATATATAAACTAAACCCAATCTCATGCATCTGCCCACTTTGGTTGTCACCCAACAGCTCCCCTGCCCCACGTATCTCTAGATCATGCATAGCAAGATGGTATCCTGCCCCAAGATCTTCCATTAGCTGAATGGCTTCAAGACGTTTTTTAGCATTAGATGTTAGCTTTCTATCCTCGTCGACTAATAAATAAGCATAGGCTTGATGATGAGACCTTCCCACCCTCCCTCGAAGCTGGTGAAGCTGAGCTAATCCAAACTTATCAGCCCGATTCATAATTATCGTATTTGCTGTTGGGATATCGATCCCGGTCTCAATGATGGTTGAGCATAGAAGCACATTAATTCTTTGCTGGTGAAAGTCTTGCATTACATGCTCCAACTCTTTTTCTTGGAGTTGGCCATGAGCAACTCCAATTCTGGCTTCAGGTAACAATTTGGATAACTTTTCACGCATTGACTCAATTGTGTTCACTTCATTGTGAAGAAAGTACACTTGGCCACCCCTATTAAACTCCCTTGATACTGCCTCCTTGATTATTCCTTGGCTAGCATTTACCACAAATGTTTTTATTGATAATCGTTTTTGAGGTGGGGTTGAAATGATTGAGAATTCTCTTAGGCCCTCCATTGCCATAGATAGTGTCCTTGGTATTGGGGTTGCAGTTAATGCTAGAACATCAATATTTCTTCTAAAAGCCTTGAGCTTTTCTTTTTGTCTAACTCCGAATCTATGTTCCTCATCAATAATAACCAGACCAAGATCTTTAAATTTAATATCAGGCTGAAGAAGGCGATGAGTTCCTATAATAATGTCTACCTTTCCCTCCTGAAGATTTTTTAGAGTTTCAGCCTGCTGTTTTTTTGACTTAAACCTTGATATCTCTTCTATTTTTATTGGCCATCTTGCAAAGCGATCACTAAAATTATTAAAATGTTGCTCAGCCAAGAGTGTTGTAGGTACCAAAACAATAACTTGCTTACTATTTAAGGCTGAAATAAATGCAGCTCTTAGGGCTACCTCAGTTTTACCGAAACCCACATCACCACAAACAAGTCGGTCCATAGGCTTTCCGGACTCCATGTCTTCTATTACGCGCTCTATAGTCTCTTTTTGATCCACTGTTTCTTCAAAAGGAAACCCCTCAACAAATGAGTTATAGTCATTGAGATTTATTTTTGAGCTATACCCCTTCTGCAACGATCTTTTAGCATAAAGGTCTAAAAGCTCTGCCGCAGTATCATGAATCTGAAGTAATGCTTTTTTCTTAGCTTTTTCCCAAGAACCACTTCCTAACTTATGAATTGGCGCCGTTTCATAAGGCCCACCTGAATACCTTGAAATCAAATGAAGCTGAGATACGGGAACATATAATTTATCATCTCTGTCGTAATGTAAGACTAAAAATTCTGTCATTCCGTCGCCATAATCTAAATCAACTAAACCTTGGTATCTACCAACCCCATGTTGCTCGTGGACGACTGGGTCCCCAATACCAAGCTCAGTAAGGTCTTTAACAATACCTTCATTGTTAAAACTTTTATTTCGCTTGGTTTTTTTTATCTGCCTAACAAAATTTGGGAAAATCTCATTCTCAGTAATAATAAGATAATCGGTGGTCGTGAATCCGTTGTGCAATGGGCTAGATATGAGGCAAACATTATCCCCTGATGAGATAAAGTCATTCCAACTTTCAACTATACTAAAACTAATACCAGACTGTTTAAGTAAATCAGATAGCGACTCTCTTCTACCTAAACCTTCCGAACAAATTAAAAGCCTTCTTTGATTTTTTTCTATTAACTTTATTAGCTTTTGTAATGGTGGCGAAGCATTTCTTTCAATAGCAATATCATCAACAGCTTTTAAGAAACCTTTGGTTTTCTTGACCTCCTCATAATTCTTGATCGTCTTAAAAAATAGATCAGGCTGTAAAAGGAAGTCTTTGGGGTTTAGTATTGGTCTCTCAGCATCGTATGCATATAAACGGAAGCGGCTTTCTGTTTCAGACCAATATTCGTTCGCCGCCTTAGAGACATCGCCGAGCTGCAGGACTGCATCAGTTGGGTCTATATAATCAAATATTGAGTTAGTTTCTCCAAAAAATAAAGGGAGGTACCATTCCATTCCTGCAAAAGGAATTCCCTTGCTAATACTCTTATAAAGCTTTGCCTTAGATAAATCACCTTCAAATCTTTCTCGATAATTATTTCTGAATGTGCTTACTCCAGATTCGTCTAAAGGGCACTCTCTTGCAGGGAGTAATTTTATTTTGTTTGTAGGGTACAAACTGCGCTGTGTATCTACGTCAAAAGTTCTTATTGAATCAATTTCATTATCAAAAAAATCAATTCGGTAAGGCACTATAGACCCCATAGGGTAAAGATCAACAATCCCTCCCCTCATTGCAAACTCTCCTGGATTCATAACTTTTTCTACGTAAAAGTATCCATTGTCAACAAGTCTATTTTTAAATAAATGGATATCGACATCCTGTCCAGTCTTAAAGTTAAAACTAAATTTTTCTATATAGGACCGTGGGGGCAAAAGATGGAGGGACGTCGTTAATGGGAGTAGATTGATATCAAATTCTTTTTGAGTCATTTGGTAGAGCGTTAACAGGCGCTCAGACGTAAGATCGGGGTGTGGAGATATCTGATCGTAAGGAAGAGTTTCCCAGTCCGGGAAGTGGTTCACCCTTAGCTTTGGATAAAACCATGAAATCTCTTCCTTAAGCCTAATGGAGTCGAAGACACTGGCAGTAAAGATATTTAGCGACTTGCCATTTTTACTTAGGTAGTCGTAGAATATCCTACCAATCTCGATGCTTTGAGAGGTATTAGAATTAATATGGAAATCATTTTCTGAAATATCTTTTACCAAAGACGCTCACATCGATTGCTATCTAAAATCAAGGAAGTATTATAAACATGAATGAACAAAATAATCGGATAAAAATGAATGATAAAGAATTGGTTGCGCATGCAGCGCTAGATTATGTTAAAAATAATTCTGTCGTTGGGCTTGGGACTGGGTCAACGGCTAATATATTTATCGAAAGCTTAGCAAAAAAAATTTCTAGTGAATCACTTAATATTCAGGTGGTTGCAAGCTCAACAGCAAGCCATGAAAAAGCTAATGCAGTTGGTTTGAATTATATTTCTATGGATAATATAACCGAAATTGATCTCTATATTGATGGTGCTGATGAAATCACAGAAAATTTAGAGGTGCTTAAAGGAAGAGGCTACGATCTAATTCGTGAGAAGATCTTAGCAAGAGCCAGCAAGAACTTTATAGTGATTAGCGATCAATCTAAAATGGTATCTAAAATCGGTGAAAAGTACCCAATTCCTATCGAAATAACGCCAATTGCATGGAAAATAACTAAAAATATTATTGAAAAACTGGCAACTGGATGTGAGGTGAGGGAAAATTTAACCAAAAATGCTTTTGCAATAACGTCATACGGAAACTATGTCTTGGACTGCGATTTCAATTACACAAACTTAAAAGAATTAGAAATGGAAATTGCAGGCATCCCAGGTGTATTTGAGCATGGGTTATTTTTAGGCATAAGTAAGCTAGCTTTAATTGCTGATAATGGTCAGATAAAAAAAATTACCTCTGAATACTCTTAAGAGATAACTTCTACCCCGCCCATATAAGGAATTAGAGCTTCTGGGACCTGAATATCACCATTCTTCAATTGATAGTTTTCCATAATTGCAACCATTGCTCTACCAACTGCGACACCAGAGCCATTCAATGTGTGTAGATATTTATTTTTCTTGTCATCATCACGAAATCTTGCCATAAGCCTTCTAGCCTGAAAAGATTCACAATTAGAAACTGATGAGATTTCCCTGTAGGAATTCTGTGATGGAACCCATACTTCTATATCAAAAGTTTTTGCAGCACCAAAACCCATATCACCTGAACATAAGGATACTACCCGGTATGGTAGATTAAGTTTTTGCATGATACTTTCTGCATGGCCCAGCATTTCCTCTAAGGCCTCATAGCTTTTGTCTGGGTGAGTTATTTGGACCAATTCGACCTTATCAAATTGATGCTGCCTTATCATACCTTTGGTATCCTTACCATATGAGCCAGCTTCAGACCTGAAACATGGGGTTAGCGCCGTCAATTTCATTGGAAGATCATTTTTATCTACAATTGTGTCGCGGACAAAGTTGGTTAGTGGCACCTCGCCTGTTGGAATTAAATAAAGGCTATCCTCACTACCACCTTTTTTTGTAATAAAAAGGTCTTCTTCAAACTTTGGTAGCTGCCCAGTTCCTAAAAGTGACTCATTGTTCACTAAATAAGGTGTGTAACATTCTTCATAGCCATGGTCTTGAGTGTGGGTATCGAGCATGAATTGTCCCAGAGCCCTATGAAGTAAGGCTAGCTTTGATCGTATAACCGCAAATCTAGAACCTGATAGCTTGCTGCCCATATCAAAATCAAGGCCTAATCTCTGACCTAAATCCACATGATCTTTTACTTCAAAATCAAAAATTTTTTTATCCCCAACCTCCTTAACAACCATATTACTCGCTTCACTAAGCCCATGTGGCACAGATTTATGAGGAAGATTAGGGACATTAAGTAAATAGTCTTGGATTTTATTTTGAATAGAATATAAAGCATTATTTTGATTTTTTAGTGACTCATTAATTTGGGCCACATCAGTCATTAACTTCTCCGCATTATTTCCCTTGGACTTTTCTATTCCTATTTTCTTGGAGATATCATTTCTTTTTTCTTGTAGGTCTTGAGCATTGATTTGATGGGCTTTTCTTTGCTTTTCCAGCTCAACAAACAATTCCTTGTCAAATACAAAGCCTCTGGACCTTAATCTTAAATCTACCTCATCTATTTCATTTCTTAATTCATTAATATCTATCATTTTGACTATTCCGACTTATTTTTTTTATGTTGTTGGTCTAATTGTTTTAAAAATAGTTTTTTTTCACTTATTTTCTTCTCTAATCCACGGTCTGTTGGTTTATAAAATTCTACAGGTTCTACCTCGTCTGGAAAATATTTTTCTCCCGCAGCATAAGCGTGTTCCTCATTATGAGCATATCTGTAATTTTTACCAAATCCAAGATCGTCCATAAGCTTAGTTGGTGCATTTTTTAGATGTACGGGTACGTTAAAGTGACCTTGATTAGCTATATATGCCTTAACAGTATTGTATGCATGGTAAGCACTATTACTTTTTGGAGCCATTGATAGGTAGATAACTGCATTAGAAAGAGCTAGCTCCGCCTCAGGAAAGCCTAGTCGCTCATAAATCTGGTATGCCTCTAATGCAATTGTTTGAGCCCTAGGGTCAGCCAGGCCAATATCCTCAATTGCAATTCTTATTATACGTCTTGCGAGATACAAGGGGTCTGCCCCACCATCCAGCATCTTAAATAACCAATACAGAGAAGCGTCAGGGTTTGAACCTCTTACCGATTTATGTAGAGCGGAAATTTGATCATAAAATTGATCGCCACCTTTATCAAACCTTCTAGTCTTGTCTGCAACAATTCTCTTAACATCATTTTCATCGATATCAGCCTTGTTGTCCTTAGCATCTGAGGCCAGTAACATTTCAGCCAAATTAATCAACTTTCTTGCGTCGCCATCGGCGTAACTTACCACCAAAGCTCTTGCTGTTTCATTGATGCTTCTTTCTGGGTAAAGCTCTAAAGCCTTGTCAAGGATTGATTGCAATTCCTGGCCGCTCAAAGTTTTTAAAACATATACCTGGCACCTGCTTAACAGTGCCGAATTGACTTCAAAGGATGGATTTTCTGTTGTTGCGCCGATAAAAGTGATAAGACCGGACTCAATATGAGGCAAAAAAGCATCTTGTTGGCTTTTATTAAAACGATGGACTTCATCAACAAATAGGATGGTATTTCTTTGTTGGTGCTCCTTCATGAATTGGGCTTTTTCAATTGCCTCTCTAATTTCTTTTACTCCAGACAGCACTGCAGAGATTGATAGGAACTCAGAATCTACACAGTTTGAAATGACATTTGCAACAGAAGTTTTACCAACTCCAGGAGGGCCCCAAAGAATCATAGAGGGAAGATTATTCCCTTCAATAGCGACTTTTAGTGATTGTCCTTCTCCAAGCAGTTCGATTTGTCCAATAATGTCATCTACTTTTTTTGGTCTTAGTATTTCTGCAAGTGGTTTGGTTAATTTCTCATTCATTTAATTTTTAATGACATCCACACCCTCAGGTATATTAAAAAGGAATGAAGCGTCATTTATTACGTGATTATTCACAATGTTGTCAAAATAAATCTGAGTTTTATGATCAAAGTTATCAATAATGTGCATTTCTGATAACAGCCCCCGGTTAAAATGTATTAACACTTTACTAAATGATGCTTCCTGAAGGTTTTTAGGTATGGCCTCAAAAGTATTTTTATACCCTGTTTGCTCTACACTATTGATAATGAAATATTTTGAGGCCGAAGAGCTAACTAAAAGCATTGCTGGACTAATACCTCCTAATTTTTTTAATGGGCTAATTACCACTTGCTTTAAATCTGGATCATAAAGATAAAGAAGCTCACCGTCACTGATGATCTGACTTTGAATAGGGTTAATGTAATTCCATTTAAAAAAATTAGGTTTTTTGAATAAGAAATCTCCACTGATTTTTTGTACCAAATTCCCTTTCCGATCAATTACTTGCTGGGAAAAATTACCCTTGACCGCCTTCATTTCATTCACTATTTGAGTGAAGCTTGGGTCGTCATTGGCTATCGATATAAGCGAAAAAAAACAAAAAGTGATTGTAAGAAATAACCTAATCATTATTTGTTGGAATGATTTCGCGGTTACCATTGCTTTGCATTGGTGTGACCAAACCTGCTTTTTCCATATCCTCAATAATTCTAGCGGCACGATTATAGCCAATCCTTAAATTCCTCTGAACATATGATATGGAAGCCTTTCTTGTTCTTAGGACTATCTCAACAGCCTCGTCATACAAGGGATCTTTTTCTCCCGATGGGCTTTCGCTTTCACCGCCAATTAATGAAATATCTGTTGGGTTTAAAATTTCTTCCACATAGCGCGGCTCACCCTTTTCCTTTAAAAACTTTACAACCTTATGAACTTCTTCGTCTGAAACAAATGCACCATGAATCCTAACTGGGTAACCAGTTCCTGGTGGCATGTAAAGCATATCTCCCTTTCCTAAAAGGGTTTCAGCTCCCATTTGATCCAATATTGTCCTTGAGTCTATCTTGCTTGACACCTGAAATGCGATACGAGCTGGAATATTAGCTTTTATAAGTCCAGTTATTACATCCACCGATGGTCTCTGGGTTGCTAGTACAAGATGGATGCCGGAAGCTCTTGCCTTTTGAGCTAATCGGGCAATTAATTCTTCAATCTTTTTACCCATAACCATCATCAAGTCTGCTAACTCATCTATGACTATGACTATTTGTGGCATTGCTTCTAGCGGCTCTGGGTCTTCTGGATTAAGGCTGAATGGGTTGGTTAAGGGAGATCCTTTTTCATATGCCTCTTTGAATTTTTGATTGTATCCCGCTAAATTTCGCACTCCAAATGTGGCCATCAATTTATACCTTCGTTCCATTTCAGCTACCGCCCAATTAAGAGCATGTCCTGCCTGACTCATATCCGTAACTACAGGAGTTAATAAATGAGGGATACCTTCATACACAGAAAGCTCCAACATTTTTGGATCTATCAATATCATACGAACTTCATCTGCTTTAGCTTTATAAAGCAGACTCAAAACCAACGCATTGATTGCCACAGACTTTCCTGACCCTGTTGTGCCTGCGATGAGCAAATGAGGCATTCTTGCAATATCAGCTACCTCAGGCTTACCTGAGATATCTTTTCCAAGCACCAAAGACAGCAATGCGGAAGAGTCAGCAAAATTTTTCGAGCTCATGATTTCAGAAAGGTAAACGATCTGCCGATGTGAGTTTGGTATCTCTAGGCCCATGCACGTTTTTCCAGGGATAGTCTCAACAACCCTTACGCTTACTACGGACAATGCTCTCGCAAGGTCTTTTGATAAATTGGTCACTTGACTGCCTTTGACTCCAGGAGCCGGCTCAAACTCATATCTAGTAATAACAGGGCCCGGTTGAGCTGAAGTTACTTTTGCCTCAATACCGAAGTCAAGTAATTTTTTTTCAATTAACCTGGAAATAAATTCAATAGTCTCAGATGACTGTGTCTCTTTCTGTAATGGAGGCTCATCAAGCAAGTGTAGTGGTGGTAATTCTGAATCTCCGTCCCCAAAAAGATTGATTTGCTTTTCTTTGACAACTCGAACACTTTCCTTTATTTCGGTTTTAGCTTCTAATATAGATAATGGTGATCTTTCTGCAAGTTTTTTTCGCTCAGTATGAACAAAATCCGATCTTTCTTTCTCGAATTTTTTACCTTGTTGACGGTCCTGCCAGTCATAATAATAGTTGTTTAGTTTGCTTGCTACATTGCATAAAAAATTTCCAATGCCCTCAGCGATATTGATCCATGACCATCCAGTAAATAAACTAAAACCTATAGCAAACATGACAATTAGAAAGACTAAGGATCCGATATAGCCTATATTTTCAATTAATAATGCGATGGTTGTAGATCCGAGCATACCACCTTGCTCAGAAGGTAAACTTGCATTAATACTAACTATATGACCAGCTTCAAATGAGGATGAAGACAGTATTAATAGAAAAAAACCTAGGTAATGAATGGGAAGAATATGCTTAGTTCTGTAGTCTTCATTTTCTATTCTAGGGTATATAAGAAAAATACTGTAAATGCTTAAAAAAACTAACCACCATGCTGACATACCGAAAATATAGAGGGTGAAATCAGAAAAATATGCTCCAAAAATTCCGGCTAAATTAGTCACCACAACTCCGGACTCGACTGCATTGGACCATGAAGGATCTTTAGGGTTGTACGCTCCAAGAGCCAAGGTCATATAAAGCCCAATAAACAATAAAACGAACCATGATGCCTCTCGAAATATTCGGTTTGCTAAAATCCGCGGTGCATTATTCACTAAAGATATTTTTTTTCCTGTTTTTTTTGATTTTTTATTTATTAACAATTTGTATTTTCAATGCCTGGTAAATTTTAATAAATTATATCAGGATGTCCTTTAAAAATTGCGTACTTATATGATTAGAGATGAATATTATAAAAATAATGCTTTTATCGTTTGATTGATCGCGCAGGGTCAACTAAAATTAACCATTATTGAATTTAAACCTATAGAAAGCTTAATATGTCCAAACATGCACCCCTTATTATTCTTGGTTCAGGCCCAGCAGGTTACTCAGCAGCAGTTTATGCGGCCCGGGCAAACCTTAAACCAC
>ERZ887830.2144-NODE-2144-length-10317-cov-19.540635_pt1 | contig 10317 bp, 10 predicted proteins | sample MGYA00521101_ERZ887830 | MGnify/ENA primary metagenome ERZ887830 (study PRJEB32303, sample SAMEA104408592) | aquatic metagenome | biome: Marine water; feature: Pelagic; material: water | place: Baltic Sea | collected 2014-06-05T16:38:00 | depth 1,762 m ...
AGACAGCGCCTGATTGGTAGCGCGCTCAAAAAAGGAGTCATACGGTGGCAGACCATATGCAGGACGAGGCCGATTTAGAGGCCCTCAAGCGCTGGTGGGACGAAAATGGTAAGGGCCTCGTCGGCGCGGTCGCTGTGGCAGGGCTGGGGACCCTCGGCTGGCAGCAGTACCAAGACTATTCGACCTCACAGGTGGAGGCGGCCTCAGACTTATATGCCTCCATGTTGTCGACTCAGCTGGAGGGGGGAGATCCTGAGCAGCTAGCGACGGTTGCCGAGATACTCAAGAAGGATCACGGCGGCACGGCTTATGCGCGTTTTGGCGCGATGTTACAGGCACGTGTAGCAGTAGACGCCGATGATTTAGCGGCCGCTGAGGCCGCATTGAGATGGGCCTTGAGTGCCGGTGATACGAGAGATGACTTTGGTCAATTGATTCAATTGCGCCTCGCAAGAGTATTGGCAGCGCAAGGCAAGGAGGCTGAGGCTCTGGCTATATTGGCTCAGGGGAGCTCGGCCTATCCCGTTGCCTATTTTCAAGCGGTTGGCGATATTCACTTAGCCGGTGGCAAGACCGACGAGGCGCTGATGGCGTATCGAGCAGGGCGCGATGCATCACTTGAGTTGGGGCAGATCAATAGCGTGCTCGATAACAAAGTCCGTACGTTAGAGACTCGCGTGCCGGTTGCGACTGACAGTAATCCTATTGGAGAAGCGAGTTAATGAAATCTGCCGGTCGTTTATTACTCATCTTGAGTCTATCTATTACGACAGGATGCAGCACTGTAAAGGGCTGGTTTAGTGATGATGATTATGACCCGCGCGAGCCGGTTGAGCTTCAAAAAATTGAAGAACTGGTCAAGGTAAAGCAAGCCTGGTCCCGCGGCGTTGGTAATGGCCAAGGTGATGGGCTGTATAAAATCAATCCGCTGCTGGTGAATGGCAATATTTATAGTGCCTCAGCCGAGGGCGAGGTCGCGAGTGTCGACGCAGAAACGGGACGTGTTCGGTGGAAGCGGGATGTTGAGCTGTCGCTATCGGGCGGTGTGGGCCATCACGACGACAGCGTGTTTGTGGGAGCGTCAGAAGGGTTAGTGATGCGCTTATCAGCGGATAGCGGCGCAGAAATCTGGCGATCCTCGGTATCGGGCGAGGTGCTCGCTGCGCCACAGGGTAACGGCAAATACGTGGTGGCGCAGACCTATGATGGCAAGCTCATGGGCTTTGACTATGCGACGGGAGCGATCCGCTGGACCTACATGAGTGATGTGCCGGTGCTGACGCTGCGGGGTACCGGCACCCCCCTGATTATTGGTGACAATGCGGTGGCTGGATTTGCTGATGGTAAATTGGTCGCCATAAACCTACGTTCGGGTAATGTTTCTTGGGAGGCGAGGATTGCCATCCCTCAAGGCACGTCTGAGATTGAGCGCATCGTCGATATTGATGGCTCAATGGCCTTACAAGGCAGTGATCTGTACGTTGCCAGCTACCAAGGCAGGCTCGCGGCAGTCGACACGCGGTCTGGCCGCAAACTCTGGCAGCGCAGCGTGTCTTCTGTGTCGGGTGTCGGAGTGGGCTTTGGTAATGTTTATGTCGCGGACGACGACGGTACCGTCAGTGCGTATCTGAGAAACGGACAAGGCGTCCGCTGGCAAAATATTGATCTGGGCTTTCGTGAGTTATCCCGCCCCGTTCCGATTAACAGTTACGTGGCAGTCGTGGATTTTGAGGGGTATCTGCATTTACTCTCTCAGGTAGACGGGGAAATTGTCGGTCGCATCAAGGTGGACTCAGCTGGCGCGCGGGCAGACATGATCGCCAAAGGAAATCGCCTGTTTATCTATACCAATGACGGTGCCTTGAAAGCTTACGACGTCGAATCGCGAGACTAAAATGCTACCCGTGCTCGCGCTGGTGGGGCGCCCTAATGTTGGTAAATCCACCCTCTTTAACCAGCTGACTCGCAGCCGAGACGCTTTGGTCGCGAATTTGTCGGGGCTCACCCGAGACCGACAATACGGACAAGGTAACATTGACGACATTGGCTTTATTGTCATTGATACCGGCGGTATCACCGGCGAGGAGCTGGGGATTGATGCGGCGATGGCCAGTCAGTCGATGGTCGCTATCGACGAGGCAGATGTTGTATTGCTGCTAGTGGACGGTCGGGCGGGGGTGCATCCCGGCGATGAAGCGCTGGTAAAGTACTTGCGATCGAACAATAAACCCTTTCATCTCGTCATTAATAAAATTGACGGGGTGGGCGAGGACATCGCAGCAAGCGATTTTTATCGACTGGGTGTTGAATCGATCCATACTATTGCCGCATCACATAATCGTGGTGTGAGGCAGTTGATCACGCAGGTGCTAGTTCCCTGGATTGAGCAAGAGGCGACCGAAGCGGTTCATGCCGACGGGCAATCAATCCGTGTCGCGATTGTAGGCCGGCCCAACGTGGGCAAATCTACCTTAGTGAATCGCATGTTGGGTGAGGAGCGGGTGGTGGTTTTTGATCAGCCCGGCACGACGCGAGACAGCGTTTATATCGATTATGAGCGCCGCGGTAGGCGCTATACGCTGATCGACACCGCCGGTGTGCGAAAGCGCAAAAACGTTCGAGAGGTGGTGGAGAAATTCTCCATTGTGAAAACCCTCAAAGCCATTGCCGATGCTCAGGTGGTGATCCTGACCCTCGATGCGCATGTGGGCATTGTTGAACAAGACTTGCATCTTCTAGGACAGTGTATTGATGCAGGGCGGGCATTGGTGATTGCCCTGAACAAGTGGGACGGCGTTGAGTCTGATGAGCGCGACTGGATCCGCTCAGAGCTCAAGCGTCGACTGCAGTTCATTGACTACGCGGATATTCATTTTATCTCAGCATTACATGGTTCGGGTGTGGGCAAGTTATATGGCTCGATCCACGATGCTCACGACGCGGCGACGCGCGCCTTGGGCACCCCGCGATTGACTCGGATTTTAGAGGATGCCGTGGCGTCTCATCCTCCGCCGATGGTGAATGGACGACGGGTTAAGCTCCGTTACGCTCATGCTGGTGGGCAAAATCCACCCGTCGTGGTCATTCATGGCACGCAAACCGAGGCATTGCCGTCGAGCTACCAACGTTACCTCGAGAAGATCTTTCGCCGCGAGTTAGCACTCCACGGCACGCCGATTCGTATCGAGCTGCGATCTGGCAGTAATCCCTATTCGGGTAAGCGCAATAAGTTGACTCAGCGGCAGGTGCAGCGGCGTCAACGCATGATGAGCCATATTAAAAAATCTGAAAAAAAGGCACGGCAGAAAAAGCGCGATCGCTAAATCTGAGGTGAGAGCCGCCTCTCACCATCGCTTCAAGGTTGGTAAGCCTCTCTGCCTTTTAATGGGGGCTGCATGTTGCTGAGGGCTGCATGTTGCTCAGGGCTGCATGTTGCTCAGGGCTGCTTGTAATGAGGCCGCTGGATAGCGTGCTGGTTGCTGGGGCTGCTTGTAATGAGGCTGCTGAATAGCGAACTGCTTGATGGGGGCTGATTGTGCTGGGGAGCTTGTACTGGGGTGCGTGATGGGAGCGTCTTGATGGCGGTCCCTTGCGAGAGACCGCAGGGGGTGAGGAGGCGATCTAGAGCGGCGCGCCATCCGGATACAGAGCGGCTTCTAAGGCGTTAAGGCGCTGCCGTAATTGCTCGCGCTGCGGAGACTGCAGGTTGAGATGTCCGACCTTACGGCGGCCACGAATCGATTTGTCATACCAGTGCAGCGCGGTATCACCCGCTTGGAGTAGGGCGTCGTCGGCCTCTCGACCCAATAAATTGATCATGCCCGCATACTCGGCCGGGATGGTGTTGCCTGGACGTCTGTCGGTGATCGCGCGTAAGTGATTGCTAAACTGTGAGGTGACCCCCGCATCCTGCGACCAATGTCCGCTGTTGTGAACTCTCGGCGCCAATTCATTGACCCGCAAAACACCCGCCTCGTCAAAGAGCTCAATGGACAGCACGCCCACATAGGACCAATGCTCCAGTAATCGCTGGGCAATGTCGGTCGCTTGCTGCTGAGTCTGTTGCGAGATATTGGCCGCCGGGACTTCTGAAGTCAGCAAGATCCCCTCTCGGTGTTTATTTTCCGCCAGAGGATACATCACCGTATCGCCACTCACTGATCGCGCAACGATTAACGATAGTTCACGATCAAAGCGAATAGCCCCTTCTACAACCAGCGCCGGTAGTGTCGGCATTTGCTGCGCCAGCGCGGTCAGCGCAGCGCTATCTTGCAGTAACCACTGATTCTGCCCGTCATAACCCTGCTCACACGATTTGACGAAGGCGGGATAACCCACTGTGTTCACAGCCTCGTTCAATGAGGCCGCGTCGGTCACGACGTGAAAGGGGGCAGTCGCGATATCCAGTGATTGCAGTAACGTTTTCTCACGACCGCGGTGCTGGCAGACTCGAATCGCGTCGGCGCTCGGCGCGACTCGGCAGTGCGTCGACAGTGATTCCAGCAAGGCCACGCTGACATGCTCCTTCTCTACCGTGACCACTTCTGGCCGACCGAGTGCCTCGAAGAGCGCATCACTAGACTGATGTTGATCGCTATAGACGACCGGACCCAGGCCTTCGACGCAGCGGGTGCCCTCGTCAGGGTCCGCTAGAAAACTGAAGTGATGGCCCATCTCCCAACCCGCGAGTGCGAGCATTCTCGCCAGTTGGCCGCAGCCGACAATCGCAATGCGCATCAGTCGACCGAATGTGGGACACCGGCGGTTTGTTGCGATCGCCAATGCTGAATAGAGTGAGACAGAGCTGCATCTGAGGTCGCTAGAATCTGAGCTGCCAGTAATCCCGCGTTGTAGGCGCCGGGTTCACCGATGGCTTGGCAAGCCACCGCGACACCGCGCGGCATTTGTACCATGGACAACAAGCTGTCCATACCTTGCAGATGTTTACTTGAAACAGGCACCGCAATGACGGGAAGGTGGGTCATCGCCGCAGCCATGCCCGCTAGATGAGCTGCGCCGCCGGCACCGGCAATGATCACCTTAACGCCACGTGCAGCAGCGCCCTCAGCAAACTCCACCAGTCGACCTGGCGTGCGATGTGCTGACACGACGCTGGATTCAAAGGGAATCTCCAGCTCTGATAAAACGGTGGTCGCAGCCTGCATGGTGCTCCAGTCAGACTGTGAACCCATGATAATGCTAACCAATGGCTCACTCATGCCTTGCTCTCCTGACAAGTCCGTCTTGCGTCGAAACGCAAGCAAGGGCGGAGTCTAGGGGGAAATGGTCATAACTTAAAGCATAGCGTTTCGGTGGGTCACGACGGCTCATTTCTTCAGTGAATGGCAGATATGTTTTCTATTTCTTTTAAAAATGCCCCGCTGATGCCTAAACTCCCCTCCCTTATTCACCGTTGCGGTAGCGGTGATCTTAGCCGGAGAGAGTTTATGTCTAATTACGCAGACACCATTAAGGCGCTTGAATCAACCTGTGGTCAGACCGCCGGATGGTCGGATATCAGCCCTGAGCATGCAGCGCGTATGCGACTTCAGAATCGTTTTCAGACGGGGCTCGATATTGCCCGCTACACGGCTGACATCATGCGCAAAGACATGGGCGACTATGACAAAGACCCTGCACAGTACACGCAGTCTCTAGGGTGCTGGCACGGCTTTATTGGACAGCAAAAATTAATCTCGATTAAGAAACATTTCGGTAATACCGATAAGCGCTACCTATACTTGTCGGGCTGGATGATCGCGGCGCTGCGTTCCGAATTTGGGCCACTGCCCGATCAGTCGATGCACGAGAAAACGTCCGTTCCCGCCTTGATCGAGGAGCTTTACACCTTTCTGCGACAGGCGGATGCCCGTGAAATGGGTGGCTTATTTCGTGATTTAGACAAGGCTCGCAAGGCTGGCAATGAGGTCGAGGCGCAGGCCATCGTGAGTCAAATTGATACCTTCCAAACGCATGTGGTGCCCATCATTGCAGATATTGATGCAGGGTTTGGCAACGAGGAGGCAACGTATCTGTTAGCGCGCAGCATGATTGAGGCCGGTGCGTGTGCAATCCAAGTTGAGAATCAAGTCTCCGATGAGAAGCAGTGCGGCCACCAAGATGGCAAGGTGACTGTGCCTCACGCTGATTTCATCGCTAAGATTCGGGCGATTCGCTACGCCTTTTTGGAGCTTGGTGTTGAGAATGGCATCATCGTTGCGCGGACTGATTCGTTGGGAGCGGGCCTTACTAAGCAGATTGCAGTCACTCAGGAGCCGGGCGATTTAGGCGATCTTTACAATGGGTTCCTGGATGGCGACTACGTACACAGTGCCGACGATATCGCTAATGGTGATGTCGTCGTCAAAGCCAATGGCAAGTTACTCAAGCCTGCGCGTCTGGCTTCAGGTTTGTTTCAGTTTCGACAAGGGTCGGGTGAGGATCGGGTGATACTCGACTGCATTACCTCTTTGCAAAATGGCGCCGATTTACTTTGGATTGAGACGGAAAAGCCCCACGTCGGTCAGATCGCAGCAATGGTCAATCGCATTCGAGAGGCGGTTCCGAATGCCAAGCTGGTTTACAACAATAGCCCCTCATTTAACTGGACGTTGAGTTTTCGCCAGCAGGTTTTTGATGCTTGGTCGGAGGCAGGCCAAGATATGGCCGCTTACGAGCGCGCCGCCTTAATGGATGCGAGTTACGATGAAACAGATCTTGCCCAAGAGGCGGATCAACAGATTCAATCTTTCCAGCGGGATGCGGCGCGAGAGGCGGGCATCTTCCACCATCTGATTACGTTGCCGACTTACCATACGGCTGCGCTATCAACCGATAATCTTGCTAAAGAGTACTTTGGCGAAGCGGGCATGTTGGGATACGTTGCCGGTGTTCAGCGAAAAGAAATTCGTCAAGGGATTGCCTGCGTTCGGCACCAAAACATGGCGGGCTCTGATATGGGGGATGACCATAAGGAGTACTTCTCCGGGGATGCCGCTCTAAAGGCCGCTGGTGACGATAACACCATGAACCAGTTTGGCTGATACGCTGCGCCAATCTGACGTTGTCGCGGGCACGTGTTTGCCCGCGCTTGCGTTTGTCCTAGCAGACGCGCACTCTTTTCGTTATGAAATGGGAAGATATTGATCAACAAGTGTGCTCGGTAGCCCGAGCACTCTCAATTCTCGGTGAACGATGGACGTTGCTGATCATTCGCGACGCCTTTCGCGGTACCCGTCGATTCGACGCCTTTCAACGCAGCCTCGGTGTGACGCGACATCGGCTTTCGGAACGGTTGCGCAAACTGGTCGATGAGGGGGTGTTGACCCGTGTTGCCTACATGGATCGGCCTGTTCGATACGAGTATCGACTCACGCGCAAGGGTTTGGCGCTCTATCCCGTTCTGATGACGTTAAGCCAGTGGGGTGATGATTGGCTGGACGATGGCAATGGCCCACCCGAGCACTATCGTCACAGTCGCTGCGGCAAGGTCACTCGCTCGGTACTGAGTTGCGATCAATGCGGAGAGCCGCTGAGGCCTGAGGAGATGTCGACGCAACGTGGCACCATCCTTACCGCTTATCTGGAAGGTCTTGCTAACCAAGGAGAGGACATTCCGTCCGATGGCGAAGTGGCGCGAGCGGCCGCACAATTTTGGCGCGATAAGGGGAGCGAATAGCGATGGGTGAACACGTTAATGATCTGGTCATGAATGCGGATTTGGCGGAGATGTCGTCGTCTACAGTAGACCCCGTGGCCGAGCGCTTATTTCGTAAACAGCGATTGGCTGCGGCACTGCGGTTATTTGGAAAGTTTGGTTTTGATGAGGGGGTTGCCGGACATATTACGGTGAGGGACCCGATCGATACAGAGACATTTTGGGTGAATCCAATGGGGCGTTCGTTCAAATTGGTGCGTGTCTCTGACCTCATTCGTGTCAGTCATGAGGGAGACGTGGTTGAGGGGGAGGGTCTTTTGAATGGTGCGGCCTTTACCATTCACAGCCAGATTCATCGAGCGCGGCCAGACGTTACTGCGGCGGCCCACGCACACTCGATTTACGGCAAAACCTGGTCATCGATGGGTCGTTTGTTGGACCCGCTAACTCAAGATGCCTGTGCCTTCTATGATGATTTAGCGCTCCTCGGTGACTACACAGGTGTTGTGGTATCGATGACCGAAGGTGAGCGACTGGCAGATGCGTTAGGCGATAAAAAAGCTATCATGCTGAAAAATCACGGGCATCTAACAGTGGGGGAATCAGTCGATGAAGCGCTCTGGTGGTACGTGACACTTGAGCGTAGCTGCCAAGTACAGTTGATGGCCGAAGCAGCAGGCACACCGAGCCCGATCCCGGATGAGATGGCGAAACATACCGCCGGGCAAGTCGGTAGCACCTTGGCGGGTTGGTTTAGTGCGCAGCCCCTGTTCGACGTCATTCTCGCCGAGCAGCCAGATTTGCTGGATTAAAGCGCCAGTGGCGCTGATGCGACGCGCAGTTGGTCTCGATTGAAGGCCAGTAAGAGCGTTGCTATGACGGCAAACTCAATCGCCAGCAAGGGCCAGTGTAAGGCGATCACCTGGGCCGCACGATCCTCTATGCCTGCGAAAGAGGCAAGCCCAGTATAGGCAGCCCACGCCGCTGCCATGCCAACGAGGTAACCTGCTTGTTTTGCCACGTCGAGTTTGCGTAGCTGATCGACCGATACCATGAGCAGTGTCTCGCAACGCACGAGGTAGCCCCCCAATGCGAAGGTGATTTGATAGCCGATGTAGATAAAGAGCGCCAACGATAGATCAAGCGGAAACAGTAATACCGCCGCGACGCCAGTGAGGGTGGTTAATTCAACCAGCAAAGACAATCGAAAAAACCATTTGGGCACCAGAATACGACGGTACTGTGTTGCAACCAGTACCGTCCCCAGTGCGAGGCCAATACCGCCTGCAGAAAAGATAGACGGCGAGAGAGGGGTGTACAGGACGAAAACGGCGCCCACTGATAGCCCAAGAAAGACGGAATTGAGAAACTTATAGACAATGAAACCAACCGGTCTGATAGCCGGGTGCGTCTCCATGCTTAGTAATCCACACCCAGCCGAGCGCGAATACCAGCACGGTATGCATGTTTGATCTCTTTCACCTCAGAAACGGTATCCATCGCCTCGCGCAGCGCCTGGCCACCCCCGCGACCTGTGACCACGACACTCTGGTTTTCGGGGCGTTGGGTGAGTGCAGTGATAACGTCTGCTTCGGGCAAGTAATCAAAGGCAAGCATATAGGTCAGCTCATCTAAGACCACCAGATCATAGTTGGGATCACTGAGCATCGTGGTCGCGTGTTCCCACGTGCGAATGGCGGCGGCAATATCCGCCTCCCGATCTTGTGTGTCCCACGTAAAGCCCGTGCCCATTTGGTAGAGCGCTACACCAGAGAGTTGCTCTTTAACGAAAATTTCCTCGCCAGACGCCTGAACGCCCTTGATAAACTGCACGATACCCACTGTCTGATGGTATCCAAGCGCGCGTATCACCATGCCAAACGCAGAGCTGGTTTTACCCTTGCCATCGCCCGTGAGCAACACCGCGACACCACGCTCGACATCCGCCTTGGCGATACTATCGTCCACCGCGGCCTTCTGTTTTTCCATGGCGTTTTTATGTCGAGTATTCTTATCCATCACAAACCCCTATAGAGAAACCCGAACCCCCGCGTAAGCGGTTAACCCAGGCATCCGGTACCCGGGAACTTGTTGATTAGTCTCGTCCGTCAGATTAAGCACTCTCGCTTCTAACGACCAACGGGGCGAGACCGCCCAGCGTGCTGTCAGGTCGAGCGTGAGGGTAGTATCGATTGGCGTGAGGAAGGGATCAACGGCTTTGCCAGTGTGCCGCGCGGTCAGTCTGGCAGTGACGTTCGATTGATCCCAAATGAGACTAATACGGCCCGTCTCCTCGGGGCGATAAGGCCGCTGGCGCCCATCTTGCTGTGCTGTATCGTTCCAGGTGAAGTTGCCCTCTAACGCCCACCGCTGCGACAACGACACGCTGCCTACAAGCTCGATCCCCTCAGAGGTACTCTTGCCTTCAGTTTGCAAATAGCCGCTGTAATTCGCCATGTCATAAATAATCTCATTGTCAATTTGCTGGTCGAACCAAATGACTTCCACGGTGGCGTCGCTGAGTAGGCCAACGAGACCGATCTCCCACCCCTCTGATTGTTCTTCCTTCAGGGGTGCCAGCGTGGCAGGGGGATAGGCAAAAGGTCCGGTGTTATAGGCGATCTCATATAAACTGGGTGCCCGGAAACCGGTGCCAATCG
>ERZ887830.2145-NODE-2145-length-10317-cov-5.431885_pt1 | contig 10317 bp, 7 predicted proteins | sample MGYA00521101_ERZ887830 | MGnify/ENA primary metagenome ERZ887830 (study PRJEB32303, sample SAMEA104408592) | aquatic metagenome | biome: Marine water; feature: Pelagic; material: water | place: Baltic Sea | collected 2014-06-05T16:38:00 | depth 1,762 m ...
TTACCTCAGGCATCAGCTCTTCGCGACTTACAACTTTATTGATGAGGCCGATTCGCAGTGCTTCTTGGGCCGATATGCGATCACCGGTGAACATAAGTTCTTTTGCCTGGCAGGGGGTGACCTGACGCAAGAGTCGTTGGCTGCCACCTGCGCCAGGGAACAGGCCCAAGGTGATCTCCGGCAGCCCCAAAGCGGCGTCTTCGACAGCCACTCTTATATCTGTCGCCAAGATCAGTTCAACGCCTCCGCCCAGCGCCCATCCATTGACGGCACTAATGGTAGGTTTTTTGCATACCTCGATCTGGCGGAATACCTCATGGATGAGTTCAGCGAATTCAAGGTAATGCTTAAGGCCACCGCGAGAAGCAAGGTCGGCGATATCACCGCCCGCCACGAATGCGCGATCACCAGCCCCTGTAATGACAATGACATGGACGTCGTCGTTGGTTTCGAGATCGGCAAACCTGCTCGAAAGTTTTTCCAACGTTGCTGAGTTCAGGGCATTCAAAGCCTTGGGGCGATTGATTGACAGTGTGCCAATATTTTCGGCGATGCTTGTAGTGATAGTGTCGTCGCTCATCGTTTAATCCTATCCAGGAGTATTGTGTTTCGACCGATTGTCGTCCCTTGCGCCTAATGCCGATGGGGCACTGCGTCGCCTTCTGTGATGGGCATCGGATCGGATCAGAATTAAGCGTCTGCAACGAATTGTCAATAGAGCTACTATATTGTCCTAGTACAATTTTATAATGGGACTAGGTGGCTCAGCCAATAATGTCAGTCTCTTGCAGCCTTTTAATAAGCTCGCTATCCATTTTCAGAATTTCTTGGAATACCCTTTGGCGAGCTTCGTCTTGGCTCGGAGTATAAGGGGATGATCTGTGTAGCTGCCCCAGCGTCCAGGGTGGAGCCGCCACCCAGCCAACGTCCTGAGCGTACTGAAATGCGCCACGCGCTCTAAGATGCTGATCTTCCCAGATGTCTCTGGCATCACTAGACGCAAAAGCCGCTATGTTGAGTGCTTGTAACTCGCTCACGGCGTTATCAACACGTTGTTGTGACGCCCAATTCTCCAGCGACTGCTCTATCGTCCGGCGCTCCTCTTGCGATAAATCGCCTGGAGATTGTTCCGATACTGTTTTTAGTCCTAACAGCTTACATAAAGATTTGAGGTCCACCTGGCTATAGACAACAATTGACAGCCACTGATCCTCACCTTTACAGCGATATAGGCCGTGTGGGAACGCGCGATCGTGGTCATTGCCTCGCCGGTTAGTGTTAGTCTGTTGAGGTAAGGCAAAGGATGACGTCAGCGACCAAATCAGGGCATCGCGTGCCGCAAGATCAACATAGGCACCCCGGTCTTTGCGGGCCTGCACTAAACCGGCAATCGCGGCGAAGGCCATCAAAGCGCCGCTGGTCAAATCGCAGGGATAGCGTATTTCCGTAGGACGCCCGTCGGAGAACCCAGTGGAGTCCGCCAATCCCGACAGAGCGCTGAAAATCGGCGCATAACCCACATAGCCAGAGTCGTCCCCTCCCCTGCCCAGTGCAGAGCCAGACACCATCACCAAACCAGGATTTGTCTGCTGCAGCGCTTCGAAATTAAAACCAAGGCCTTCAATGACTCCTGGCCTGAAGTTTTCGAGGAAAATGTCTGATTGCGCCGTAAGGTCCAACAGGATCTGCTTGCCCTTGGGTTCCTTAACATTGATTTTCACGCAGGTCTTTCCCACATCAAAAAACTGTGTAATTGAAGCGGTAGTGGATGTAACGCCCTTGGCAGGACGTGATACCTGTATGACCTCTGCCCCAAGGGAGGCCAGCAAATAGCCCGCATAGGGACCCATAGCCGCCCAAGTGAAATCGACAACGCGGGTGCCTGACAGTGGTCCGGTATCGACACTCATACCAGAATGTCCGCCGCTATAAGCTGGTCAACCTTAGCAGCCGACATGCCCAGCAGGTTCGAGATCACCTCCCGGGTATGTTCACCGAGCAGCGGCGCCCGACACCAGTCGCGGTGCACATTTAACGACATCCGCCACATGGGGCCAAACAAAACCTCTCGACCCATGATGGGGTGATCGATCTCTAAAAAAGTATCCCGCTCCTGAAAATGGGGGTTCTCTAGTATCTCCGCCGGGCCAAGCAGAGGCATCGCCGCAATGTCTTTCGCCTGCAAAGATTCACAGAGCGTAAGCCCATCTTGTTTGGCGGTAAAAATGGAGAGGGCGGTGTCCAGTGCCCGACGATTTTCCCAGCGGTCGCTAGGACTGGCGAAAGTTGGATCAGCAGCCAATTCCGGCGCTTCCAGCACGTGACACAGACCAGCCCACTGCGCGTCAGTTTTTACCGCGATCGCCAGCCAGTTATCGTCTCCCTGCACCGGGTAGTGGCCGTGCGGGGCGAAGCCGTACCTGTCATTTCCCTGGGGCTTTGTAACAAATGCATTAGTCGCATAATCAACGAATGCCTCACCAATCACAGCGATAGCGGCCTCGGATTCCGCGAGGTCCACATGTTGTCCCACTCCTGTTCGGCGCTGATGCAAAAGTGCGGTGAGAAGGCCGAAGGCACCCGTCACGCCGGCGTTAGTGTCGGCATATGGCTGTTGGATGCCCAAGATGTCCTCCTCTGGGTAGCCCACAAGGCTATCTAGCCCAGATAGGCCAGCGAGGAAGGGAGCGTAAGCGGGGATATTACTCAAAGGCCCGCTTTGTCCGACACCAGACATGGAAAGCATGACAAGCCCCGGATTGTCCTTGGTCAGGTTTTGATAATCCATGCCGATTTTCGAGAGAAACCCCGGTTTAAAGTTTTCAATAACACCGTCGCACTGCGACGCAACCCGCTTGAGAAGCTTGACGCCTTCCTCGGATTTGAGATTCACAGCAATACTTTTTTTGTTTCGATTTACCGCATGAAACCAGGGATTCTGTTCATGTACCGGCTCATCCTCCACAAGGGCTCGACCGAGGCGCATATAATCGATGCGCTTCATCGACTCTACCTTGATCACTTCTGCTCCCATATCTGCCAGGATTTGGCCGGGGATGGCGCCGGCCCACACCCAACCCATGTCCAGTATGCGTATACCCTGCAGAGGCCCCTTGTTTACTGGCGCGCTAGGCGTGACGCCTTGAGTTGTGAGTGGTTTCTTACTCGCCACATATCCGCTTGACTCTCCCAAAAGCGGCACAGATAGATTCCTGCGTGCGGGGGTCTCAGAGAGTTTGCAGCCGCTGCCTGGCACCATGACTCGATTGCCGTCAGGGAATACGATGGTATTAAAGAAGTTCCGCGATCTGAGCTGCTCATCGACGCCGACCTCGTCTACAGTTCGCACTGGACCTGAGGGTATCTCGTGCTCCCTGCACAGAGTATAGAACTGCTCTTTTGAGTAGTCCTTAAGCCAGGCCTTAAAATACTCGTCCAACTCGTCAACCCGCGGAGGGTGACTGTTTTTAACTCGGCTGCGGTAACGTTCATCCTTACCCCAAGCTGGGGAGCCCATTAATTCTAGCAGGCGACCCCACTGGCGCCCCTCTGGCGTGTTGAGAGCAACAAATCCATCGGCACATGGGAGCACGGTCTGTGGATAGGGCAAATGTGCCATCCTGTTTCCAGCGCGCTTCTCTTCAATACCCGCCCTTTGATAGCGAGTAACACTGTATCCGGCATGGACTGTAGCCAGTGCCTCAGTTTCTGAGACCTCAACGACCTGCCCTTTCGAGGAATCCAGCCTCGCTATTAATCCACACGCTGCACCGCAAGCGGCGGCATATCCGGCCTGATAAGCTGCTTGCGCAAGCGGCAAAGTTAGCGGTTGCCTGTCCGGTGCGCCGATACGTTGGGTTATGCCAGACAGGGCCGTAGCGGTCAGCTCACAGCCCGCAAATTCACTGTAGGGTCCTGACAAGCCATAAGGACTAAGGTGGATGGCAATCAAGGCCTCGTGCGATTGCGCCAGTGATTTAAAGAACTCATGTTCGGCCTCATTCGGAATGTCCGGGGCGCCGTACACGAGGATATCCGCGTCACTGAGGAGTCCTCGCACGGTATCCAAGGCAACATCATCTACCAATACGCTGGTTTTGCCTGCATGGAGGTAACCAAACAAACCGCTCTTTGCTTGGTCAGCTCCATGTCTCGAAGTGTAGTGGCCGTAGTGGCGCAGTTCATTGCCGACTGCAGTCTCGACGAGGCTAACATCCGCGCCGTAATCACAAAGCAGCCTCCCACAATAACCAGAACTCATCCTGCCGCCAAGCTCGACTACCTTACAGGCGGAAAACGGAAGCTGAGGACTAGCGCTTTTTTTCACTGACAAGACATCGTGAAGCCCGGGCCTAAGCCCGGTTGGCACCCACTAGGAAAAACAGCATGACGGCCTCGTCTGTTGAGTTATTCTCCCACGCGTGAGCCGCGCCATTTAAAACAATCGAATCGCCGGCCTGCAGGGTAACCCTCGAACCATCTGATAGCAGGCAATCGAGGGCACCGCTCAGCACCATATTAACGTCCACCGTGTCAGAACTGTGCAGATCGCTGGCCGAGGGCATGTCACTGTGGGGCATGTCGCCGCCGGAGAGTTCAACCTCTTCACGCGGGGCGAAGCGGGTCATAAACACTCGAAAACCGCCCACCGGAGGAAACGTGCCATCCATAGCTGGTTCTGTGCCGGCGTCAGGAAGCTGAAAGGTTTCGTCAGCTCCCCATAGGCTGAAAAGCTCACCAATGCCCGGGAAAGGAGAGGCTTCAAGCTGCTCCTCTTGAGCGACAAAAGAAGACCCATCCTTCTCCGCCAGCAGAACCCGCCGAACTTTTTTAGGCACCGCAAGTCCTTGTCTGACCCGCGCCGACCCTTCACTAGTGGTGCTCATTATCTGCCTCCTGATAGCAACTGTTTATGCTGCCCGGTAATCCCTATTTCCGCTTTCGCGGCATTAAGAACCTCCGTAAGAAAATACCGAGTTGTCCCAGCGTGGACCGGGAGGATTCTCCTCACCGACATTATCAAAGACACCGCGCCGGGAGAGCGCTTTATCCACCTTAAGTTCCGCGATACTCATAATCGGAGCGATGGGGACACCAAGAGCTTGGCCCTCAACAAACAACGTCTGTCGAGTGTGTTTTACTGTCTCTTTAGCAAGCAATCCCGCCACTTTTTCCCACTGCGCGACCCGCTTTGTCTGGGAAGTATAATCCTCAGATGCCATCCACCTTGGCTCGCCTAGCAACTTTACCAGGCCCTCCCACTGGTGCTGCTCAAGTGCAACAATTTGCACGAACCCATCGCTGGAGGGCAACACTCCGCCGACAAATGTGATGCTAGGATCCAGGCGGTCTACCAGTCTGCCGCTGTTAGGATACTGCACCAGCTCAGTCCAGTGCATCTGCAAAAGCGCTTCCTGCTTTGAGCAGTCAATAATGTGTCCTTTCCAGCTACCATTTCCGGTGACAACAGCGAGGGCTGCCACTGCTGCCAGGAGACCCGCTTGAGATTCCCCCCAGTAACCACCCGCCTGCACGGGGGCTCTGGTCTTGTACTCCGGCCAAAGTGAGTCGCACGGAATCTGTTGCGCATGGCCGGCGCTGTGGTAGGTGTTGAGTGGCGCGGCGGCATAACTGGCGTGAGGACCATATAACCCGAACGGGGAAATGCAGATTGCGGTCAGGTCTGGCTCTGCCGCCAGAACGTGTGCTGCGATCGGCTGTTGCGTCGGCCACCCTGCGCAGGGCCGCTCCTCGATAATCATCGCGGCACCATGGCAGAGCTCAGCCACTCGGTCGAGGTTCTCAGGGTCGTAACAGTCGAAGCTTTCAACTGCTTTGTCGTGATCGAGCGCGAGCATGCGCTGTCTCTCTTCTGAAGAAAGGTCGGCATCGATGCTGCGAACGGCGTGCACTCTGGCGCCAAGCTGCGCCAACGCGTGCCCACAAAAAGCCCCAGCAAACCCCCGAGAAAGGTCGACGATACGCAACTCTTCCAGAACCCGTGAAAAATCTGTCGATTGAAGGGGCACTCATCTACCTCGCGGTCATTCCGGCAACTTTACCACCGCCTCCCCTTGGGCGACGACTTCATGGCGCTGATTCACTGCTACCAATTCAATGACAACTTCCTTCTTACTCTCTTCATCCAGCTTCTTCACAACCTTGCCATGACAGCGAATTACATCTCCCATAATCACAGTCTTGCCCAGTTTGATATCCAGTATGCGCAGAAAACCCCTGTCACCCATCCAATTTGTTACCACCTGGCCCAGCCAAGCGATTCGTTGAGGCCCCAAGTCATAGGCTCCTTCCAGGCCAGACCGTTGGGCCAAAAAATCATCCCAGTGGACAGCCTCTGGAGAATCGGGGACACCTGATTCGTTATAAATCACTGCATGAGGATGCCTGCGGCGGAACGCAGAGCCGACAGAGTGGGTGTACATGAAAAACCCGCCAGCGATACCACCAAATCCCGTGCGCATGTAACCCACAATATCAGTCACGGTCAGCGGCCCTTTTACTACCGGGGGCAATTCCTCCCCCTCGTAGACTTCATCGTAAGTGCGCGGTATGTCACCGCGCGTGATTTCCCGAAATATCTCGTTTTCCAGATCCGCAATTTGAGACGGATTATAGTCTCTGAATTTTTCTTCACGTCCTTCGCTCCGCTTCCGGGCTTCTCCTCTCTCCGTGCGGAGGTTCCAGTGTTGGGCAGTGCACACTAGGTCCTCATCAGCATTTTTAAAATCGATTTTGACACCCTGCAAGGCTGTTCTACCAGCGAAGCGGCTAGGGCGGACGGAAATATCGTCAATTGCGCCTGAACTGTCTAGCCGGTCTCCTTCAAATATTGGCTTGAACCACTCCACGCGACTCCTCACGTAGAGAGCATGTACGCCGGGGAAGCCTGTACCCACGTCCCAGCCACTGAGTACGTAGATCATCGAGGGTGGTGCTACGAGTTGGCCATATGGACCACGCGCGGCATAAATTGGGTCAGACCATAAAGGATTCATGTCTGCGACGCCTAACACGTAACGATCGATCCACTCATCGGTAACCACGACGCTGCGCTGAAGATGGCGCATGGGTTTGCCGATACGGACGCGCATTTCTTCAAGGGCCTCATCGGTGATGGTGCCCTCGCCCTGCCCGGATTTGACTTCCTCTGTTACTTTCACTTTTGCACCCGTCTGGTAATTTTCATCCGGTCGCGCTTTTGCGCGCCTCCCTTTTTGTTCAACTGTGATTAGTTGCTAGCGCTAGATCTATAGCTTCCGCCGACATGCCTATCTCAGCGAGGATTTCTCTACTATGCTCGCCCAAATTAGGTGCAAACCCCTGAATCTCCGAGGGCGTTTCTGACCAGTTCTCGGGAGGGGTCATCATGCGAAGGCGTCCCTCTGTGGGATGTTCTCGGCACTCAAAAAAACCTACGTCTTCAAGGTGTGGATCCTCGAGTAGCGAGAGAATCGTGTTCAGGGGCATGGCAGGGATATCATGTTGTGCAAAGATTTCCAGCCATTCCGATGTCGCTTTTTTTTCCAGAATGGGCGAAACAAAAGCGTACACATCGTCAATGTTTGCGGACCGGGCTGTCTGTGAGGAAAAGCGCTCGTCTTCGTGAAACTTGTTTGGCTCACCGATGATTCTGAAAAAAGCCTTCCAGTGAGCATCGTTATATATGAGTGCGCAGATGTAGCCGTCCTTGGTCTTGTAGGGGCGACGATCTTGCGATATGAGGCGCGTGTAATGAGGCCCACCCTGCGCAGGTTCATACGACAGTCCCGCCATGTGATCTCCGAGCACATACTGGGAAAGCACCTCGAACATCGGCACCTCGATTGATTGTCCTTCGCCGCTCACTTCACGTGCATAAAGGGCCGAAGAAATCATTCCAACCAAGTAGAGGCCCACGGATCTATCTGCAATCGGTGTTGGAAGATAGCGAGGTATGTCTCCACTGGCCTCCGTCATAAGCGAAGGGAGACCAACTATTCCTTGGATTAAATCGTCGTAGGCCGGCTTCCCGCTGTATCGGCCCCCAGTGCCAAAGCCGATTGCTGCGGCGTATATTATTTTCGGATTAACGTCCGCTACCGTCTCGTAGCCAAGCCCCAGTCGATTAAGGGCATCGGGGCGAATATTGTGGACAAACACGTCAGCACTTCGCGCCAATTCCAATGCAGCAGCTCGCGCTTTTGCACGTTTAAGATCTAGAACAATACTGCGCTTACCGTGGTTAGCATTTAGAAATGAATGCCCCATCTGAGGGTTTTTCATGGGGCCTACATACCGCATGATGTCCCCTGTTGGGGGCTCCAATTTGATGATGTCGGCTCCGAGATTGGACAAAATCATCGTGGCATAAGGCCCCATGACTACGGTGGTCAGATCGAGAATGCGAACTCCCGCAAGCGGCCCGCTAGAAGCCTCTTTAGAAGCTTTTCCCGGTTCAATCGACATAGCCGTAATCTATTAGGGCCTGTTTCATGATGGCGGTAAGATCCTGGTTATTCGCACTCGCAGAAACACTCGGAAAGCCGGATCTATCGAGGCCAATTTGCTCGTAGGTGATTTCGCGGTCTTGAACGTGGCGTTGGAGTATGGTGCGCATGGCTGAACCGCCGGGAAGGCCCATGCGCGGTGCGCGCACACCAGCAAGCGTCACAGTCTGTCCACCCTCCAAAATCAACATCGCGCCATCTACCACCCCTAAGCATTTCGCGTGCTCAATACTCATTTAATCTCCCTGATACGAATCAAATTGGCTTCAGGTTACAAGTTGCTCGCGCAGAACCTTCCGGTTGACCTTTCCCGCAGGTGTTTTCGGTATTGCATCTACAAATTCGATATCGCGGGGGTACTCGTGCAGGCTTAAGCGACTTTTGGCAAATTCTTGCAACTCTTTGGCAAGCCCTTCGTGTTCATTTGTGCTGCAGACCAGAAACGCTTTTGCAATAAGTCCTCGCATTTCATCAGGGACTCCGATGACAGCTGCTTCCTCGACCTTGTCGTGCTTTAACAGCACGTCTTCAATCTCTATGGCGCTCATGGTCCAGCCCGCAGAAATAATAATGTCGTCCGAGCGGCCACCATAGTAAAAATAGCCCTCGGCGTCTTTACTGCCCCGGTCCTTAGTTGAAATCCAGCTATCCCTGCGGCGCACCACGAGCTCTCCCAACTCCCCAGGCTGACATGGTTGACCATGACTGTCGTGAACATCTACCTCTGTACCAAGAATGGGTTTTCCCAGAGTGCCGCGTCGCACGTCGTAATCGTCAGCGCCTGGGTAATTGACCAGAACCGTGCCCACCTCGGTAGTACCGTACATACTGCTAGGAATTGTCCCAAAAACGTCTTCGATGAATTCGGCGGTCGTTGAGTCAAGCGGTTCGCCCGTATAGGACAATTTCTCTATGGAGTACTGGTGGTGGCTGGCTGCTCCGCTACTCCTGAGCATGCGAAAGTGAGTGGGCGCGGCAGACAGTGCTGTGATCTCGTATTCAGACAGGGCTCTGGCAAAACGATGGGGATCAAACTTACCGGAAATAGTGCCTGTTGTAATACCAAGCGTTAACGGGCCCAGCGTACCGTGCCACAACCCATGGCCCCAGGCTGCTGAGGAGGGGCAGAAGAACCGGTCGCCAGGTCTAATTCCGGTGGCGTACAAAGCGGCAATCATGAGATAAACCACCGACAGATGGGAATGCTTGACCGCGGTTGGAATAGCCCGACTTGTACCGGAGGTATATTGGTAGATAGCGTACTCGTCACTGCGACTACTCACCGCAAACTCTGTAGGGAAGGCTTCTAGCGCAGACAGGAAATCTTCGTTGGCAATTGACACCTGCGCATTTTCTAATTGGTTGACAACATCTGCTTTTTCTTCGCTAGCAATCAACAATTTTAAATCGCAATCCTCAGCGCGGGCCCGCAAGCCATCGATGCCAAACAGGGTAAATAGCGGAACGGCTATCGCACCCATTTTGACAATTCCGAACAATGCCGCATAGAAGGCTAGCGAGGGATCAACCATGACGCCCACGCAGTCCCCTCGCTGCACACCGATGGAAACCAGCCAGTTGGCGAGCTGCGAAGATGTACGTGACAGGTCGGCAAAGCTAATTTCTTCGTCCCGACCGTCAGCATGCGCCACTTTTACAGCAATCCGACCTGACTTAGCGTGCCGATCTACTGCCTCGTGGGCGATATTGAGATCCGCTTTATCGCCATCGACAAGATCCCACAGCCTCGCCACCGAGAATTCGCGCTGAGCGTCCTCGTATTTCGTAAATTCAGTTAAATGGCGCAACT
>ERZ887830.2155-NODE-2155-length-10292-cov-6.299013_pt1 | contig 10292 bp, 7 predicted proteins | sample MGYA00521101_ERZ887830 | MGnify/ENA primary metagenome ERZ887830 (study PRJEB32303, sample SAMEA104408592) | aquatic metagenome | biome: Marine water; feature: Pelagic; material: water | place: Baltic Sea | collected 2014-06-05T16:38:00 | depth 1,762 m ...
TTACTATCGCAGGTTTACTTTGATTGAGGTTAAACTCATGCGAAAGAGGTTTAATTTTCATGCTGTTAATTATGGCATCTTTTATTGGTTGGTCATCATGCAGGTGGTTTCTTAATAAAGGCATCAACTCTATTTTTTCCTCTTGCCCTAAGCATAAAAAAAGCTCCCCCTTGCAGCTTATCCTGACTCGGTTACAATCCTCGCAAAAATTATGACTATGCGGTGATATTAAGCCTACCCTAGTATTGCTTCCCTCTACTTGCCAGTATTTTGCAGGCCCACCTGTCGACAGTGAAATACTCTTTACACTGTACTTATCTTTTATTTTTTCTAAAACATCGTTGTTGCTGACTGCTGTTACTTTTCTCTCGAAGTCTGTTGAGCCTAAAGGCATCTCCTCAATAAAGGAAATATCAAGACCATGCTTTATGGCATAATCAATGAGTTCAAAGAGTTCGTGGTCGTTGATGCCTTTCATAAGAACAGTGTTGAGCTTGATCTTTTCAAATCCTACCTCAACAGCATGCTCAATTCCTTTGAGAACATCTTCCAAGACCCCCGTCCTTGTCATTTTTTTGAATGTTAACGGATCAAGACTATCAAGACTAATATTAATTCTTTTAACACCTGACGATTTAAGCATCAACGCTTTTTTCTTTAATTGACTCGCATTAGTTGTTAATGTTAGCTCTTTTAACCCCTTATTTTTTGAAAGACTGGAAAAAAGGGAGTCAATATTCTTTCGCACAAGTGGTTCACCCCCTGTAATCCTAATTTTCTCAACACCAAGACTGATAAAAATTGAAGCTATACGATCAATCTCTTCCAAAGATAATAATTGGGTTTTAGGAAGAAATTCCATTTTTTCCGCCATGCAATAAATGCATCTAAAATCACATCGATCCGTAACTGAGATACGAATATAATTTATCGTGCGGTTGAACTGATCAGTAAGTTGGCTTGTCATAATAGGTAAGCAATATTAAGCGGATTTTAAATTGTAACAACTATGTTACACCTTATAAAGTTTAAGTATAATAATGAGCATACTTTAATCATAATATTTATTAAAATGAATTTATCAGAATCACAGCGAGTTACTATCGAAGAGCATGTTGAGACTTTCTTAAAGAAACCGGGTGCTTTATTACCATTAATGCATGCTATACAAGACAGTCTAGGCTATATCCCGGAAGATTCTTATCCGATTATTTCTGCTGCTTTCAATTTATCGATTGCAGAAATTCATGGATTCGTTACTTTTTACCATCATTTTAGAACCAGTCCTTCAGGAAAAAATATTTTACAGGTTTGCCGTGCTGAATCATGCCAGTCCATGGGATCTGATGGGATTGAGAGTTACTGCAAAAAAGTTCTGGGAATAGATTATCATGAGACCTCTAAAGATGGTGCAATCACTCTTGAGCCGGTTTATTGTTTAGGTAATTGCGCTTGTTCTCCCTCAGTAATGATGAATGATAAGGTTATTGGGCGTATTACCCCTGAAAAAATTGACAATATAATTAAGGCGGCAAAATAAATAATGGCTTATAAAATTTACATACCTATTGATTCTACTGCTCTATCGTTAGGAGCTAATGACGTATTTGAGGCCATATCAGCTGAAGCACAAAAAAGACAAATTAATCTAAATATTGTTCGTAATGGCTCTCGAGGACTATTCTGGCTGGAACCTCTAGTCGAAGTGGAAACAGAGAAAGGTAGAGTAGCATTTGGCCCGGTATCCACTAATGACGTAGAAAAATTGTTTGACAATGAATTTTTCTTGGGCAGAGAAGGCGAGTTATTTTTAGGACTTACTGATGAGCTGAGCTGGCTTAAAAATCAAGAGAGACTTACTTTTGCCCGAGTTGGAATTACTGATCCGCTTGATATAGCCGATTATGAAAAACATAGTGGGTTTAAGGGTCTAAAAAATGCCATTAAGCTTGAGCCCCAACTTATTGTTAAGGAAGTCGCGGATTCAGGCCTTAGGGGAAGGGGCGGAGCAGCATTTCCAACAGGCATAAAATGGCAGACGGTTTTGGATACACCGTCAAAAACAAAGTACATAGTCTGTAATGCCGACGAAGGTGATTCGGGAACCTTCTCGGATCGGATGATTATGGAAGATGACCCCTTTGTTCTTATAGAAGGAATGATCATTGCTGGTATGGCGGTGGGTGCTGAATATGGATATATTTACTTACGATCAGAATACCCTGATGCGCAACATGTTCTTAATAAAGCCATCAAAATTGCAAAAGAAAAAGGCTATTTAGGATCCAATATACTTGGCTCTGGCTACAACTTTGACCTTGAGGTTACAAGAGCAGCAGGAGCATATATTTGTGGCGAAGAAACTTCCTTGCTGGAGAGCTTGGAAGGAAAAAGAGGTATGGTGAGATATAAACCACCGCTACCAGCCATTGAAGGGTTATACGGCAAGCCGACTGTAGTAAATAATGTCATTACACTGGCAACTGTTCCCATTATTATGGATAAAGGTGCATTATTTTATGCTGATTTTGGTATGGGCCGGTCAAAAGGAACTCTGCCGATACAGCTTGCAGGAAATCTCAAACAAACAGGCTTAATTGAAAAGGCATTTGGCATATCGCTAAAAGAACTTTTGTATGATTTTGGGGGTGGTTCGTTTACCGGAAAACCTATAAAAGCAGTTCAAGTGGGCGGGCCTTTAGGCGCTTTTTTGCCAGAAGCGCAATTTGATACCCCGTTAGATTATGAAAAATTTTCAGAAATAAATGCGGTAGTCGGGCACGGCGGCATTGTTGCTTTTGATGATGCGACGGATATGGCGAAAATGGCAAGGTATTCCTTTGAGTTTTGCGCAATAGAGTCCTGTGGAAAATGTACCCCTTGCAGGATTGGTTCAACTAGGGGAATGGAGGTAATTGACAAGATTAAGGAGGGAGTTGACCAGGATAAGAATGAACAGTTACTGAGAGATCTTGGTGAAACCATGGTGAATGGCTCTTTATGTGCTATGGGAGGGATGACACCTTTTCCTGTAATCAGTGCTTTAAACTTTTTCCCAAAGGACTTTGGTCTTGAAAAAAAGGAAACATCAGCTTAAACTTAAAAAGTTTAATAAAAATCATAATTTAGAGTATTTAATATATGGATGACACAAAAGATTTCGGAACACCAAAGCAAACTAACGATAAAACGGTTAATCTAACCATAGATGGTTTTGCTATTGCTGTTCCTGAAGGGACCTCTATCATGCGAGCCGCCTCAGAGGCAGGTATCAGTGTACCTAAACTATGCGCTACTGATAGTTTAGATCCATTCGGATCATGCCGTCTTTGTCTGGTAGAAATTGATGGGAGAAGAGGTTACCCAGCATCCTGTACAACACCAGTAGCCGAAGGCATTCAAGTTAAAACCCAGACACCCAAATTAGAAGATTTACGACGGGGTGTTATGGAGCTTTATATTTCTGACCATCCATTAGATTGTTTAACATGTGCAACTAACGGTGACTGCGAGCTTCAAGATATGGCAGGCGCTGTTGGACTAAGAGATGTAAGGTATGGGTACGAAGGAAAAAATCATTTAAATTTAGCAAAAGATGAAAGTAATCCATACTTCACTTTTGATCCTTCAAAATGTATTGTCTGCTCTCGATGTGTTCGTGCATGCGAAGAAGTCCAAGGTACATTTGCCTTAACGATCGATGGCAGAGGTTTTGAGTCCAAGGTATCTGCTGGAAACAAAGATTTTATTGACTCGGAATGCGTGTCATGTGGAGCTTGTGTGCAAGCATGCCCAACAGCAACGTTGATTGAAAACTCTATTATTGATAATGGTGTGCCTGACCGATCCGTGACAACTACATGTGCTTATTGTTGTGTTGGGTGTTCGTTTAACGCTGAAATACAGGGAGACAAAGTTGTTAGAATGACTCCAAACAAGGATGGCGGAGCCAACCATGGACATTCATGCGTGAAAGGAAGATTTGCGTGGGGGTATACAACTCACAAGGACAGGATAACTTCACCAATGATCCGAAAAAGCATTAAGGATCCTTGGGAAAAAGTCAGCTGGGATAAGGCGATAACTTATGCGGCCTCAGAGGTAAAACGTATCCAAAAAAAATACGGCGCTGATTCAGTCGGGGCTATATCTTCTTCAAGATGCACTAACGAAGAGGTTTATGTTGTTCAAAAATTAGTGCGGGCCGCTTTCGGTAATAATAATATAGATACCTGTGCGAGAGTTTGCCATTCTCCTACCGGTTATGGTTTGAAACAGACAATCGGAGAGTCTGCTGGAACGCAGACATTCGATTCGGTTATGAAGTCCGATGTCATTATGATTATTGGGGCAAATCCAACTGATGGGCACCCAGTTTTTGCATCACAGATGAAGCGCAGACTGAGAGCAGGGGCTAAATTAATTATTGTTGATCCTCGGGAAATTGATCTTGTTAAGAAATCGGTCCATATTAAAGCGGATTATCATTTAAAGCTTAAGCCTGGCTCGAATGTAGCAACCATCAATGCTCTGTCGCACGTGATCGTTACCGAAGGGTTAGTTGATGAGGAGTTTGTAAAAGAAAGGTGTGAGATTGAATCATTTAATATATGGAAAGAGTTTGTTGCGCTAGAAAGGAATTCACCGGAGGCATTGGAGGTCGATACTGGTATACCAGCAAATATTGTTCGTGATGCAGCCAGACTATTCGCTTCAGAACCTAACGGAGCTATTTATTATGGCCTAGGAGTAACAGAGCATAGCCAAGGATCAACTATGGTTATGGGCATTGCTAATTTAGCTATGGCTACAGGAAATGTTGGCCGAGAGGGGGTTGGAATAAACCCATTAAGAGGTCAAAATAACGTTCAGGGAGCTTGTGATATGGGATCATTCCCCCATGAGTTTCCTGGGTATAGACATGTCTCAGATACAACCACTCGGACTGCATTGGAAGATGCATGGAATGTTAAGCTTCAAGGAGAGCCGGGATTACGAATTCCCAATATGCTGGATGAAGCGATATCAGGAAAATTTAAAGCCCTTTATTGTGAAGGCGAAGATATTGCACAATCAGATCCCAATACGCAGCATGTCACTCACGCATTAGAGTCAATGGAGTGCGTTATTGTTCAAGACCTCTTCTTAAATGAAACGGCAATGTATGCGCACGTATTCTTACCAGGTTCTTCATTTTTAGAAAAAAATGGCACATTTACAAATGCAGAGAGAAGAATTTCTCCAGTAAGAAAAGTGATGCAGCCTAAGAATGGTTATGAAGACTGGGAAATCACAGTGATGCTTTCCAATGCGCTTGGCTACCCAATGAATTATAAGCATGCCAGCGAAATAATGGATGAGATTGCAAGTCTTACTCCAACATTCAAAGGGGTAAGTTTCGAAAAATTAGATGAGCTTGGAAGCATTCAGTGGCCTTGCAATGATGAAAGTCCAAACGGAACGCCGACTATGCATATTGATAAATTTGTACGAGGAAAGGGAAAGTTTTTTGTTACAGAGTATGTACCTACAACCGAAAAAGTTAATAATAAATTCCCATTAATCATGACAACAGGCCGTATTTTGTCGCACTACAACGTCGGGGCCCAAACAAGACGAACAAAAAATATTAAATGGCATGACGAAGATTTGGTGGAGATTCATCCACATGATGCAGAGGAGCGCGGCATTATTGAAAACGATTGGGTGGGCATTACGAGTAGAGCTGGAGAGACAGTATTGCGAGCAAAAATAACTGAAAGAGTTCAGCCTGGCGTGGTTTACACTACGTTCCATCATCCAGAATCAGGTGCCAACGTCATAACTACTGACAATACTGACTGGGCAACAAATTGCCCAGAGTTTAAGGTAACAGCAGTCCAGCTGATTAAAGTATCAGAGCTTTCAACATGGCAAAATCAATATAATGATTTCAGTAAAAAACAAATTAATTTTTTAAAAAAAGACGATGCCAAGGTTGATTAGGTTTGTAAGTGAGACCTGTTAGGCTCATTCAGTCTGGGCAATCAGTTTTTAAAAGCCTGGCGCTTAAAAAAGATAAAAGTTCTTCTGAGGTTTTGGAGTTACTTGCTGAAGAAACTCCTATAGCAATGGTTTACAATGGAATATCTCATGCTGTAATGATGGCAACACCAGATGACCTTGAAGATTTTGCATTAGGCTTTTCTATCGCTGAAAATATTATCGACTCGACTGAAGATGTATATGCGGTAGAAATTCATACAACTGATAACGGCATTGAGCTTAAAATAAATATATCAGCCGAAACCTTCAGCAGACTAAAAGAAAATCGAAGAAGCTTGATAGGGCGAACAGGTTGCGGGCTATGTGGAACGGAAAGTTTAAATCAGTTTAAAAAAACACAAAATTCTCTCAACTCAACTCAATCACGCGCAACATTTTCCTCTGACAATATTATTAAATCATTAAGTAAGTTTTCTAATCACCAGTTACTACAACAACAAACTGGATCAACACATGCGTCAGCATTGTGTGATAATCAAGGACAATTTTTACTAACCAGAGAGGATGTTGGACGTCATAATGCTTTAGATAAAATTATCGGCGCGAGCTTAAAAATAAAAAATAGAGACTTTAATACTCTATTTTTAATTACATCTAGCAGAGCCAGTTATGAAATGGTACAAAAGGCAGCTAAACTCAATGTGTGTTTATTAGTGGCTATATCAGCTCCAACGGCATTAGCTGTAAGGCTTGCAAACAAGCTAGGAATCACGTTAATTGGTTTTGCTAGAAATGAAAAGTACAATATTTACACACACAAAGACAGAATTAAATAGTAGAATCCGTTTATGCAAAATGACAATTTAATTAAAATGGCAAATCAAATAGGCAGTTTTTTTAAAGGCTACCCAGACCAAGAGTATGCTGCAAAAGAAATTGCATCCCATATGAAGCGATTTTGGGCGCCATCAATGCGGGAAACAATAAAAAGTATCTCGTCCGCTGGAAGCGAGACAATGCTCGATGATATTGTCAGAACGGCCATAACAAAACACCTCTAGCTCTACTTCGATAGTAAAATATAATAAAATTTATCCTTAGTTCGTTTGCCAGTCCAAATCTCCTTCCAATTTTTATATTCCGCAGGAATTTCATTGCCATTAGATAGGGATATTAGAGCCAAACGACAAATTTTCTCTTGATTCGCTGGGTTTGTTGGTTTAACTTTGGTGTAATAATGTACCAAGTCAATATGACTGGTTGATATGTTATGGGCATATAAACAACTTGAGGATTGAGAAAGAATAGGTTTGAGCTCAAGGTAGATAGTTTTATGACTTTTTCTGTTATCAATAAATGGTCCCCAAAGCATAATCAGGGTGGTCCAGATCATAGTGATCCCGATAGCCCAGTTAGTAATTGATGATCTATTCGTTATTTTATTATTTGCTGCATTTATTAACCAAAAAGCCGTAAGGAATAGTGCAGCAAGGAAATGGATAATCCGGAAATCCGCGGCTGCTTCACCAGACAGAAAAAACATTCGTTCATATATTTTGGCAGGAAAACCAGTTTGCATAGCAAACCAACCAAGCCATATCAAAAAGCTAATGAAACCAAAGACCAGTATCCCAAACCAATTTAATGCGCTTGCATAGCTTCTCTTAAGAAGGTCGATAGAGCCAACAGCCAAGAGGCAAAATGGCAAGATGAATGGCATCCAATTAATCTGATCTTCTCGGATACTAAATGAAATGATTAAAAAATAGGTAAGGATAAAAATAATAGGAAGCAAGGTTCTTTTTTGCGCAAGCAAGCTCCTATAATTTCTACAAGCAATCCAGATAGCTAAAGGAAATGCAGGCCATGTAAACCAAGATAGTCCTTGCAGGTTATACCAAAAATTAGGATCGCTATTAAAGTGTGGCTGACTAATCCATGCCAAAAATAAGTCGGCATCAGACTGATAAAACAAGAATAGCCATAAACCAATAATGCACGAAAAAATTAGGTAAGAGATGCTTAAAAAAATAAAATACCTTTTATTCATCCAAAATGTAAAGCATCCTAATAAAAAGGAAGTCAATACAACCGATAAGGTAGGTACGATCCCGATAGATAAGAAAACAATGGATAGCCCAACCCCCAAAATAACGCTGGCGCGGAAGGGCCTCCTAAAATAAAGTGAGAAAGAGTAAAGGCTTAATGAAAAGCCTGCAAGGGCTGCAACTTCAGGTGAAAGCGTATGAATATTTAAAATTAGACCTACCGAAGCAATGAAAAGTAAGCCAGCAGTCCTACCAAATCCTGTCCCATACAATTCTCTTGTTAATAGACCAAGCGAGATCATGGTAATTGATACCCACATGGCATTGGCAATTCTTGCTCCGTCATGTATTTCTAGAAATGGAGAAAAAAGTTTTGCAAAAGCAGCACCAAAGAAGGCATATAAAGGTGGGTAAAACGGAATGGAGTTACTTGCATTGCTTGGGTGAATAAATTGATTGTGCTGAAAAATTTCTAAAATTTGACTAATGCTAGCCGATTCATGAGGCCGCCAAGGCTCGTGCCCTACAAGTCCGGTAAAAATCCATATGAAGCTAAGGAAAAAAAAGAAATGCAGCTTTGTTTTTTCCCCAAGAATTTTTCTTGGAGAGGCCATATTCCCCTGCCAGTCATGATCTAAGTGAATTTTCATATGACTTTAATCATATATAAAAAAAGGCAGCTATGCTGCCTTTTTTTACTTGTTTTTTTATTACATACCGTATTTTTGTTTAAATTTCTCTACCCGTCCAGCAGTGTCTAATATTTTTTGCTTGCCTGTATAGAAAGGATGACACTTTGAACAGACCTCAATACTAAGGTCTTTTCCAATAGTTGACTGGGTTTTAAATGTGCTACCACAGCTACAAGTTACATTAACTTCTGGATAGTTTGGATGAATATCTTTTTTCATAGTGGTGCTCTTTATTGAATTAAGGCGTAATTATTAATGATTATGGGACAAAAATCAATAAATATTATTGATTTAGCCACGCCTCATGCTATCGAAGAAATCATTATTATTTTTGGTTGACTTCACTTTATCCAGGAGAAATTCCATAGCTTCAAGCTCATCCATTGGATACAGGAGCTTTCTAAGAACCCATATCTTTTGTAATACATCTGCAGGAATAAGTAATTCTTCTCTTCGAGTACTTGATTTGTTGACATTTATTGCAGGGTAAACTCTTTTTTCCGCCATTCTTCGATCCAGGTGTATCTCCATATTACCCGTACCTTTAAATTCTTCATAAATTACGTCATCCATTCTGGACCCAGTATCCACTAATGCTGTTGCAAGTATAGTCAGCGATCCGCCTTCTTCAATATTTCTTGCCGCCCCAAAAAAACGTTTAGGTTTCTGGAGTGCATTTGCATCCACACCACCTGTCAGCACCTTTCCTGATGATGGGATAACTGTATTATAGGCCCTTGCTAACCTAGTAATAGAATCTAGGAGAATCACTACATCTTTTTTGTGCTCAACTAATCTCTTTGCTTTTTCTAGGACCATTTCTGCAACCTGCACATGCCTGGTTGCTGGCTCATCAAAGGTAGACGCTAAAACTTCACCTTTAACTGACCTAGTCATTTCAGTAACTTCTTCTGGCCTCTCATCAATTAGCAATACAATCAAGGAAACGTCTGGATGGTTTGAGGTAATTGCATGGGCAATATTCTGCATCATGACGGTTTTCCCACTTTTAGGACTAGCGACTATCAAGCCCCTCTGCCCTTTTCCTACCGGAGAAATCATATCAATCACTCTGCTGGTGTAGTTTTCAACACCTTCCGTATCTCTTTCAAGCGTTAAAGGCTCTGTAGGGAATAAGGGGGTAAGGTTTTCAAATAAAATTTTATTTTTCGTATTTTCTGGAGCATCATTATTTACTTTGTCTACCTTGACTAGAGCAAAATACCGTTCGCTATCCTTGGGTGTTCTAATTTCTCCCTCAATTGTGTCACCCGTATGAAGGTTAAATCTTCTTATCTGTGAGGGAGACACATAAATATCATCGGGACCTGCAAGATAAGAGGCCTCTGCGGATCTTAAGAAACCAAAGCCATCGGACAATACTTCAAGTGTCCCGCTACCAAAAAGTACCTGACCATTTTTTGCCTGATTTTTTAACAGGGCAAAAATTAGATCTTGCTTGCGCATCCTTCCGGTATTTTCAATTTTTTCAGCGATAGCTAAATTAACTAACTCAGCAATGGGAAGATGTTTCAGATCAGATAGATGCATAGTTGTTTTCTTATAT
>ERZ887830.2165-NODE-2165-length-10249-cov-6.315480_pt1 | contig 10249 bp, 9 predicted proteins | sample MGYA00521101_ERZ887830 | MGnify/ENA primary metagenome ERZ887830 (study PRJEB32303, sample SAMEA104408592) | aquatic metagenome | biome: Marine water; feature: Pelagic; material: water | place: Baltic Sea | collected 2014-06-05T16:38:00 | depth 1,762 m ...
ACGGCTGTGGGCGAGATGTTTGTTTCGGCCGATATGGCGTTCAACATGTATCAGGGCCTGACCCATGGCGCGGCAAGCGCGATCCATGTGCACGGCACCGACGCGCAAAAAACCACATATCTGCCCAATATGATCGAGGGGCGCTGGTCGGGCACAATGAACCTGACCGAACCGCAATGCGGCACCGATCTGGGCCTGATCCGCACCAAGGCAAACCCGCAGGACGACGGCAGCTATAAGATCACCGGGCAGAAAATCTGGATATCTGCGGGCGAACATGACCTGTCCGAAAACATCATCCATCTGGTGCTGGCCAAGATCCCCGGCGGGCCGGAGGGCGTCAAAGGCATTTCCTTGTTCATCGTGCCGAAGTTCTTGGTGAACGACGACGGCAGCCTTGGTGCGCGCAATGCAGTCACTTGCGGCGGGCTGGAAGAAAAGATGGGCATCCATGGTAACGCCACCTGCGTGATGAACCATGATGGCGCGACCGGATACCTGATCGGCGAAAGGCACAAGGGCATGCGCGCCATGTTCAAGATGATGAACGAGGCCCGTCTGGGTGTCGGCCTGCAAGGGTACGCCCAAGCCAGCGTCGCTTATCAAAACGCGCTGGAATTCGCCTGCGACCGCCTGCAAGGCCGTGATGCAACGGGCGTGAAAAACCCCGGTGGCCCCGCCGACCCGATCCTCGTTCACCCCGATGTGCGTCGCGGTCTGATGGCGCAAAAAGCCTTTGTTGAGGGCGCGCGCGCGCTCGTGTTCTGGGGCGCGCAATTGATCGACGCCTCGCGTCTCGCCAAGGATCCAGAGGCCGAGGCGATGATTTCCTTGCTGATCCCGGTCATCAAAGGTTTTCTGACCGACAAAGGGTTCGAAACCTGTGTTCTGGCCCAGCAAACCCTTGGTGGCAGTGGCTTTACCCGGGAATGGGGGTTGGAACAATACGTCCGCGATGCGCGCATCACCATGATCTACGAGGGCACCAATGGTATCCAGTCGCTGGATCTTGTCGGGCGAAAACTGGGCCTGAACGGTGGCAAGGCGATGATGGCCTTCTTTGAGTTTGTAAAAGCATTTATCAAAGAAAACGAGGGCCACAGCCATTTGAAACGGGATTTCCTCGAACCGCTGAAAGCTGCGTCAAAAGACCTGCAATCGGCCGTCATGTACTTTATGCAAAACGCCAAATCCCCGAACAATGCGCTGGCCGGGTCTTATGACTTCATGCACCTCTTTGGCCATGTGTGCCTTGGGCTGATGTGGGCCAAAATGGCGCGGGCCAGCTTTGACGCACTAGAAACCGGCGGGGGGGCGGCCGGCTCGGATGACGCAGATTTTTACCGCACCAAAATCGCCACGGGCCGCTTTTACATGGCGCGCCAGCTGCCCGAAATCGCAACCCATCTTGCGCGAATTCAGGCCGGTGCGGAAACGGTGATGGAACTCTCTGCAGAAAATTTCTAAGCTGGCCCGAACAAGTCCAGTCGATGCAGAAAGACCCTGATGCCAAAACGCTTTCGCCTGACGCGCCGCTTTCCCTGCGCCATGACCGAAGACGGCTATCGCCGCCTGAAACGCTTTGCCAATGACGCAGGATTGGACGAGGGTGAGGCGCTGTCCTTCTTGTTCGAACACTTTGACAGCGTCACAAACCAAGAAAACCTGACCGCTCGCCTGCGCCTGTTCAACACCGACCTCGACGCTCGCAAAAAATAAGGCCTGCCATGACTGACATGTCCCCCAGCACCTGGATGACGGACGAGCACAAAATGCTCGCCGAAATGACTCGCCAGTTCATCACCACGGAATGGTCGCCGCATTATGCGCGCTGGCGTGAACAAGGCCAGATGGACCGCTCGACATGGTCCGAGGCCGCCGCCTTGGGGCTGCTCTGCCCGTCGATCCCCGAAGAATACGGCGGCGCAGGCGGTGATTTCGGCCATGAGGCGGTGATCCTGATGGAAGGCTCGCGCGCCAATCTGGCCTCTTGGGGGCACGGCATCCATTCCGGGATCGTCGCCCATTATATTCTTGCTTATGGCAGTGAAGAACAGAAACACCGCTGGCTGCCCAAGATGGTCTCTGGCGAATTGGTCGGTGCTTTGGCCATGACCGAACCCTCTGGCGGCTCTGACGTGCAAAACCTCAAGACCCGCGCCACGCGGGATGGCAATGTCTACCGCCTGACAGGGCAAAAGACCTTTATAACCAATGGCCAGCACGCCAATCTTATCATCGTCGCCGCCAAGACCAACCCCAATGAAAAGGCGCGGGGCACGTCGCTGATGGTTGTCGAAACAGATGTGGCAGAGGGCTTTAGCCGCGGGCGTAACCTTGACAAAATCGGCTGCCATGCGGCGGATACGTCAGAGTTGTTCTTTGACAATGTCGCCCTGCCCCCGGAAAACATCCTTGGGGGCGAAGAGGGTCAGGGTTTTTACCAGATGATGAAGCAACTGCCCCAAGAACGCCTGATCATCGGCTGCGGGGCCGTCGGGGCCATGGAGGGCGCCGTCGAGCGCACAATAGCCTATTGTCAGGAACGCGAGGCCTTTGGCGGGCCGATCATGCAATTCCAGAACACTCGTTTCAAACTGGCCGAATGCAAAACCAAAACCACCGTCGCGCGCGCGTTCCTGAACGAATGCATCGCAGAGCATCTGCACGGTGAATTGAGCGTCGAAAAGGCCGCCATGGCAAAATACTGGCTGACCGACACGCAGGGAGAAGTCTTGGACGAATGCCTGCAATTGCATGGCGGCTACGGCTATATGCAGGACTACGCCATCGCGGAAATGTGGACCGACGCGCGGGTGCAACGGATCTATGGCGGCACAAACGAGATCATGAAAGAGCTGATCTCTCGCGGCTTTTCCGGAAAGAAATCTTAAGCGATGCCCCCGTTGACAGGTCAGATTTTGAGTATTTTTGCCAAAATGAAATGGCAAAGGGTCGACCCCGCCATCCAGCGCGGCAATCAGTTCACTGCCTTGAGGCAGGACAGCAGGGTGTCACCTTGGGCGGTCATCGGCTCTGCAGCCTGTACCGCACCTGCCATTGTGGCCAACTATGGTTAAAAATCAGTAAGCCGTTTCCAAGTTCATCTTGGCAAAAATACTCGAATCCAACCCGCGCAAAACGCGCAACGCCAGAGAAAGAGCCCCAATGACCATCAAACTTCACTGTTTTGGCGAAAGCGGAAACGCCTATAAAGCCGCACTTGCGCTTCAACTCAGCGGGCTGGATTGGGAACCCGTCTTTGTGGATTTCTTCAACGGAGAGACCCGCAGTGACACCTACCGCACCACCGTTAATGTGATGGGCGAAGCGCCCGTGTTGGTGGATGGGGATGTCTCACTGACACAATCTGGCGTCATCCAGCAATATATCACAGACAAATCCGGAAAGTTCGGTGGCGCGCCAGACGAAAAATACGAGGTTCTGCGTTGGGTTTTATGGGACAATCACAAACTGTCCAGTCAGGCGGGAATGACCCGGTTCCTGATGAATTTTCTGCCTGCGGACAAGCGCCCCGAGCCTGTGATTGCCTTTACCCAAGGTCGCCTCAAGGCGGCGTATCAGGTGTTGAACTCTCATCTTGAGGGGCGCAACTGGATCGTCGGCACCGGCATCACCAACGCGGATCTGTCCTGTTGCGGCTATCTTTATTATCCAGAGCCTTTTGGGTTTGATCGCGCCGAATGGCCCAATATCGACGCCTGGCTCACCCGGCTAAGCGAAACGCCCGGCTGGAAGCACCCCTATGATCTGATGCCCGGCAACCCGGCGGATCGCGCCTAAGCAAGGAAAACGCCCATGGAAGACGCCTATATATATGACGCCGTTCGCTCTCCCCGCGGCAAGGGGCGCCGCGATGGCAGCCTGCATGAGGTCACGGCTGTCAAGCTGAGTGCGGATATCCTGAACGCCCTCAAGACCCGCAACGGGTTGCAAGGCCATGCGGTCGAGGATGTGATCTGGGGCAATGTCACGCAACTGGGCGAACAGGGTGCCTGTTTGGCGCGCTCTGCGGTTCTGGCCTCTGATCTGGATGAATCCATCCCAGGCGTCGCGATCAATCGCTTTTGCGCCTCTGGTCTGGAGGCGGTGAATATGGCAGCAAACCAGATCCGGGGCGGCGCGGGCGATGGCTATATCGCGGGCGGTGTCGAATGTATGAGCCGGGTTCCCATGGGCAGTGACGGCGGCGCGATTGCCGCCGATCCGACGCTGGCGATGAAAAGCTATTTCGTCCCGCAAGGCATCAGCAGCGATATCATCGCGACCGAATATGGCTTTACCCGCGATATGGCGGATGCCTTGGCCGTACGCAGCCAGCACCGCGCCAAGGCGGCATGGGATGATCACCGTTTTGACCGATCTGTCATTGAAATCAAGGACATGAACGGGTTGTCGATCCTTGATCACGACGAGCACATGCGCCCCGAGACCGACATGCAAAGCCTCGGCGCGCTGCGTCCCAGTTTCAAGGATATCGGAGAGGCCATGCCCGGCTTTGACAAGATCGCGCTGATGAAATACCCGCATCTGGAGCGGATCGAACATATCCACCACGCGGGCAATTCCAGCGGCATCGTCGACGGGGCCGCCGCGATCCTGCTGGGCAACAAGGCCTATGGTGAGGCGCATGGGCTAAAGCCACGCGCGCGTATTCGTGGCACCGCCAAGATCGGCACCGATCCGACGATCATGCTGACCGGGCCCGTGCCTGTGACGCAGAAGATCCTGCGCGAGGCGGGAATGACGATTGGCGACATCGACCTGTTCGAGGTGAACGAGGCCTTTGCCAGCGTCGTCTTGCGCTTTATGCAGGCGTTTGACGTTGACCCCGACGTGGTGAACGTCAACGGCGGGTCGATCGCAATGGGGCATCCTTTGGGGGCGACGGGCGCGATCATCCTTGGGACCCTGCTGGACGAGATGGAACGCAGCGACAAGGAAACCGGATTGGCAACCTTGTGCATCGGGTCCGGCATGGGTGCAGCCACGATCATAGAGCGCGTCTGATGCCAAAGATTGATCCCGAAACGGTCACCGCGCGCCACAGCACCAGCTACCCTGCGCCCTATGCAGAAATGATGCGCGGACGGCATTATTTGCCGTTTGGCGACGCAGGTGGGCTGACGCAATTCGGGGCCAGCATAACGGTGCTGGACCCCGGCGGCATGTCGTCGTTGCGCCATTGGCATTCCCGTGAAGACGAATTCATGATGGTCACGCTGGGCGAGGTTGTACTGGTCGAGGACAGTGGCGAAACCGTACTGCACCCCGGTGACTGTGCGGCCTTTCCAGCGGGTGTCGAAAACGGTCACCACGTCCTGAACCGTACCGACCAAGAGGCGCGGTTTCTGGTGATCGGCAGTCGCGACGCGAATGAGGTCTGCACCTATTCGGACCATGATTTGAAAGTGGTCGAAAAGAACGGCGTGGGCGTTTTCACCCGCAAAGATGGCAGCCCGCTGCCACCGGAGGCCTGATGCCCAAGATCGACATGTCCGCCCTGCCCGTTCGTAAAGGGTCCAGCTATCCCGGCAAACTGGCCGCACAAATGGGCAATCGCGCACAGATCAGTCTGGGGGCGGCGTCAGGACTGACCCAGTTTGGGGTTAATCTTGTGACACTGGGGCCCGGCGCACTGTCGTCGCTGCGTCATTGGCATGAAAATCAGGACGAGTTCTTGATGGTCACGCAAGGTGTCTGCACGCTGATCGACGACACCGGAGAGACCGATCTGCATCCCGGTGACTGCGCGGCCTTTCCAGCCGGGGACCCCAACGGGCACCACCTGATCAACAGGACCGACGCGGATGCGACCTTTGTGGTGGTCGGCACCCATACGCCCACCGAGGTTGGCCATTACAGCGATGTTGACCTGCATGTGACCTCGCGAAACGGGGTTCACAGCTTTACCAAACGCGACGGCACGCCTTTTGATGGAGACAGCGAATGACCGATTTCACCTATGCCGTTGACGCCGACGGGATCGCCACAATCGCCTGGAATCAGACCGGGACATCCATGAATGTCATGTCTTTCGAAGGGCTTGATCAACTGAATACACATGTGGATACAGCGCTGGCCGACGCAGCTGTCAAAGGCATTGTGATCACCTCGGCCAAGGACAGCTTTGCCGGGGGCATGGATCTGAATGTGCTGGCACGGATGCGCGATGATGCGGGCGACGAGCCGGCCAAAGGCCTGTTCGATGGCATCCAGCAAATGCACAGGCTGTTGCGCAAAATCGAACTGGCGGGGATGGACCCCAAGACCCAGAAGGGCGGCAAACCCGTGGCCTGCGCCCTGCCCGGCACGGCCGTCGGCATCGGCTATGAGTTGGCGCTGGCGTGCCATCGCATCTTTGCCGCCGACATCCCCAAAGCCAAGATTGGCCTGCCCGAAATCATGATTGGCCTGTTTCCCGGCGCCGGCGGCACCACCCGTCTTGTGCGTAAAATGGGCGCAATGGCCGCCGCGCCCTTCCTGCTGGAAGGCAAGCTTTGCGATCCCGTCAAAGCCAAAGCAGCCGGGTTGATTGACGAGGTCGTCGCCGATCCGGTCACCGCCGCAAAAGCATGGATCTTGCAGGCAAAAGACGCCGATCTGGTCAAGCCGTGGGATGCACGTGGCTATAAAATGCCCGGCGGCACGCCCTATACGCCCTCTGGTTTTATGACCTTTGTCGGGGCCGCTGCCATGGTCCATGGCAAAACCCAAGGGGTCTATCCTGCCGCCAAAGCCCTTTTGGCCGCCGTCTATGAAGGCGCGCAGGTGCCCTTTGACACCGCGCTGAAAATCGAGGCGCGCTATTTTACCTCTGTTCTGCTAAACCCCTCGTCCAGCGCCATGATCCGCTCGCTGTTCCTCAACAAAGAAGCTCTGGAAAAAGGGGCCGTGCGCCCCACCGACATCCCCGACCAGCGGGTCAAAAAACTGGGCGTCATGGGCGCGGGCATGATGGGTGCAGGCATTTCTCTGGTCTCGGCGCTGGCCGGCATCGAGGTGGTGCTGATCGACCAAAGCCAAGAGGCCGCTGACAAAGGCAAATCCTACACCGCCACCTATATGGATAAGGGCATCCAGCGCAAAAAGGCGACGCCGGAAAAGAAAGAGGCCGTGCTGGGCCTGATTACCGCAACCACCGATTTTGCCGCGCTCAAAGACTGCGACCTGATCGTCGAGGCGGTGTTTGAAGATCCTGCAATCAAAGCCGACGTCACCCGCAGGGTGGAGGAGGTAATCCCGCAGAATTGTATTTTTGCCACCAACACCTCAACCCTGCCGATCAGCGATCTCGCCAAGGCCAGCGCCCGCCCAGACCAATTCATCGGCATCCATTTCTTCAGCCCCGTCGATAAAATGATGCTGGTCGAAATCATCAAAGGGGCACAAACCGGCGACCGGGCGGTTGCCAAAGCCCTTGATTACGCACGCCAAATTCGAAAAACGCCGATCGTGGTAAATGACGCGCGCTTTTTCTATGCCAACCGCTGCATTATTCCCTACATCAACGAAGGCATTCGCATGGTGGCCGAAGGTGTCCCTCCCGCCCTTATCGAAAACGCTGCAAAACTGCTGGGAATGCCGCTTGGGCCGCTTCAACTTGTCGATGAAACCTCGATTGATCTAGGCGCAAAAATCGCACGAGCGACAAAGGCGGCGATGGGCAATGAATACCCCGACGCTGCCGTAGACGATGTCTTGTTCTGGATGGAAGGGGACAAACGCTTGGGTCGCAAGGCCAAAGCGGGTTTTTACGCCTATGACGAGGCCGGCAAGCGGACCGGACTTTGGCGCGGTCTCACGGATCGCTACCCCCTTGCCGCCGATCATCCAGACCTCACAGAGGTCCAGCACCGGCTGATGATGGCGCAGGTCCTGGAGGCCGTGCGCGCCAAAGAAGAAAACGTGCTGCTGGATATTCGCGAGGGCGACGTGGGCGCAATTCTGGGATGGGGGTTTGCGCCTTGGTCCGGTGGGCCGTTTGGCTGGCTGGACATTCTGGGCGCGGGTCGCGCTGTAGAGATCTGCGAGGATCTGACAGAACGCCATGGCGCTCGATTTACAGCACCTCAACTGTTACGCGATATCGCGGCGAGCAGAGAGACGTTTTATGGCCGCTTTACCACGGACAAACCAAACGCAGCCTAAAACAGAATCGGGATCAGCCAAAACAAACGGCTGGGGCTGTGAATGAGGTCGAGCACCCAACAAGGTCTTCGTCCTCAAGGCATTCCAGTAGCATTGCGGCCTCCTCGCTGGACAGCACGGTGTATTGTGCGGCGTCGGGGCGCGCCTCCAGCAGATCAACCATGTTGACCACGCCCAAGCTTGGGCAAAACACCAAAGCGCCGACATTGGCAAAGACCACTTCGTCATTGTCAAACTGAAGCTGGATGACCTGATGCTCACCGCGTGGCATGCGTCTTTCGATCCCGCGCAGACCCTCCAGATCAGCGGCAGAAACCAACTGAAACGGGTCACCGAACAGCGTATCACCAGAATCGCTTTCAATCATCACGGATTGCTCGGCCAGCAGGGTCATCGGGTTCTGATTGCCCAGCGCACCGGCAGGCACATGCAAGGGCCAGAGCGAGGCGGGACAGATGGAATCGGCCTCCCAGTTTTGACCACATGTGATGCTGCGCACAGGCTGCAGACCGCGATCAAACGTCAGAACAAGATCACCCTCGGCGATGGCCTCTACCGGACGCCAGCCCGTCGCCGTTGCGACTTTGGTCCCGGCAATCAGACCAAATGCCAGACCGACAGATCTTTTGGATTGGGCCGATCCCCAGGTTGCGCCAGAATCCTGACGGTAGGTCCGTGGCTCGTTGCCAAACAGTGTCTTACTCAGTCCAAACATGTTCTCATTCCACCGAATTTTTTAGCGTGTTTTTGATTTTCAAACGTTTTTTATTTTGGACTGCTCGATGAAAACCAAATGCCTTGATTCGCATGCCCAATCTGAGCCATGAATTCGGTCATATTGGGGCATTTTTTCGGCAATCGCGTCAATTCTGCGATTTGAAGAGGTTTTGGCTCAAAAATGACAACAATTTTCCACTTAAAAGCTGTATCCGAAGCGCGTTATGTCTTCCCGGCAGAGATTGGCAACCAGCTCTTTGGTCTGGTCATCATAGTAGTGCTGGTGATTCTTTTCGCGATCAGAGGCGTTCACCTGCGGGATTTCATCCAGACGAAAGCCAAGATGGGCCTCTAACGGGCCCATATCCTCGGCCAGATGTTCCAAACGGATGAAATGCGTCGGGCGTTCCGTTCCACTGCAATCCCGCACATAGGATCCATAGGGAGAGCCACTGATCGACTGCCCAATGCGCGGGTCAGTGAGAAAGCTGGTGAAATCGAGCCGCCGGGCCAGACGCACAGAGAGATGGTCGAAATTCTGCATCCGCAGCCAACGATAATAGCTAACCATGCGGTCCCACGGGTTGCGCACCAGTGTGAAGATAAAAAAATCGTCGAACTCTTCCGGACAGATCAAACCGTCAATGTCCGCCAGCGTAGAGTGCTTCCAAAGCCGCCCGGCGGTCTTGATATCCTTTTGGCGGCGCTTGCGTTTTTGGGCCTTTGGCGTGTCACCGATCAGGATATCATCCTTCATCGCACGCGCTTCTAGCGCCATCGCCGTGCCTCCAGTTTTCGGGATATGCACAAACAGGTAACGACGGCCACGCGAAATAATCATTCTGGCTTTTGCCCCCTCACTGCTTGGGCTCCTGCGCCACGCCGCGCCAGAACCAGCCCCGACAGAACGATCATGCCCATGCCTACAACCGCCCAAAGACCCAGCACCTGCGACCAAAGCCACCAGCCCCAGAGCGCCCCGAAAATCAGCAGACTATATTCGAATACCGACACAAATGACGCCTCTGCCAGCAGATACCCCTTTGTGATTAACCCAACTCCGATAACAGCCAGTAAAGACTGTATGGCCACCAACCCAAACTGCGTGCCCGATACCTGCACCCATCCGCGCACAAGGAATCCATCGGCCCCTTGCGGCACATCTGGCTGCCAAAGGGCAAGGACAGCGCAGCCCAAAAGCCCCCAGAACAGGATCGCGACGAAAAACCCGGCCAAAAGGCACAGGGTGTGTTCGCGCGCGCAATAGGCGCGGGTCATCAAAGCGGCCAGCGCATAAAGAATTCCCGCGACGATCGGCATGATCAAAGCGGGCGAAAGCGCCGTCACATCAGGCCGCAAC
>ERZ887830.2173-NODE-2173-length-10240-cov-8.588905_pt1 | contig 10240 bp, 15 predicted proteins | sample MGYA00521101_ERZ887830 | MGnify/ENA primary metagenome ERZ887830 (study PRJEB32303, sample SAMEA104408592) | aquatic metagenome | biome: Marine water; feature: Pelagic; material: water | place: Baltic Sea | collected 2014-06-05T16:38:00 | depth 1,762 m ...
TTAATAGTCGATCATTCCAAAACACTACCGACAAATTTCGCTTATTCTTTACGGCATATTTGCAAAACGAATATCCACTTCTTCGGTTTGATAATGTCACGCTTGAACTAAGCACAATCACGTTAATGAATCAACCGTAATTTGTCGGTTTACGGTTTAACCAAGTTTATTAAACTATTGAATTTGCGTTTGTTTGCTAGTCTTTAAAGATTCCGAAAGACTTACCCAATTGAATACTAAGATGTGAGGTAACCCCATGACATGAGTATATTTTGTGATGTCGCCTTGTGTGATTGCGAATATTGTACGCATCCAAACGCTTCCAGGATCAAGCGGTTTTGTTTCTTCTTCTTCTTCTTCTTCGTCGTCATAATCTTCTTCTTCGTCGTCGTTGGTGTCGAATAAATTAGGATACTTCTTATAAACGTCTGAACGATATTTGATATAATCTTCAAACGCCTTATAGACATCGGTCAACTTTACATCTTCAACATCGTCAAAATCATAAAGCAATTTTACGACCTTTGGCAATGCATCAATAAAACTATTTGACACAAGAAGAACGTCCAAATCAATAAATTTCGCGATTGATAGCTTATTAAATGATTTTAAGTTTTGTGTGTTCAACTTGCAAATGATAGGCTTTGTAATGAAGGAAATTGATTGCTTCAACTTTCTTAATTCCGAATCGGTCATATCTTCGTCCAAATCAAAAAACACATCACCGACTTCAAGAACGAAATCGGTGGGTGTTATATTTGTTTGTGAAATAATATCTTGAACGTCCTGGAATTGTCCGACCGTACAATCAAACCAACTAAGTTGCTTGAATTCCATTATCAACGTTTTTTGTTGCGTGATCCAATTCCGACATTTGTCTTCGCACCAATCGAACCATAAACGGCGCAGCTTCTCCGGCGGTTAAATGCTTTCTAAATTGTTCCGCTTTGTGCTTGATGTGACTCCAATCACGGTGTTCGGTGTTTGTTAATTCAACATCTTTGAAAAGTATAGCCATTACCCAACTTGGAAAATGCCCGTCTTCTTTCAATTGCGCTTGTTCGATTAAAGAAATGTCACGCGCTTTGAATTCGAATTCATCCGATTCAAATGATTTGTAAGTTCGACCGTTCACAACAACTTCACCCGCAACGTCTTTTGAAAGTTCGTAATCATTAAACGATTCAACCATTTCAATGAATTCCTTTTGGCTGAGATTGTCCAATATCACATCAGGCACTTTTAAGAATTCAAATACATCGAAGTATTTCGTCACGTTGTCACTTCCGTCGCGGTTTACTATTGAAAAGATTTGATCAAATTCGTTCAACGTTAATTCGTCCGGAGTATTTCGAAGTTCGAAAACTTCTTCATTACAATTAATTTTTAACATATCAGTTTGTTTTACAACAAAAATACAAAATAAAACTATACGAATAATGATACCAGAATACACACTTTCAATTGATCCCGAATTTGCTGAAAACGGTGAAGAATTGGGAATCTTCGAAATTGCAAACACCGCGAATCCGGCAATCATGCTAAAAGGTCTCGCGTTTTCTAGTCAACAAAACAAATCTATTTTCTTTGCGGATAATAAGAAATATAGAATTGCGGCCCCTGTAATCATTCCAAGTAAAATTTATCGAAAGGACGAAGAAACGGGTGAAGAATATTATGCAAAAGTAACGACCGAATACATTGAAAATATTTATGTTGATTTCATGGCCAAAAGAATGGGCGGTCAAGTCTTCAATGAAGAACATGATGAAACGGTGAAACCGCCTTCATACATTTTGGAAACTTGGTTGGTTCAAAATCCCGAAACGGATAAGTCAAAAACGGAATACGGTCTTGAAGTTCCAAAGGGTTCATGGTTTGCGGTTCAACAATTTACAGATAAAGAAGTTTATAATGACTACGTTGAACGTGGTCTTACAGGGTTTTCAATACATGGACATTCGGCGATGTTGCTGATGACCGCAAAAAACAAAACAGAAATGGAAAAAGAAGAAACAAAAAAAGTTGAAGCAATGGACGCAACACTTGAAGAAGGTGCGAAGTTCATGATCGGTGACAAGTACTACGAAGTAAAAGACGGCGTTCCGGTTGAAGTAATTGAAGAAGAAGTTGAAATGGCTGAAGACGTAAAAACGGAAGAGGTTGTTGAAGAAGAAAAAACAGAATTAGCCGACGACAAGAAAGAAGAAGAAGTTGTTGAAATGGCTGATGGAACAAAAGAAGCTGACAAGGAAAAAGAAGCGGAATTGGCTGAAGACAAGAAAGAAGAAGTTGTTGAAATGGCTGACGAAGTTCCTATGGATTACTATTCAAAAGAAGAAGTTGACGCGAAGTTTAACGAGGTGTTCGATATGTTAGCGGAAATCAAGAAAGGTGCGGAGGTTGAAGAAGTTGAAGACGAAGCAAGTATTCAAATGTCAAAAGCACCAAAAAGTAGAGCGCAAACGATGCGTGATAAATTAGATAAATTCGGAACATTCAGACCGAAAATATAATAAATAACAACAATTAAAAACAAACAAAATGGCAACAAGAGAATTAAAAATGTCAATGAATGTAGCGACGGAAGCACTTCTTCAAGTGAATCCAAAAGAGTTCTACACACAAGCACTATTGGAAGACCGTTCATCGGCTAACTTTAGACAAGTATTAAACATCAAAGAAAAAACAAAGATTGGTTCTTTGTCTTTCGGAGCATTACTTTTCCCTGGGGATTGTGACTACGCTGGTGGAAACACTACTTTAGGAGCAAAAGCGATGGAACCATGTAAAATCCAAATCGGAACGGATTTATGTATGTATGAAATGGAAACTTCTTTTTTGGCGGATTGGATGAACGCGGGTTCAAATGGTGATTGGTTGCCGGCTGAATATGCTTCTTTCATGTTCGGTGAGTTATCGCGTGAAGTTTCTGATTTATTGGAGGTTTTAACGTGGCAAGGTGATACGGATGTAACGTTTGTTCCTGAGACTCCTTCGACATTTATCGGATTGTGCGACGGATTAGAAAAGCAACTTTGTGGTGCTACTATTCCAACGGCTCAAAATTTAACGGGAATTACAATTGATAGCAGTACGGTTATCGCGGAAATGACGAGAGTCTATAACGCTATTCCAACAAAGGTAAAACAAAACAAAGCGGACGTTTCTTGGTTTGTTGCTCAAAATGTTGCTGATGCTTACGCGCTTGCTGTTGCATTGCAATCGGCTGAAGTTTACACGAGAGAAAATCCTGAATTGACTTTCTTAGGATACAAGTTAATCGTTGGGGCGGGAATGTCTGACAACGTTATGACATTGTCAAAGAAAGACAACTATGTTTTCTTAGCTGATTTGGTTTCAGATCCTGAAGATTTGAATGTAATCGACTTGTCAAAAACAACGGGTGACAAAACTATCCGTGTTCGTTCTGACTTCAAGGTTGGTTTCAACTTCTTGAATGATTCAAATGGCCCAGGCGAAAACGAATGGGTTGTTTACGGATTGACTTGCGCATAAGCAAACAAGAATTAACGGGGGTGGCGGTGTTCATCCCCTATTTTTAACATTTAAAAACAAACAAAATGGCAGATCAAAATTGTACGGCCTTGGAGGAAATCGTAATCGGTTGCCCTCGAAATTCCGGCGGTGTTTCTGAAATTATCGTTGGTGACATGGAAGATGTTAGCACCGTTACTGCAGACGATGCGACATGGGCTTTAACGGCTTTCACGGTTGACCTTGCGCCAATTTCAATAAACGTAAAAAGAAGACAATCGGATTTTACCGAAGAAGAAACGAACGACCTTGATAACGGTTCGGTTAAAGTGATGCGCACAATCAACGCAACATTACCAAGACGCGAAGCGGTGAAATCACGTTCACTTAAAATCATGGGTGACGGTCAACGATACCTTTACGTTCTTGCAAAAGACTTAAACGGAATTTGGTGGTACTTACCTTATGCACAACTATTGACAGTTGGCGGTGGTTCCGGAAGACAACGCGAAGACGGTTCAAGATATGACATCGTTTTCGAAAGTCAAGATTCACAATTGGCTTATGAAATCCCGACTTTACTTGTTGAAGCGGCGTTAGCGGTTTAATAATCACAACTATACACAAATTAAAAGGGTGGCCAAATGGTTGCCCTTTTTTTGTTTTGTAACGTTAACGATTAAATATACTATACAAGTATGATAAAGGTTGAAAAAGATGTATTGACGGAAGTCGCGGTGACATTTACAGAACTGACAACGGTCTCGCCCGTGTATTATCTTATTGAGGTTAGCAACTACATGGACGAAGTTGTTCAAACAATAACACCAACCGAAACGTCGGGAGCAATCGAACGCTTTAATTATTTTGAAATCGCATCGGATTTAGACGCGGGGGAATATCATTACAAAGCATATCAAACAAGTACAATCAACCCAACAATTTCGGACATTGTAGGCAATCCGGTTGAATACGGAATTTTTGTAGTAACAACAACGGAAGACGTTGAAGATAACATTTACACATGAAGATATTAGGAGTTAATTTCAGCCTTGCGTCAAAATCGCAAGTTGTTAGAACGGAATCGCAAGCGTACAACACGCCATTCTTAAAGATAGGAAAAGGAAATTTATCACTTCCATACATACAATCGAACACCACAAAAGCGGGTGTTATTTATTTTGGTGATTCGAATCTATTTCCGCAAGTACTGAATCAAATGTATTTCACTTCGCCGTTGCATTCGGCAATTGTGGACTTTACAGGAAACGCGGTGATGGGTGGCGGTGTTAAAATCGAACTAAAAGAAGACAACGCACAAAATGAAGTTGATGCGCGTGTATTCATGTCAAGGGTAGGCGGTCAAAAAACTTTTAGATTATTAGAGCGTGACTATTATCTTCACCGCCGTTGTCACATGATACTTAGATATTCGGCAAACGGTCAATTCTTAAAAGCCGAACGAGTTGATCCATCGCAAATTCGTTACCGTTTTGATGGTGCGTTTGAATTTTGTGAAGATTGGGCGACGTATAGAAATAGAAGAACGATATTACCATACAATCCCGCGGGAAATATGGGCGAAGTATTGTATACAAAACAAGACGATTCACCAGGGCAAGACCATTACCCAATCCCTTCATATTCGGCGGCGTTGAATTGGTGCTATCTTGACGGCGAACAATCGTACCTTCATAAAAGCAACATTCAAAACAGTATATTCCCGTCATTAATTATTCGACGACCGAAAAGATTCTCATCAAAGAAAGAACAAGAAGACTTTATTGATGGATTGAAAGGAAACAAGGGTTCTGAAAATGCCGGGAATGTTGGTGTTCTTTCGGGTGATGGATTCGACAATACTCCCGAAGTTGTTCAAGTATCGCCAAACAGTAATGACAAACTATTCACCGAGACTTCGAAAAGCATTCAAGACAATATTTGTTTCGCGCATAAAATCAACCCGTCAATCATGGGGATTAAGGTTGCGGGAAGTTTAGGCAATGCGCAAGAACTAGAAATGTCATACGCTATTTGGGAAAAGAACGTCGTGATTCCCGAACGTTTAATCATTGAACAAATTGGTAAAGAATTGCTTCACATCGGTGATGTCAACGGAACGTTAAAAGTTGAGAAATATAAACTTGTCGGTGATAATATTATCGAAGGTGAAGATAGTCGCGTTAATTCAACGGCAGAAACGCTTAGTTCAATGTCGCCACTACTTGCGAATAAGATTCTTGAAGTAATGACAATCGACCAAATTCTTGACCTTGTTGGATTGCCACAAGTTGAAGGCGGTGACAAACGTCCAAGTCAAACCGAAGGTGAAACGGAAGGCGCGAAGTTTTCTGAATTGGTATTAAAGAAAATTAAAAACGAAGAATAATGGCAACGGTTTATTTTGTAACTGAAAACTATATAAAGCAAACGACTGCTTTAACAAAAAACGTGGACGCGAACGAAATCATGCCGTTCATTGCAACGGCCGCGCAAACGTGGACACAATCAATTCTTGGAACATACTTCTTTGATTATTTACTTGCAAGTTTCAACGCGCAAACATTGACCGCGAACGAAGAAATTCTTGTATCAAAAATTCAACCGTCAATCGCCTGGCGCGCCGCAAGTGATTGCGTTCTTGAACTGACCTACCAACTAAAGAATAAAGGACTACAAAAACAAAACGGCGACAATTCCGAATCGGTTGAACTTAGTGAAATGGGATTCGTAAAAACGCACTATGAAAACAAGGCGGAATTCTTTGAATCGTTTATTGTTGAATACTTGAAAATTAATAAAGGCTTATTTCCTGAATTCACAAGCAAGTTGAACAAATCAAGCGTTATAAAACACCAAGAAGACGACAACTTTAATTCCGATATTCTATTTATATGATTTCATACAATGAAATATTAACAGTAATTGAAGCGTTTGCAAATGGTCACAAATTTGATCCGCGCTTTTATGCTGAATTCCGTGAGCAATTGCCGAACCTTTCAACCGAAGGAATTATATTTCCTGTTATGTTTGTCGAACCGGTAACGGGTGACACGGGCAACAATACCGACGTAACGGAAATAAATGTTTATTGTCTTGATAGGTTGCGCAAAGATCGCAAAAATACCAACGACGTTTTGAGTGATACCAAAATGATCCTATCACAAGATTTGACGCGATGGTTGGAAGAAGGTCAACAAGATATAGAAATCGAACGAAGCTATCCATGTGAACCGCTTAACAATTACTTGCTTGATTATACGGCGGGTTGGTCAATGCGTGTTCGTGTGTTGAACGAAAGAATATCGATTTGTGAAGTACCAATAAGTTTATAAAACAAAAATATAACAAAATAAAAAAAAAGAACAATGGCAAAAGTAATGTACAAGTCAGGAAATTATGTTGTCGTAACTGACGCAAATAATTTGGATCGAGTTTTTCCAATTGGGAAAACCGTATATGATGAAACAAACGGGAACTTTCTAATTTCAGAAGGTCAAGTTGAACGCGAACAATTAATCATTTCGGTTGCCGATACGGTTAATTGGGTTGATGATAGCGCGGTGAATTATACCGAAGCAACGTTTCGCGAATTCCTAAGAGATAACACGGGTTTTAGTCCGGCATCGGGCGGAAGCGGTGCGGCATGGGGTGACATCACGGGAACTTTGTCTACTCAAACAGATTTACAAGGTGAACTTAATGACAAGCAAGATACATTAGTAAGTGCAACAAACATCAAAACAATCAACGGAACTTCGGTTTTAGGAAGTGGCGATTTAGCTATTTCTGGCGGTGGAGGATCAGCGGGTGGACTTCAAACTCCAAACCCTGGCACAATGTTTAATTGGCCGACTTCAGCAGCTATATCGGGCGGCTCTATGCAAAATAACACGATGCAAGTCGATGAAATGTTATTTACTCAATACATACCAATGGCAACATTTACAACTGCATCGTTGAAAATTGATGTTGTGACGGCGGCGACTGGGTTAGGAAGAATAATGGTATATGATAATAATCATCCAACTTCAAACGACAAAAGACCTGGGAATTTGTTGTATTCAAGTACTGATTTGGATATGTCAACAACGGGCGTAAAAACCGCAACAACTGCGTTCACTTTTACTGCGGGTGAAATTTATTGGATAGGTTTTCAAGCCAATTGCAATGTAGTAGTAAGAGGATTAAAAAAGGAAAATTTAATTCCAGTTGGATTTTTTGGTTTTAATATAATTACAATTTTAAAACAATTCGGCAGAGCGTACTCGCTTGGCGCGCCTAGTATATCAGGTGTAAACACGTTTGATTTTGGGCCTTGGGCAGCGGTACTTATTCAACTATAAAAAATTAAAAGAATGCAAATAAGAGAAGAAATATATGACGACAACGGACTTGTTGAAGTAAAATTCATCGAAGTAGATGAACCGACACAAGAAGAAATAATTGCAGATAAAGAAGCGGAACTTTTAAAGATATACGCCGAACTTAACGAATTGAAAGGAATCTAAAATGTTTAAGGACTTAATGGATAGCGAAGAAGCAAGCATCGGAGGAATTTTTTCTTTAGCGGCAACAGGATTAATCAAACTTTATGAGTGGATGACATTCGATGACGTTAACAACGTGCTACAATTTGCGCTTGCCATTGGGGGTGTGATATTTTTATACCATAGAATTAAAGGGCAAATATTAGATAATAAAATCAAATCAAAAAACTTGAAAGAATGAAACAAAGACTTTTTAAGAATTACATTACCACAATTTTGGGATGTCTTATTCTAATATTTTGCGGTTTAATAATTTATCAAGAAAAACAAACGGCGGGCGAATTGTCGGGTTGGTTGGCGGTTGGTCTTTTATTCCTACGTTCAAAAGATTCAATTATCAATTTACCTAAACGAAGACTTTGAGTAAGTACCTTTACATTTTTGATAGCGGTCACGGCGGGCAATATCCAAAAGGACACGATCGCGAAGGCGAGTATGTAACGCCAGGCAAACGAATGGTGAAGGATGACGTTGTTTTTTATGAAGGCGTGAACAACCGCGACAACGTTAAGCGTATAATCGAAGGAATGGAAAAGGCGCAATTGGAAGCGATTGACATCGTTAACGATTGGCGTGACGTTCCACTAAACGAAAGGGTGAGACGCGCGAACGAACTTTCGCGAGGTCGGAAGTGTGTCTATATATCTATACATTCAGACGCGAATAGTAACGGCAAAGAATGGAATCAAGCGAGCGGGATTGGAACGTATCTATATGAAAAAGGAAGCAAAGCAAGCAACGACCTTGCAAAGTATATGAATCAAGAATTGGTTTGTAATTTCCACGGAATCGCAAAGGATCGAAAGATTAAAAAATGCGCGTTCTACGTTGTACGAAATACATCAATGCCGGCTTGCCTTTTAGAATTGGGATTCCATACCAACAAAGACGAAGTTAAATTGATGGTCGGCGAAAATTGGAAGGCGCGTGTTGTGAAGTCGGTCGTCGATGCTTGTCAAATATTTGACCTAAAAAACTAAGATGTGAAGTATTTATTTTTCTTTATTATTTTGTTGGTTTCATGTACGCCACAATTCCACATTAACAAAGCGAAGAAACACACAAATAAAGCAATCGACATGGGGGCGGTTTTAAAGCCTTCTAACGATACTATATACATCAATGACACAATCATAACAGTACGAAAGTTTCGAATCAATGACACGGTTCACATTGAAACTATAAAGACAATTGAAAAGGTAGTTTATCAAGTCGGTGAGATTAGATACATCACCAAAAAGGACAAGCGAAAAGAAGCGCGACAAGTCAAGGTTGATTCAAGAAGAAATTTCAAGTTGGACAAATCAAAACAGAAAACAAAGCGCGTTGAATCAAGGGTGAAAAAGCGAACGTTTCCGTATTGGATCATTATACTTATATTAGTAGCAATTATAATTCTATTTGTTTATGAGAAAAAGAGACAATCGAACTAATAAAAAACCGCACGAAAGGAATTCAGATAGCGAAACTTCAAGACGTTATAGGTTACAACCTGACGAAGTTGAAATGTTGGAAAAGTTCCGAAGGATCCAAGACGAAGGAAACAAAGCGGGAATTGATCCCGAATCAATCAAAGCGGGTTGGATTAAGTCGGACGAAGCAAGTCTATACTTCCGGAATCCTAACTATAAAACCGCCGAACAAATAGGGATTGAAAGCCTGGCGAAACAAATAGTTGAAGACGTAAAAACATACGCTCCGAAATATCCAAAGATTACACGAAAGAAAACGAAAGACGGCCATTTGTTGGTTGTTGATATTGCTGACTTGCACATAAATAAATTCGCCGAAACTGAATTCACGGGTGATAATTATAATAGTGAAATCGCGGTCAACCGAGCAATCGAAGGAACGAAAGGAATAATTCAAAAGTCAATCGGCTTTAATATTGATAAAATTGTTTTCGTTATTGGTAACGATGTTTTGAATACCGACACATTAACAAACACAACGACAAAAGGAACGCACCAAAACACCGACACGCATTGGTTCAAAGCGTTCAACATTGCGAAAGATTGCTATATCAAATGTATTGAATTGTGTTTACAAGTCGCCGACGTTGATGTAATCCATTGCCCTTCAAATCATGACTTCATGAGTTCTTCATTCTTGGCCGAAACGTTGAACGCCTGGTTTAGAAATTCGAAGAACGTAACGTTTGAAACGTCACCAACATATCGGAAGTATTATAA
>ERZ887830.2176-NODE-2176-length-10221-cov-5.363073_pt1 | contig 10221 bp, 14 predicted proteins | sample MGYA00521101_ERZ887830 | MGnify/ENA primary metagenome ERZ887830 (study PRJEB32303, sample SAMEA104408592) | aquatic metagenome | biome: Marine water; feature: Pelagic; material: water | place: Baltic Sea | collected 2014-06-05T16:38:00 | depth 1,762 m ...
ATTATTTCTAGTTATTGGTTTTGTATTATTCTTAGTTGCCGGAATATGGGCATTTGGCAAGGTTTCGGTTGATCCTGAATAAGCATAAATTATTTTCGGGAAATTAAATCGTAAATAAAAAAGAATAATTACGCCAACTTATTACTTTTAAAATACGTAATTAATCTGGCAAAATAGGTGTCAATTTTTCTCCTGCTTCAAAAGCAAGAAGAACACATTTTATTCTGTTTTTTATATTTTTTACTGGCTCAAAACAGGTTACATTTTCATTAGGAGCAGGATTTTCATGCTGAAGATACGCGCTCATTTCATATGAAAGATTTTTGAGGTAATCGGTGCTTTTGCCAATTGCTGCCTTGCTCCATGCGCCAGCGCCAGCTTCGCATAATGCGCAGCCTCTGACAATCAAATGAACATCTGTGATCTGCTCATCTTGAACCGTCGCTTCAATTGTAACTGTATCTCCGCATATTGGGTTATTTAATACTGCTCGATGAGAGGGAAGTGACAAGGCGTTTGTTTGACGTGCTAACTTGGCAAGTTGTAGTAACTGCCCTTGATAGAGTTCATGCATTTAAATCACCTTAAACTATTGAAACAGAATTTAGTAGCTTTGGATGAAGACTAATCAAAAGCGATTTAATTGATATTAAGATTACTTAAGAAACAGATGATAAAAGTAAATAAATTGAGCCAATGGCGATACCGTAGGCTAAAATAATTGACCAGTGAATAGATTTATATACATTTTCAGATGGAACACCTGAAGGTAGCTGTTTTTTGTTTTCGTCGCTCATTTTTATATTCCCTAGATAAATAAAAATTTATTTAGTATAGTTAAGTAAATATTTGTGAAAAAAGAAACTATATATTTATCAATCAATTTTTATGAAGTTCATCAAAATATCTTACCAAGATATTATGCCAAAATATCATATCAAAATATCATAGGTTACTTATTATACAAATAAATAAAAATAAAAAAAATGGTAAAGAAGTTCAGTTCAATCTTGATTATAGATTGATTACCGTTACACTATTAAAAAATTAGTTTAGTTTTATTTTAAAATTTATAATTAAGATTGTTAGTGTTTGAGAATGAATCAAAAAAGATCGCAAAATATTCAGTCCTCAAATAGTTTTTCTATCATTTTCTATTCAGCCTTAATTGGACTTTTATGGCTGGTTTTGTCAGGTCACTATACACCCTTATTATTAAGCTTTGGGTTTTTGAGCTGTGCATTTGTAATTTTACTTACTGTCCGAGGTAAATTTTTTAACGGTGACTTTAAATTTGAGCATTTGCTTGTTAAAATTCCAGTTTATTGGTTTTGGCTCTCTGGTGAAATTATAAAATCAAATTTTGCAACAGCGAAAGCCATTTGGTTTAACAAATATGATCCTGAAATGTTTGAAGTGCAAGCCAGTCAAAAAAACGAAAATGGTCTTGCAAACTATGCCAACTCGATAACGCTTACTCCTGGTACCGTAACTGTTTTAATTGAAAAAAATATGTTTTTGATTCATGCATTAACTCCAGAAATGGGAGAAGATGTTCGGTCTGGTATTATGGATAAAAAAGTTGCTGAGTTAGATTCATGATGTTCGTTGCTGTTTTATGTGCGTGCGCTATTTGTATCATAATGCTTGTGGTGAGAGCTTCTAAAGGGCCTTCTGCATTTGATAGAATATTAGCTGTTAATAGCATTGGAACACTTATTATTTTGGGTATATCTCTGCATGGTTTTGCACTAGGACGCCCAGAATTTGTTGATATATCCATTTTATATGCGATCCTTAATTTTCTAGGAACATTAGCTATTTTACGGTTTTACCCCGTGCCTGATGCTAGTGAAGAGAATAAGCAATGAGTTTAATTTTAGATATCGCATCAATCATATGTTTTATTATTGGTGCCATTGCTATGTTCACAGGAAGCCTTGGATTATTAAGGTTACCAGATGTTTATAGTAGAATTCATGCAGCAGGAATAATTGATACAGCGGCTGTAGGGTTTATTATTTTAGGGATGATGCTACAAGCAGGATTAACCTTAACCTCTGCAAAATTAGCTCTTATCGTATTATTTTTGTTTTTTACTAGCCCCATATCAGGTCATGCAATAGCAATGATGGCTCACAAATTTGGTGTCGAACCGAACGCGCGGCAAGTAAAAGCCTCTAAGATAGGAGGTAAGAATGGTTGAGTTTTGGGTAAATGTGTTTCTTGTATCTCTTCTTGTTATAATTACATTTAATATAATGAGAAATAAACGGCTGATAGCTATTGTTGCTTTGTCAGGGGCTTATTCATTAACGGCTGCTGCTATTTTTGTGAATATGGATGCGGTAGATGTCGCATTTACAGAAGCAGCAGTTGGCTCAGGTATTTCAACTATTTTGTTCCTTGCCGCTTTGCGGTATTTGCCAGTAGAAGAGGCACATGAAACAAGGTATCCTATTTGGAGTCTTGCATTATGCGTAATAGTTGGGGTTTTGTTAATTATTGCAGCTTTTGCATTACCTGAGTTTGGTGATCCTAACGCGCCTGCTCATGTTCATGTAGCCCCGCGTTACATCGCAGAAAGTTATCCCCTTTTTCATATTCCTAATGTAGTTACAAATGTACTCGCGAGTTATCGCGGTTTTGATACTTTAGGGGAAACAGTGGTGGTATTCACAGCTGGCATAGGGGTGATTTTATTGCTGTCTGGTTCAACATTATCTATGCGTCTTAAAGATGCTGATACAAAATCAGAAGAAAATTCGGATAATGCTTCAGGAGATATAGTTAAAAATTCTGGAGATGATACCTAATATGCGTGATAATCCTGTTTTTAAAATTGTAAGCAAAATCCTGTTTGGACCAATTATAATTTACGGATTATATGTTCAGTTTCATGGTGATTATGGTCCTGGTGGTGGTTTTCAGGCAGGGGTTATCGTGGCAGCTGCATTTATTTTATACGCGATGATTTTTGGTTTGGAAGAAGGGCGAAAACTTATGCCTGACTGGGTTGTTAGGCTTGTTATGGCTCTTGGCGTAGTTGTATATGGCGGAACAGGTGTCGCCTCGATGATGCTTGGAGCTAATTATCTAGATTATACGCCATTTGCGTATAAAATTTATAAAGCACAACATTTAGGAATCATCATCGTTGAACTAGGCGTTGGTTTAACGGTTTTTGCTGTCATGCTTGCCTTGTTTAACGCTTTTGCGGGGTTTAAACCAAACAAATGACTAGTATAAATTTGATATTAATAAATTGGAATTACATTGTTGTGATCTTGCTGATGATGGCAGGATTATACATTATTATTAGTAACCAAAACTTTATTAAGAAGTTGGTTGGTTTATCCATTTTTCAAAGTTCGGTTTTCATATTTTATATTTCGCTTGGCAAGGTATCAGGCGGAACCGCTCCGATCCTCACAGGAAATGATGAAACGCTTTACTCTAACCCATTGCCTCATGTGTTGATTTTGACAGCTATTGTTGTTGGTGTTGCTACTAATGCACTTGGGTTGGCGCTCGTCGTTCGAATTCAAGAGGCATTTCACTCTATTGAAGAAAACAAACTTTTGGCATTAAAAAAATTTAGTGAACAAGAAGATAGGCAACTATAATGCCAGTGTTTGATAATATTCCTGCGTTACTTGTTGTTTTGCCGCTAATAGCCTCAGCAATCGTTTCTCTTTTGCCTTCTGCTAGAGTGGCATGGATTTTAACTTTTGTTGTAACATTGCTATGCCTTTTTATGGCGTTTGAATTAGTTGATATCGTATCTAATACAAGCTCGTTTAGTTATGCTTTTGGTGGATGGGAGCCGCCATGGGGAATAGTTTTTGTTGTAGATGGCGCAAATGTTTATTTAGTTTTATTAGTTGCATTTATATCTGTTGTTTCGACATTTTATGCCTACACAATTTTAGCAGCAGAAATAGCTGTAGAAGATTTACCAAAAGCATATTCAGTTTGGCTATTGGCTATTGCCAGCTTGTTTGGTTTATCAATGACAGGAGATGCATTTAACTTATTTGTTTTTCTGGAGATTTCAGCATTAAGCTCTATTACTCTTATAGCACTTGGTGCTGGTCAAGATAGAAGAGCTTTATTAGCAGCTTATAATTATCTGATAATTGGTGCAATTGGCGCAACCTTCTATGTGATTGGCGTCGGGTATTTATACGCAGCAACAGGGACTTTAAACCTAACAGATATAGTGGACCGGTTAAATGAGCTAGGTACAAACCAAGCAGCTATCACAGGTCTTGCATTTATGTTGGCTGGTATAATGGTGAAAGCAGGGGTGTTTCCTGTTCATATCTGGCTGCCAGCTGCTTATAGCTTCGCCCCTTCAGCTGTTTCGTCTTTGCTGGCGGCTGTTGCGACCAAAGTTGCCATATATTATTTTGCCCGTTTATTATTCGGTATTTTTGCAGATATTACGTTATTAGTAGAGTTTTTCTTGTTATATATCTTAATGCCAGTATCCATAATCGGCATCTTCTTTGGTACTATTGCGGCAATTTATCAAACAGATTTAAAAAGATTATTCGCTTTATCGTCGATTGCTCAAATAGGCTATATTACATTGGCATTTTCATTGAATAGTCATTCTGGTATTTCTGCTGGATTTATTCATATTATCAATCATGCATTGATAAAAGGGTCAATATTCATGGCTATTGGTATTTTTGCATTTGGTATTGGCAAAAGAGCAACTATGACATCTATGCAAGGCGTAGGAAGGCAAATGCCAATTACATTTGCTGGATTTGTTGTCGCTGGTCTGGCTCTTGTCGGAATGCCTTTAACAGCAGGATTTATTTCTAAATTATATCTATTTAAAGCTCTTTTTGAGACTAATAACGGGATACTTGTAGCTATAATTGCATTCAGCAGTGTTTTATCCGTTCTTTATCTATGGAAAATTTTTGAGGTAATGTGGTTAAAAGAACCAACAAAACCTTTGAAAATTGAAAAAGAGCCAATCATGGCTTATCTGCCAGTATGGATGATGGTAGCAGTAATAGTTGTGTTTGGTGTTTATAGTAATGATATTGTGATGTCTGGAATAGGTGCGGCAAATGCCCTTATAGGGGCAAATTAGATGAGCGATTTACAAGTAATTTTATGTATCAGTCTTGTTATTCCGTTAGTATCTGCATTAGGCGTATTGGTTTTTGCAAAATATCCAAATATTCGTGATATTTGCGGACCGATTGGCGGAATAATCAGCTTCATTGCAGCAGTGAAAATCGCATCTTCAATCATTCAAGGTGATATTGTTTCTATTTCACTATGGCAAATTGCGCCTGGGATTTCGTTCAGCTTTAACGTTACACCGCTTGGCGCAATATTTGGACTTGTTGCGTCAGGTTTATGGATTTTAGCTTCTATCTATACAGTCGGCTATATGAGAGGTAGTGGCGAGAAAAATCAGACAAGATTTGCCTTTTATTACGCCGTCGCTATCCATGCAGCGATGGCGATTGCCTATTCAGGTAATTTGTTAATGTTGTTTATTTATTATGAGATATTAACTTTTTCAACCTATCCTTTGGTGACCCATAGCCAAACAGAAGCGGCAAAAAATGCAGGTCGCTTATATATGGGAATTTTAGTATCAACTTCCTTGTTATTATTTCTTCCAGCTGTTTTATGGGTATGGACAATTTCTGGCACATTAGATTTTAGGCAGGGCGGGATATTACCGTCCGATTTTCCAGTAATTTATGTGCCCTTTCTGCTGGCTATGTTTGCATTTGGTATTGGTAAAGCGGCCTTGATGCCGATACATCGTTGGCTTCCTGCTGCAATGGTTGCACCGACACCTGTTTCTGCGCTTCTTCATGCCGTTGCAGTGGTTAAAGCTGGTGTCTTTTCAATTTTGACTGTTACCGTTTATATTTTTGGCATAGATTTTCTAAATGCATCTGGCGGCGCGATATGGCTTGCATGGGTTGCGGCATTTACTATTTTAGCATCCTCTATCATTGCAATTTCAAAAAATGATTTAAAGGCTAGACTTGCCTATTCTACAATATCCCAATTATCTTATATAGTTTTGGGAGCATCTCTTGCCACTGCTGCAGCAGTCGAAGGGGCTGCGTTACATATTGTTATGCACGCTACTGCTAAAATAACGCTGTTTTTCTGTGCTGGGGCTATTTATGTGAATGCACATGTAAAAAATATATCGGACTTAGATGGGTTGGGGCCAAAATTACCATGGGTCTTTATTGCATTTTTTCTAGCCTCACTTTCTATTATTGGAATTCCTCCTATGGGAGGGAGCTGGTCTAAATTCCTGTTAATGGCAGGTGCTGTTGATGCTGCAATGCCAGCAATGCTATTGGTCCTAGCAGTTTCATCCTTGTTGAATGTTTACTATTTGCTAGAACCAGTATTAAGGGCTTTTTTCAAATCAGTTAAGAAAGATATTCATGTTGAAAAGCATGTATTGACGATTATTCCTCCTGTTATAACTGCTGCAATAAGTCTTGTTTTATTTTTTGCGGTAGATTGGATAATGCCTCTTACAAACCTTATGGTGGTGCAATGAGCAATTTAAATCCGCAATTAAAAAAGATGGGAAATTATGCAAGCATATTTTTGCTTATAATTGGGTTTTGCCTAATTATAGCTGAATTTTTTGTTCATAGACATGGCGAAATAGATTTAGAGGATTTATTCATATTTCCAGTGATTTATGGCTTTGCTGCCTCTGTATTTATTGTAGTGGTAGGGATAGGGCTGCGTCATATTTTAATGCGCAAGGAGGATTATTATGACTGATATCACTCCTGGAATATTAATGATAATTGCAGCAGGGTTTGTTCCGTACCTGCCGCATCACATAAGACAAATTTTTATGTTGTTGGCTATATCTTTGTCAGCATTCAGCTTAACAGCAGGGGCAGGCGTTCATTGGTCTGTTGCAGTTTTAGGTCAAGAATTGATATTGCATAACGCTGATAATTTAACGCTACCTTTTGGTATTATATTTCATATAGCGGCAGTTTTAAATGTGATATATGGCTGGCATGAACGCAAAGCAATGGAACATACGGCGGGTCTTGCATATGCAGGTGCCGCAATAGCGGCTGTTCATGCAGGTGACCTGATCACTCTGTTTATTTGGTGGGAGGCAACAGCTGTAACTTCTGTGTTCTTGATATTGGCATCAGCAAATGAACGTGCAAATAAAGCTGCTATGCGTTACCTGCTGGTTCAGGTGGCATCAGGTGTTATGCTGTTAGCTGGAGCATCCTTATATTGGCGAGAGGTTGGCTCTCTTGCTTTCGGTTCAATGGAGCTTGGTAGTCTTGCAACATGGTTAATATTCATAGCATTTGGCATCAAGGCTGCATTCCCTCTGCTAAATGGCTGGCTGCAAGATGCTTATCCAGAGGCAACAATCTTAGGCACTGTTATGTTATCCGCATTTACTACAAAATTGGCGATATATGCCTTTGCTAGAGGTTTTGCAGGTACAGAGTATTTAATTTGGATTGGCGCTGCAATGACAGCGTTTCCTGTATTTTTTGCGGTTATTGAAAATGATTTAAGGCGAGTATTAGCCTATAGTTTGAATAATCAGCTTGGTTTTATGATCGTGGCGATAGGTATTGGCACAGAATTAGCGATTAATGGCGCTGTAGCGCATGCTTTTGCGCATATAATCTATAAGGCGTTGTTATTTATGTCTATTGGGTCAGTTATGTATAGAGTAGGCACAGCTAAAGCAACTGAACTTGGCGGCTTATATAAATCAATGCCGTTAACCATGATTTTTTGTATAATTGGTGCATTATCTATTTCAGCATTCCCACTGTTTAGTGGTTTTACTGCTAAGGCAGTTATTATGAAAGCAGTTGGGTATGAAGGGCTTGTTTTTGTTTATTTAATATTATTGGCTGCCTCAGCTGGTGTTCTGCACCATTCTGGTATTAAAATTCCCTATTTTACATTTTTTGCGCATGATAGTGGTTTGCGTCCAAAAGAGGCGCCAATTAATATGTTAATTGCTATGGGCATAGCTGCCGCATTTTGTATTGGTATTGGAGTAATGCCAACGCAATTTTATCAGATATTACCATATAGTCTTGACTATCAGCCATATGATGCCAGCCATATTGTTGGACAATTCCAATTGGTTATTTTTGCAATGCTTGCATTTACGTTTTTAATGCGTTTTGGATTTTATCCTCCTGAAATCAAATCAACTGTTCTTAATTCAGACTGGTTATATAGACGTCTTATACCTCAAAAATGTATGCCAATTCTCAATTTTGCTAAGCGATGTTCTGAATTTGCTAATATGGTTGTTGTTACTAGTGGTAAAAAAGTAATATTAGGTACTCATTATATTTATCAGCACCCAATTACGGGGCCTGTAGCACCAGGGCCTGCAGCCATTGCATTGCTTGCCTTATTGATGAGTGTCTTGCTTCTTGTAAACATATTTTCATAAAATGAATTTGATATGATTTATCAAGAAACATTTTTTAAAGTTTGAGTTAGCAGTTTGGCAATTTTTCTTGGGAGCGATATTTTTAGGGGTTCTGGTTATGGTAAAGGGCATCCCCTTAATATCCCGCGTGTGTGGCCTGTAATTGATATTTGCAAAGCACAAGGATGGCTTGGGGAAGATCAATTTGAGTCTGTTCCTCCAGCTACTATGCAGGAGCTAACGTGTTTTCATACTGAGGAATATATTCAAGCCCTGTTGGATGCAGAAGCCAATCAATTTATTGATATAAAACGCTCTGAGCGCCATAAAATTGGAACTCATTCAAACCCCATTTATCCTGAGATTTATAGAAGACCAGCTACTGCGGCGAAGGCAAGTCTTACTGCCGCAAGTTATTTAATTTCAGGAAAATATAAGCGTATATTTAACCCATCAGGAGGAACACATCACGGCTTTCCTGATGCGGCAAACGGGTTTTGCTTTGTTAATGATCCAGCGATTGCTCTTACAACCTTATATAATAATACATCTGATAAAATAGCATATATTGATATAGATGCGCATCATCCAGATGGCGTTCAAAATCATTTTAGTCATCTTCAGAGAATTAAATTATTTTCGATTCATGAAGAGGATAGATGGCCTCGAACAGGTAGAAAAGGAGATGTGGGAGCTGGCAATGCAAGAAATTATCCCATATCAAGAGGTGCAAAAGATACAGATTTATTGTCTGTAATGTGTAATAACATCTTACCTGAGTTATTGGAGTTTGCACCTGAATATATTGTTCTGCAGGCTGGTGCTGATGGGCTGGTAGAAGATCCACAATCTGGCTTATGTTATAGCAATCATGGATATTGGCGTGCAGTTTCGATGATTCTAGAATTAGAAATTCCAATTCTTGTTCTGGGAGGTGGCGGATATAACCCTTATACAACTGCACGTGCCTGGGCAGGCGTTTGGGCGTTAATCATAGGCCAAAACCCGCACGTGGCAGAATGTGTGGCAGAATCAAAAGCTGTGTTAGAAAGTTTGTATTTTCCTCATCGTTTAGGAAAAAATATTCCAGGTAGGTGGGTGTCTCGCCTTTATGATGATTAATGATGATATATACCTAATGCGTATTCACAAAAAAAACACACCTTTTGCCTATAATTTATTTATGAAAAATATATATAAATCATTTCCTCTTTTTTTTGTTTTATTAGGGATACTTCACTTCACATTCTATTTTCCTGTAAATGCAGGAGATAGTCCACAGAGGGTGCAAATATCCTTAATATCTACAGAGGGTAAAATATATAAATTTCACGTTGAATTGGCTATATCTGAAAAGCAAAAAGAGGTTGGTTTGATGTTTAGAAAAGAGCTAGCAAGTGATGCAGGTATGTTGTTTATATGGAATTCTGAGTCGCATCGACAATTTTGGATGAAAAATACACATATAAGTTTGGATATCTTGTTTATAGATGCAGATAAAAGAGTTGTTCACATAGAAAAAAATGCGCCTATTGGGTCAGAGAAAATCATTCCCTCCATATTGCCGGTGCAATATGTTCTTGAAATTAAGGCAGGACAGTCAGAATTAAGGAATATTACACCTGGTGCTATCCTTTCAGAAAAAAATTTACTTAATTGATGTTAATTATGCTTGGAATTTTGGTATATTATATATATACAATATGCTGTCGGAGTGTAGCGCAGCCTGGTAGCGCATCTGGTTTGGGACCAGAGGGCCGGGA
>ERZ887830.2177-NODE-2177-length-10220-cov-5.207280_pt1 | contig 10220 bp, 7 predicted proteins | sample MGYA00521101_ERZ887830 | MGnify/ENA primary metagenome ERZ887830 (study PRJEB32303, sample SAMEA104408592) | aquatic metagenome | biome: Marine water; feature: Pelagic; material: water | place: Baltic Sea | collected 2014-06-05T16:38:00 | depth 1,762 m ...
TGAGATCATGAGTGCAGTCAATGAGCAGAAGCTATTAGCTAGTTACGCACAATATCGTAACATCTCTCCTGATATTATCAAAACCGAAGAAGAAGTGTCCGAGATATCACAAGCGGCACAAGAGCAAAATCAGCAACAGCAAGCCGTAGCAGCTGCTCCGCAAATCGGAGGTGCGATGAAAGACATCGCGCAGGCTAAACAACTAGACCCAGAAGGTGTGGGTCAGCTGTTAAACATCTAATATGCGAGTCCTAGATTCCCTAAGCAAGCTTCGTGAAAAAGCGAAGCTTAAAGAAGATTTAACTAACATCATAGAGACACCGCAGGGTAAGCGGTTCTTTAAGGTACTTTTGCGTGAATGTCACGTAACTAAGCCTGTGTTCCATTCTGACGAAGCCAAGCTTCGCGAATGTGAAGGACGCAGACGTTTAGCTATGAGCTTTCTCACTCTATTGGGTCAAGACGATCCACAAGAACTTATTAACAAGATAGAGATGGAGAATAAATAATATGTCAGAAGATACAGAACCAACAGGAGGTCTGGGCGGTGGTAGCACCCAACAGGTAGCCTCTGAACCCGCAACTGAACCAACATCCTTTGATTTTGCATCAGAAGATTCGTATGGTCAGTTTTTCCAGTCATTGCCAGAAAACCTTCAGGCACATGACACCTTAAAGAATACTAAATCAATCCACGCTCTAGCCGATCAACTTGTAAATGCTCAAAGTGCATTAGGTACTAAGCGTCTGCAAGCGCCTCAAGAAGACTGGGGTGCTGAACAGTGGGATGATTTTTACAGCAACCTGCGACCTGCCGATAACGAGTACTCAGTCCCAGACACAGCAGAGCTTTCAATCGAAGGAGCTCCTGACCTTGCAGAAGAGACTGTTCAGGAACTTGTGGATTTTTCCGCTGAGATGGGGCTAAATCAACAACAGTTTGATAAGCTATACGAGCGTTACATGGGTATGGCAGTTGAAGGCAATGAGATCACAGCTCAACGAACTGAGCAGACTGTCACAGAGCATCGTCAGTCAATTCAGGGCGAGTGGGGTGAAAAGTATGATGCTAACTTGTCAGAAGCAAATCAGGCGTACGAAGCACTGTCTTCTGAAATCCCTGAGCTAAAGGAGCTGATTGAGTCTGACCCAGTGATCGCAAACCACCCTGCCGTTCTCAAGGTGTTCCACCGTATTGCTGAAGTATCTGGTGATGCGCTGCCATTGGCACAGAATAACCCAACATCGGGCTTTGCTTCTGAGAACATACACGGGCTTAAGTCCGCAATTCAGGAGTTAGACACCGTAAATGCAACGTTAATCATGTCAGATCCATCGTCACTAAGCATGGCGGATCGTACAAAACGCCAGCAAGTTCTGGATCAACGGGCTAAGTTGTACTCTAATATGTACCCTTCGAGCTAAAATAGCTTGACAACCCTTTTAAACAAGGCTATCCCACTAGTATTGGGGTAGCCTTTTTTAGGTCCTAGTATCAGCTTTAGAAAGCCGTTGGTTCCGTATAACTAGAAGAGTCCGAAAGGGTAGCTCATCGAAAAGCAAACTTCTACTTAACTTAACTTAAATTATTATATATCATGGCTTATTCAGACCCATCATACATGTCAGACAACGGTTCGGGTGCTGCTCAAATTAGCAACGCCGCCGCTCTGAACACCGCATACGTTGAATCATTCAAGGCTGGCTTCGAGCAAGCATTCCAGCAAACTGAATCTAAACTTCAGCCGTATTTCGAGCAAGAAACCCAAAACGAAGAGTTCCAGTATTTCGATCGCATCGGTGTTGCCGAAGCAATGACCGAAGACGCTACTCGTTATGGCGACAACCCTAACAGTGATATCTCTCACGATCGCCGCCGCATCGGTCTTAAAGACTACGAGCTTGGCAAGTACATCGACGAGAAAGACATCAAGCGCGTACTTACAGATCCAATGAATGCTTACACACAAGCACTTCTTGCATCAGGTAAGCGTAAGATCGACGATATCATCATCGACAAACTCTTCGGAGAAGCATACACAGGTCGTAGCGGTGGAACAACTGTTACATTCTCTCGTGCAGCATCTACTACTCGTGACACCAACATCACACTTGGTAACTTGAGCAAGAACGACGCTAACCCAGTCATCGACACCTACGACGCATCGACTGCGAAAAACGGTATCGACGTCATCGCTGGTAACACTGAAGGTTTCTCTATCGGTGCTAACTACGACGGCACTCCAACTGGTGGCGCTACTCCTCTTGGTCTTACTCTTGAGAAACTGAAGGCTGCTCGTCGCACAATGTTGCGTCTTGAGTCTATCGGTCAAGACGACGTAGTTAACTGCTTCCTTACTTCGACTCAGTTCAACGACCTCCTTGGAATCGACGAGATCATCAACTCTGACTACGCCGTACGCAAGTCTCTTGCAGAAGGTTCGGTCACTACGTTCATGGGCTTCCGTTTTATCCAAACTGAGCGTCTTGGACTTAGCAGCGACGGTTCTAACAACGACGAGCGTCGTGTTATCGTTGCAACTCCTAAAGCACTTAAGATGTCTGTTGGTACAGCTCTTAAGGGTGATGTGTGGCGCGTTCCTGCCAAGAAGAACATCCCTTACGTATACTTCAAGCTTTGCGCTGAAGCATCTCGTATGTGGGGTGAGGTCACTGGTGAGATCCGTTGCCTAGAGTCCTAATCTAGTCTGTAGCCTCCCCTGTGATTCGGGGGAGGCTACTTTTCTTTTTATGCCTACAGAAGCAAACAAGTTGGATATCCTTAACTCTGCCCTACGCATGGTAGGCAGTTTTCATATTGACGCTACCGACGTGTCGAGCACCACATATGAGATATCCACACGTGCCTATTTACAGGCGGTCACTGAGTTATTCGGGGACAACATTTTTAATTACAACACAAAGCGGGCGACCTTAACAGGCGTTGTGTCTACAGAGTTTAAAAACTTTGGATATGAGTACACACTTCCTGCCGACTTTAATTTATTTTTATACGTAGAGAGTGCAGAAGACATTCTTGTTTCCGATTTCCGATTTGCGAACGGCAAGTTGTATTCAGACGAAACATCTCTTAAGATTACGTACACATATGTTCCCAATTTGGAAACATCTGCAGCTGGGCTACCAGCGTTTATTACACGACTGCTTACACTGCATATGGCGCAGAACATGAGCATCGAGCTTTCTGGTTCTGAGAATCGACATGAGATTCTACACAAGCAGTACGTTCTTGCTCTTCGCAGAGCACGCACACTGGAGGGTCGCCAAGGACCTGCTCAGACATACATCAATGACGGAAACTCTCAGTTTATAAGCGCACATCAACGGTATGGCTCGATATAGTAATGTTCAGACAGACTTCTCAGGTGGTTTAATAAGTGATTACGTTCTTGGACGTACCGACATTAAGCGTGTGGCTAACTCTGGACGTACGTTCAGAAACTTCTTTCCGTCACTACAAGGACCTGCTATTTTCCGCACAGGGTTTAAGCATTACAACTCTACCGCGTACTCCGCAGATAGTGTTGTATCTATAGATGTTATCTTAGCAACAGATACGCCGTACAGGGCTGTATTCTCACCGTCCCAGATTGAGATCTTTGATTCTGAAGGGCTGTCAAAGGACATAGTACCTACGTCGTACTCGGCTGCTGACATTGAAGAGCTTCGGTTTAGTTCTGAGACGGGGGAGTTGTACGTAGCACATGGAAGACACAAACCTAAGAAGTTAAAAGCAGACCTTTCGTTTGTATCGTCGTCCCTAGTCTCTAGCGATAGTAACACACTACTGTCTCAAGACGGACTTGAGCTGCACGCTAATGTTGAAGCGCAGGGCGATGACCAGTGGAGCTTAACTGACTTAGACTTCGACGTAGAGCCTTTCTTGGACAAAGAGCCTAACTCTAATAAGTTTAATATTTCTCAAAATGAGAGGTACGTAAAACTAGAAAGTGATCAAGCCCCGTTCAGCGTCATAGCTACAGACTTCACTAACAACTCAAATGCATATAGCAAGGATTGGTATGTGGAGTACGCAGTTGACGGAACTAAGTTTTTAGGAAAAGCCGTTCATGCAGGCACTACTGCAAACTACACACTAGCTGATCCAACAAGCAGCGTTTTATACATTGAACCTGTAGTTTCTGTGTTGGACATTGAGGATGACGCAGCTCAGCTATATCTGTTAGATAGTGATGAAGTAGACGAAGTAGCATCTCCATCAGTAAGTCAGGCTTTAGAGCTGGACGGAGTCGATGAGGATAAAATACACCTACGCTCTGACACTGTTATCTTTAACTCAGGATTTGCGGATTCGTGGGTTCGTGTGTCAGATGACAGACGAAACAATAATGTTGTTGTTGGGGAGACCCGAAGTCTTACTCGCTGGGTTAAGATTAAAGAACACCTTGGCACAGAAGACCACCCAGTAGAGTTCTTCAGAGGCGCATACGATAACAGTGTTTATAAGAATGGCTCTGTGTACAGAATATACGATGGATTCACCAGTGGCACATTGTATATGGTTGGTCCTGACGTACAGGGTGCTCTTAAGTACTGTACCGCTGTGTTACAGCACGATGGAAACAGAACCTACACCTTTGTTAACACATTATCGACAGCTAACCCCCACAACACCACAAACCCGTCTCCCACTACAGGGGCGTATGTGATCGGTAACTTATCTACCCAGAAACAATTTGATGTTGTAAGTTGTTACAACTCGGCAGATGGAGTACCTAAAGTAGAGGAGTACAATGCAAGCACCAACACAGGTGGCAGTCTAGTCATACCAACTACCGTAGACGCTGTTACTGCTACGGAGGTTGCAAATGATGCACTGATGAATGCGACTAGTTCTGTGTTCCAACCTACTGACATAGGTCGCCACATACTCGGACGTATGGAGTCTGGTAACACTTATATGGAGATTGTTCGGTTTAACAGTGTAACTCAAGTTATAGTTAAGCTGTTAAACGCAGTTCCTCGTGATAAAAGAACGCTTGCCTTTGAGAATGGAGGATCGTTTGAAGATGTTAAGCTAGGCGCTTGGTATTTTGAAAACTACCCCCGAACAGTGGCTAAGTTTGAACAGCGTCGTATTTTTGGTGGCACGTATGAAAGTCCAAATTTTATTTACTATAGCCGAGCTAACGACGAAACGAGCTTTCAGCCAACACAGGATGACGGAGAAGTTTTTGACACAGATGCTATTACGTACGCTCTTTCTAATCGAAACGCAGCTATCCGTTGGATTAACGCAGCTAAAGATTTAGTTGTTGGTACAACAGGTGGTATCTACCGCATTGTTCCTAATCAGTATCAGTACGGTATTAGTCCTAAGACAATTCGTATGGAGCTTACTGAAGAAGAACCTTGTGAACAACAAGGAGAAACGGTAGCAAGTTCTGTATTCTATCCTGACCAGTCAGGTACTCGCCTAATGGAGTACAAGTACGATCAGTCACTGAACAGTTCATCTTCTAATGATGTTTCCAAGCTGATATACCCAGTATTCCTTCAAGACGCCATTGCACAGATTTCCTACCAGCATACACCACAGCCCCGAATCTGGGCTCGTACTGTATCTGGTAAACTCTACTGCCTATCTTACCACAGACAAGAGGAGTTTTATGCGTGGTCTGAACAAGACCTCGGTCCTGATGCAAAGGTCTTAGACATATCAGTACTTCACAGAGGTACTACTACAAGACTGGATCAGGTGTGGATCATTGTTAGACGTGGCGGAGCTACATACACAGAAGCGTTAGCTGAAACAGACCCTGTACAGCTTACTAGCTATCCAATGCTGGACAGCCACATTGTAATTGACAACACACCTACTACTTATACACCATTTACAGGGTCTTGGTCTTTTAGTGGTTTATCAACAAGCAATGAAATTGGCAGTGACGGTGTTGAACTTGAAAATAGTTCTGGAATTTATGGCACAGCAACTATAAGTCTAAGCACACCCATACCGTCAGGGACAACTGTAAGTATTGCATCAACAGTCATTGAAAAGACAGGGACTTGGACATGGGAATTTTTAACTTCAGGTGGACTAGAAGCAAGCCCTGATTATACACAAGGCATTGCTGTTACTGGGAGTGATACCGTCACAACAACTGCCGAAGCTGCTTCAATTCGCATAAGAGCTACGAGCAGTGGAACTTTAGAGATTTCCAACATAGCGGTAACAACGCCTATTTCAAACACTGTAGACGTTAGCTCAAGATTTGGAGCAGGTGATACTGTTGCAGTTATTGAAGACGGTGTGTACACAGGCGACCAGACACTCACGGATGGTACAGTCACATTGCAGTCTGCAAATGCAACTAAGTTAATCGTAGGACTTCGCTATAGCGGAGAGCTGCAGATGATGTTCCCAACGTGGGATGCACAGAATAAACCAGCATACGGCGCAGACACAGCACGTATTGTGTCTATACGTCCTTTCTTAATTAACACATGGAACTACATGGTTGGTGTTGGAAACAGATTTGAAACTGTCCGTGTATCTACAACATACGGCAACGGCGGAGGCTTCACAGGCTTTGATAAAGAACGTCCTGTAACTGGATCTACTTTCGGCGTTGACAATGTACCAACTATCAAGCACGAAGAGCCTTATCCCTTGACGGTTGCATCCTTAACCACTAAAACAGATTTGAACTAAAATGGCTGCCCCTATAGCAATTGCACTGACCGCAATAAGCGGTCTAATCTCCTACCGAGCTGCGCAGCAAAACGCTGATGCACAGGACATAGCTGCGGATGCTGCTGAAGCACAAGGTCAGTACGACGCACAGATTGATGCCAACAATGCAACTGATGCTGTTAATCAGGAAAACTTTAAAGCATCTGCTGCAGAATCAAACAAGTTTCGTGATCTTGAAGCTAATCAGCGTAAGCGAGAGGCTCTTGCTAAGAAGCTTGATGCTGATTTGGCTACAAAGGAGATATCAATGGCATCCACGTACGGAACATTTGAGGATACATTTAAGATGTACGACATGGATGCAAACAACCAACTTGCCAGCTTTGACTACGATGCTTCTGAATCTAGCTATCAGTACAATTTACAAGTAGGAGAGGCTGGACGTAAACGCAACTTAGCGTGGAGTCAAGGTCTTGCTCAAAGAGAGTTAACACTGGCTTCTGCTGCTAATCGAGCTACTCAGTTCAGGAATCAAGCAGATAATACGCGTCTGTCTGGATTAGGTCAACTAGCAGGGGCAGCCGCCTCAACCGCATCTGCCTACAACGAAGCATACCCTTAGTAAAATATATAGAATGGCTATTCAATTAAACACCCAGACCGCACAGCAAAAGCAAGCACCCTTTTCAGCATTTGACACGACATCCTCTTATCGTAGTGGGTTGTCTGGTGTAGCTCAGGGTCTGAGTACGGTGGCAAGCGCTGCTTCTCGTATGCATGCTCTTAAAACAAGGCAGAAGGAGCAAGCTCAAAACTTACTTGCAGGTGAAGCGTTCTCAGCTTACGAAGTAGAGCTAGACCGCGTATCTAATGAACTCGATGCAGCTTACAAGGCAGGTAATACTGCTGTAATAGAAGCAAAGAAGGCTGAGTTTGCGGCACTTGAAGCACCAGAGTTCAATAATTACTTAGGTGAGAATGCAGGTGGTACAATTGATAGCCCAGAAGCAATCGCTCCGTACCAGCAACGTGGTTCTGTAGCGTGGGGTCGGATGAACAACTCGTTTGAGGTAAAGGAGCAGTCAAGCTTAATCTCTCGCAAGTCTAGTGACTATTTATCAGAATCAAGAGGCTTGGTTACAAAAGCAATCACAGGCAACCCCGCAGGGCTTGATCAAGAAGGGTACACGACTGCGTTAGCCAGCCTAGATCCAACATCCGTTGCTTTTCAAAATTTAGTTAATGCACAACCTAATGATCAAACACGTGATGCGTTTAAAAGAGATGCAGCCAGTAATGCGTTGGGTGTTATCAAGCATCAGTTAAAAACAGCAACCAGTGTTGAAACCTTAAACGAGCGTAAAGAACAAGGCGATGAGTTTTTAACAGCAAGTGGGTCTGAATATGAGTTCACCCCAGAGCAGGCATTACAACTTGAGGATCTGTATAACAGAACGTATAAAGCTGTAAGCGAGCCTGAGCATTTAGTTGCACAGGCTGAAAAAGAATACACTGCATTTGAATCTTCTTATGACAACTTCTGGAGCTTAACCAAGGCTACCGATAGTATAGACGCTGCTGTAAAACTGGAACAGATGGTGATTCTTGCAAAAGACAACCCTCTTATTACAAAAAAATACAAAGAAGAACTTGCAGAGGCTGAAGAGGTCTTAAGTATGTTTTTGCCAACAGTGGATGCTAATGGAGATCCAATAAGCGACTCTTCTACGGTAGATCTTCTTGCACGACAATTTATTCGTAAAAAACCAGACCAACGTCCATCGTTTGCTGACTTCCGCCAGCTTGTTGATGAGAACAAAAGTCTAAGTGACTCGGCAGTTAATAAAATACAAAAACATATTAATGATCGTATAGCCATAGCGGAGCGTGGTGTGGTTAGCGGTGATGTTAGCCAATTAGGTGCATTGTACCCTGAACTTGAAAAGTTTCTTACGTTAAAAGACAAGAACAGTGCTCGGCTGTATTACCAAGAAGTTATTGTACCAGAGCAAAAAGGTGGCGACAGTATTAGCCTTCCGCCTCAGTTGTGGTTTGGCACAGACAAGTCAGCGTACCCCGTACGTGATGTGGCTACGTCATCAGCAGTTTTACTAGAAGTATTTAGCGACAATGCTGACGGACTGGGAGCGGCAATCACTGGCGCAATGAGCGCAATGAGCAGTCCAGACGCATCTTCCAACATGTCTAAGACGTATCAAACACTGGTGATAGGGCTTCAAGCTGCTAAGCGTGGAGATGATCCACAGAGTGTTTTTGAAGAGATACTTACCTTTGAAAAAGCAGCAGAGGCTAATAAAGGCAACAAAGAGGTCGAAGAGATTTACGACGCTTTAATCCTTGAAGAAGACACAGGGATGAGTACTGGTCTTCAGATACTGGACACGGTTCAGAAGATTAAGCAATTAGAGAAAACCCCTCGTGCGGGAGAAGCGTCGTTTTACAAAACTCAGCTGAAGGGTTTGATTGCTTCTGGTTTAACAGAAGGTAAATCTTTAGATGACATACGTAGTTCTATACAAGAACACGAAGATCAATACATTCGTCCGTATTCAGGATCTTTAAGACAAGTTCGGGAAAAACAAGTAGTTTACATACACCCTGAAGTGTATAACGAAAGTGTAAACCCTGAGTATGAGCGAGAATCAAGTGGGTTTTTCAGCGAAACAGCAGAATCTTTATTGTTTGGAAGCTACTTTCTTAAACCCGCAATGGGGATTGAAGCCACAATACGCTCTGCACGTCGTGCTGTCGAGGAGCTTCCAGTGTTTGGTGGGCGCACCAGCCCGAAGCGTGTCGCAGAGTTTACACTGGCAGGTGTTACTGCTTGGGCTGCTAAAAATTATGAGTTCTCTGAAGATGTTTTACAAGACATGGGATTCAAGTTTCGGGGTCTAGAAGCTGAAGAAAAAGCTGGAGACTTTCCTGCTCTCGGAGCTCGTGGCACTGGTGCTGCAATCCCCAAAGAACAGAGAGTAGATCGTATGCAACGCAAGTCTGCAAAGGCTACGTTCTTAGGTTTGAATAATAATAATTTCTACAGTGAAACTGGGATACTTGGTGGTCCGAAAGGCGAGGGTATCCCGATCCTACAGGTTCGTGGTACTACGTTCAGAACAGAAGCAGATCAGTACGGCAGAGCCGTTGAAAAAGAATATTATGTGTTAGAATTGTACAGCAAACGATTCAGGCAGTACAAGCCTTTTGCTGATGTTAGTGGAAAGGAAGTTCTAGTCCCAGTGGACGAGGTCAATCCAAAGATTCGTGAAGGTGTCCTAAAAGATGTTAACTTGATTCCGTTTGACATGGCGACGGGTGATGTGTTTGGTTCAGCTACTAGTATTCAAAATACTATGTGGAAAAAGTTTAATTAAATGATTACTCCCCAAAGAGACCCTAACTCCTTAGTCCGAACAAAAACACTGGCTGAGATAGCTGGACAAGACTATAGCGCAACAGATTATGGAATAGTTGAAGGCTTAAAAGCTACTTCACTTGCAACCATAGAGCGTAACTTCACGGT
>ERZ887830.2178-NODE-2178-length-10218-cov-6.997442_pt1 | contig 10218 bp, 10 predicted proteins | sample MGYA00521101_ERZ887830 | MGnify/ENA primary metagenome ERZ887830 (study PRJEB32303, sample SAMEA104408592) | aquatic metagenome | biome: Marine water; feature: Pelagic; material: water | place: Baltic Sea | collected 2014-06-05T16:38:00 | depth 1,762 m ...
ATCAAAACCTCTTTCCACGCAGCAGAGATCGTACCACCCCGGTTTGCCACACCGATCACCATGGTCCTGGCCCCGGCGGCATAGGCGTCTTCCAGCGTCATGTCGGGCAGCTTCATATCCGCCTTGCAGCCCTCCATGCGGAACTGGCCGATGGCATGATCAGGACGCCAGTCCTTGATACCTTGCGCCACCTTTGCGGCCAGCGCATCGGGCGCATCACCAAGGAACAGCAGATATGGTGTTTCGATCATCGCAAATATCCCCATGTTTTTTGGTAGTATTCCGCGTTTCGGCTGCGAAATCTTCCTGAATGCGGCGGGGCACCAGAGAGTTTGTCGCAAATTCTTCGCCAAGTCGGGGCGTTTGGCGAATTATTTGCACAGATACCGCTTTGTGCCTAAAATTTCACCCATTGGCAGAGACGGATTGAGTCTGCCGGTTCAAAAGGCGCTTGCGACCCGTGGCGCAATATTCTACCCACCAAACAACTCGAAAAGAAACAAACTTACGCAAGGCCCCGCATGTCATTCAAGCTTCAGCCCACAGCCCCCGCCCGCCCGAACCGTTGCCAGCTATTCGGCCCCGGATCGCGCCCGGCCATTTTCGAGAAGATGGCAAGCAGTGCGGCGGATGTGATCAATCTGGATCTTGAGGATTCGGTGACCCCCGATGACAAGCCACAGGCGCGCAAAAATATCATCGAGGCGATTGGCGATATCGACTGGGGCACCAAGTATCTGAGCGTACGCATCAATGGCCTCGATACGCCCTATTGGTATCGCGACGTGGTCGATCTGCTGGAAAACGCCAGTGACCGGATCGACCAGATCATGATCCCCAAGGTCGGCAATGCCGCCGATGTCTATGCGGTTGACGCGCTGGTCACCGCCATCGAGACCGCCAAGGGGCGCAGCAAGCCGATCAGTTTCGAGGTCATTATCGAAAGCGCGGCTGGCATCGCCCATGTCGAGGACATCGCCGCCTCCAGCCCGCGCCTGCAGGCCATGTCGCTGGGCGCGGCCGATTTCGCGGCCTCGATGGGGATGCAGACCACGGGTATCGGGGGCACGCAGGAAAACTATTACATGCTGCAAGACGGCGCGCGGCACTGGTCCGATCCGTGGCACTGGGCGCAGACCGCCATCGTTGCCGCCTGTCGCACCCATGGCGTGCTGCCTGTGGATGGGCCTTTTGGCGATTTCAGCGACGACGAGGGCTTTCTGGCACAGGCGCGCCGCTCTGCCACGCTGGGCATGGTCGGCAAATGGGCGATCCACCCAAAACAGATCGCCCTGTCGAATGCGGTTTTCACCCCCTCCGAGGCGCAGGTGAGGGAAGCGCGCGAAATTCTGGCCGCTATGGAACAGGCCAAAAAGGACGGCGCAGGCGCGACCGTCTACAAAGGGCGTCTGGTGGACATCGCCAGCATCAAACAGGCCGAAGTCATCGTGCGCCAGTCTGAAATGATCGCCGCCCCATAGCGTTTATGCCCCCAAAGCGATAGATATGGCGCGACCGTAATGTTGCGAGTGTTCCGCCATGTCTGACCAAACGCTTCCCCAAGACCAGTTACAGCCGCTTGTCATTCTGTTCAGCCAAGGCCAGTTGGATCAGGTCATCGCCCGCGCCACGGCCTTGACCGCACAGTATCCGCAAGCGCCGCAGCTCTATAATCTGCTGGGCGCGGCCCATGCCGGGTTGGGGCAGATCGACACGGCCCTTGCGCATTACGCCACATCCATCGCAACCAGTCCCGCCTACGCCGAGGCCCATAGCAATCTGGGCGCGACGCTGTTTGGTCTGGGGCGCTTTGACGAAGCCATCACCTCTCTGAACGCGGCGCTGGCGATCAATCCCAACCACCCGCAAGCCACGGCCAATCTGGGCGCCGTCCTTTGCAAACTGGAACGCTATAGCGAAGCCGCCGAGATCCTGAAACGCGCCCTGCAGATCAATCCGAACAATCCCGATGCAGTTGGAAACCTCGGAGTCGCCATGAGCGGGTTGAACCAGCCGGAAAAAGCGGTGGACCTGCATCGCCACGCCCTCGCCCTGCGCCCCGGACATCTGGCAGATCACAATAATCTGGGCACCGCACTGGCTGCGACCGGGCAAACAGGACCCGCCCTGAAGGCGTTCCGTGACGCGCTGTCACTGGATGCGAACCACACGGATACGCTGAACAATCTGGGCAACCTGCTGCGCGACATGGGACAGTCAAAAGACGCGCTCGAGTGCTATCACAAGGCCTTGGCGCTTTCCCCAGACACCCCCGATACGTTGAATAATCTGGGCTCTGCCCTGATGGACAGCGACCAGCCAGGCGCAGCACTTGACGCCTTTGACACCGCTTTGCGACACGCGCCCAAGGATGCAAAACTACACAATAACAGGGGGCTGGCCCTGTATCAGCTTGGCCAACACACCCCAGCAGAAGACGCTTTTATGGCGGCACTTGGGCTTGACGCAGACTATGCTCCGGCCCATGCCAATCTGGGCACATCGCAGAATGATCTGGGTCAGCACGCCAAAGCCATCGCGCATTTCCAAACGGCTCTTTCGCTGCAACCGAATATGGCAAATGTCCACCACCGGCTGGCCCGGATCAAGGTATTCACCAGCGACGATGCACAAATACCGGCAATGCAGGATCTACTGAGCCAGCCGCGCCTGAAACCGTCAGAGAAGATGCATTTACACTTTGCGCTTGGCAAGGCGATGGACGACATCGGGCAGGTCGACGAGGCGTTCCAGCATTTTACCGACGCCAACAGCCTGCGCAGGGCCACCCTTGCCTATAATCCCACAGAGGACGATCGGCTGTTCGCGGCCCTGAAAACCAGCTTTGCCGCCGCGCCCGCCTGCCCCGCGCGCAGCATCGGGATGCCGCCCAAACCCATCTTTATCGTTGGATTGCCGCGCTCTGGCACCAGTCTTGTCGAACAGATCCTCGCCAGCCATTCCCAAGTGCACGGTGCCGGAGAATTGGGGTTTCTCGCAGACGCCCTGCGCCAGTCCGGCTGGACCGGGGGATTGCCCTCTGCCGACGTGCTGGCCAAAATAGCGACCGCCTACCGCAGCAACCTGAAAACCCTGAACGCCGATGCGCCCTATATCACCGACAAGCTGCCACAGAACTTTCGCTGGCTGGGCCTCATCGCCCACGCCATGCCCGACGCGCAGATCATCCACGTCAAACGCGACGCCCGCGCAACCTGCTGGTCAATCTACACACAGCTTTTCGGGACCGCTGGCAGCCCTTACAGCTATGATTTACAAAATATCACCGGCTATTATCGCCGCTACGCCGACCTGATGGCCTATTGGGCCACAAAACTGCCCGGACGTATCATCGAACTCGACTACGATGCCCTGACCCAGGATCAATCCGGTCAAACCCGCCATCTGCTAAGCGAGATCGGACTTCCATGGCAAGATCAATGCCTTACCCCTCACATAACGCATCGCCGGGTGGTCACGGCGGCGGCGCATCAGGTGAGACAAGCGGTCTACACTGGCAGTTCCGAACGATGGCGCGCTTATGAAACACATCTGGCTGGTCCCTTTGCTGACCTCGCCGGGCTATAGTGGCAACCTTTCTAGATACAAACTGCATGCTGGTCTAGGCGGCGGGCTCCATGGTCGGCAAAGCCGGACATGGAGGGCATAAAGCGGCGCTTCAGCGCCTCCTTTTGGTCAAAACCGGTTAGGCACAGTCTGCTCCCAACACTAAACCACCTCACGCCTCTGTTGAATTCCCCGCCCGTGTTCAGTTGCATCCGGCCCGCGTGATGGTCATATAGCGCATAGCAAAAGACGTTGGGGACCCGTGGTCATGAATTATCTCGACTTTGAAAAGCCATTGGCCGAAATCGAAGGCAAGGCCGAAGAGCTGCGCGCCATGGCGCGGGCCCGTGAAGGCATGGATATCGAGGCAGAGGCAAAGGCGCTGGACAAAAAAGCCAGTGATATGCTGCAGGATCTGTACAAGACCCTCAGCCCATGGGCCAAATGTCAGGTCGCGCGCCACCCCGATCGCCCCCATTGCAAAGACTACATCAGCGCGCTGTTCACCGAATACACCCCCCTCGCCGGGGATCGCAATTTTGCGGATGATCATGCGGTGATGGGCGGGCTTGCCCGGCTTGAGGATCGCCCGGTCATGGTGATCGGCCATGAAAAGGGCCATGACACCAAAACACGGATTGAACGCAACTTTGGCATGGCCCGCCCCGAAGGCTATCGCAAAGCGATCCGCCTGATGGACATTGCGGACCGTTTCAACCTGCCAGTGATCACATTGGTGGACACCCCCGGCGCCTACCCCGGCAAAGGGGCCGAAGAACGCGGCCAGTCAGAGGCCATCGCGCGCTCTACCGAGAAATCTCTACAAATCGGCGTGCCGGTCGTCAGCGTGATCATCGGCGAGGGTGGATCCGGCGGGGCGGTTGCCTTTGCCACGGCCAATCGGGTCGCGATGTTGGAACATTCGGTCTATTCGGTGATCTCGCCAGAGGGCTGCGCGTCGATCCTGTGGAAAGACGCGGAAAAGATGCGCGAAGCTGCCGAGGCCCTGCGCCTGACCGCGCAGGATTTGTCGCGGCTGGGCGTCATTGACCGGATCATACCCGAACCCTTGGGCGGGGCGCAACGCGGGCGCGCGACGGTGATCGAGGCGGTGGGCAAAATGCTGACCTCTGTGCTGGATGAACTGACCCAAAAAGACAGTGCGACTCTGATCAAGGAACGGCGCGCCAAGTTTTTGAACATGGGATCAAAGGGGCTTGCCGCCTGACGACAGCGTAACGGCAACTTGCCAAGCGATTGACGGCGCGGCGCTATTTCGCGGCTTTCAACACAGGCCCCGGGCATATCGCCCCCGCATCCCGCAAGGCGCTGGCCAGTTTGCTGTATAGCTGGGGATGCCCGTTTTCGGCATCGGGATTGGCGCTGATAGAGGTGACAAAGCTCTTTTCTGTCGGGCGCGCCACAAGGATCTCTCCGGTCTCTGCCGCATACCAAATGGAAACGGGAAACGAGGCGGACGTTTTTTTGGTGTCTTTGGACATGCCCTCCTCCTGCTTCAAGAATGCTTGAAAAAGGTTAATTTGTAATCAACGCGCCAGCACCTCGCCATATATGGGGAGGTGGCACAATTACGCCTAGCAGAAGGACCAAGCCCTTCGCGCGTTCAAAACACAGAAAATTCGAGCCAATACGTCGAAACCGCTACCAAAGGCTGGCTATCGCCCGTCCGGGCCACTCTTTGTCATAGGTTTTGCCGTCGAATGACCCATCTGACATTTCAACCAGAATATCGCCCGGGCTGGGCAGACCGTCACTGGCATCCCCGGCCCAAAGGCCAGCGCGTAAAATCGCACGGGCACATTGGGTGTAGACCTCGGCGATCTTGATCACGATGACTGTCTTGGGATGTTGCCCCTTGACGGCAAACCGACCCAACAGATCCGCATCCACGCTAAGATAGGCCCGCCCATTGACCCGCACCACAGTGCTGCTGCCGGGCACCATGAACATCAGCGACACCCGCCCGTCACTGACGATATTGCGCAGGCTGTCCAGACGGTTGTTGCCCCTCCAATCGGGCATGGCAAGGGTCTGCGGGTCAAGCTCTGTCACCACGGGTCCGATATCCCCACGCGGAGAGCCGTCCGTGCCCGCCTCGCCCACGGTCGTCAGAACGCAGAACCGCGAGGCCATGATCCATTTGCGATAAAGCGGTGTCAGTTGGCTGGCCACCTTGATCATCGACGCCTCAGAGGGCGTGCCATTATAAATCGCTTCCAGCGTCTCGATCGTGTCAACTTTGCTCATAGCGTCGCTCCTTTGAATCCCGCCTCTGCCATTAACCTGTCAGAGGCCGTTTCAACCATGGTTTCCAAATCCGTCAAGAACGCGTCCTTGTGCCCCCCGGCAGCTAGTGTGGGCAGGAATTCGATCACCGCCAGACCCGGCTTGCGATAAATACCGTGGCGCGGCCAGAACACGCCAACGTTACAGGCCACCGGCACGCAATCCTGTTTCAACTGATCATAAAGCGCAGCAGTGCCCACCTTATACGCCGCTTTGACTCCCGGAGCCATCCGCGTGCCTTGCGGATAGATAATCAACTGACCCGGATGACTGCGTCCTTTGGCGGCATCGGCAAGCATCTTGGTGATCGCCGCACCCCGCTTGCCGCGGTCCACCGGGATACAGCCGATGCGCAGGGCGAACCACCCCAGCACCGGGGCCCATTTCAGTTCTTTCTTCATGATGAACTTGGGACGTGGCAGGACACTGACCAGCATGATGATATCAAAAAAGGATTGGTGTTTGGCCGCAATCAGGACCTCTTGATCCGGGACTGTACCGCGCACCTCGGATTCAAGACCGATCATCCACGCCGCGCTCCACCGCACATAGCGGCAATAAGAATGGACAGCCAAAAAGGCCCATTTGCGCGACACCATCGCGAAGGGCACAAAGAAGATCCCCAACAGCGGCATTGCCAAATACATCTGCGCATTGAACACAAGCGAGCGCAGCCATTGCAGGGAATAGGCCATCAGGTTTGCTCTTTCAGGGTGCGGAAAGCCGCGATGCGCGTGGCCCAAAAGGCAACAACAGCGGCAAGCAGAGGGATCAGCAGCGGTAGTAACCAATGGCTGCCCTGAAAGCCAAGCCCGGTCAGGAACCCGCCCTCGACGCTGGCACTGGGCAAAAGCGCAATGGCGATCATGCCCAGCAGCGTTCCGACGGCGGCGCCAAGCAGCGCACGGATGGTAAAGCGGCGCACAAAGGCGCGGGCGATATAAACGTCGCGCGCGCCCACCAGTCGCAGCACGCGAATCACCTGCGCATTGGCAGCAAGCGCGGCGTTCGCGGCAAGGGTAATCATCGCGCCCGTGGTCAGCGCAATCAAAACCACGCTGGCAAGACCAAGCGCACGCAGACGACCAGCCGCCCGCACCAGAGGTTTGCGCCAGCGCGTGTGGTCGTCCAGCACCGCTCCGGGGGCCTCTGCTTGCAGGCGCAGACGCAGGCCCTCGCCGTCATAACCGTTGCTGTCCTCGATCACGTCGATCATCTGCGGGATCGGCAAGCTATCGACCGGCAAATCCGGGCCGAACCACGGTTCCAGCAAGGCGCGCTGTTCCGCGTCTTCCAGCACTCGGACCTGCGCGACACCGGGCGTGGTCTGCAACACGCGCACCGCCGCCTGTGTCTGGGCCTCGACCTGCCCGGCAGGGGCCGAGATGCGCACCGTTGCGCTGCGCGCCAGTTCAGACGACCAGCGTTCGGCCAGCCGCCCCGTTGCCAGCGACAAAGCCATCGCAAATACCGCCAAAAACGCCATCGCGCCCGAGGAAAACAACGTGAGACGCGCGGTGAACCCGGTGGGCGGCACGGCGCGATCCGCCTGCGAATCTCCACGCGCGACGGCGAAAAGATCGGACAGCACGCTCATAGATCCGCCCCGGCCAACTGGATCTGGCGGTTGCGAATGCGCAGCACCCGCGCGGCGACCTGCGCCTTGGCAGAGCGGATCAGGTTCAGATCATGGGTGGCGATCAGCACGGTCTTGCCCATCTTGTTCAACTCGACCAGCAGGCTGAGCAAGCGCAGGGACATTTCCCAATCGACGTTTCCGGTGGGTTCATCGGCAATGATGATATCGGGGTCCATGATGACGGCGCGCGCAAGGGCCGCGCGCTGTCGTTCCCCACCGGACAGCTCTGGCGGGCGCGACTCTGTCTGGCCCGACATGCCAACCCAGCCCAGCAGGTCGATCAGGTTGCTGGCCTCGTCGCGCACATCGCGCCCCGAGACCGACAGGGGCAGCGCCACGTTTTCCGCCACCGAAAGATGATCGAGGAACTGGCAATCCTGATGCACGACACCCACGCGTCGCCGCAGACGGGCAATGTCGTCGCGTCCCATGTCCCGCACATTGTCGCCGAATAGGGTGATCCGCCCCGCCGTAGGATGCAGATCCCCGTAACAGAGTTTCAGCAACGTCGTTTTGCCCGCACCGGACGGCCCGGTCAGAAAGTGAAACGACCCGCGCGCCAATGTCAGATTGAGGTGAGACAATAACTCGCCGCCACCATAGCTATAGGAGACATCCGAAAGCTCGATCACCAGCGTACCTTTTTTGCACAAATCTGAGTCCGTTGTGCCTCAGCCAGAGGGGTGTTTCAATTGCAGGGATCGCAAAAGGTTTGAAAACCTCACATTGGCTGTTACAACACCTTGAAAACCAGCATGTGTTGCGTGCATTAGACTGGGCGAGCAGACAGGTGGCAAGATGCGGCTGATATGCCCGAATTGTGGGGCCCAATACGAAGTCGATGACAAGGTCATCCCCAGCACGGGGCGTGACGTACAATGTTCCAATTGTGGTCATACGTGGTTTCAGCAACCCGCCCATATGGACGCCGACCTCGCCGAAGAACTTGCCGATGACATGCCAGCCAAGGCCCCCATCAAAAAACCTGTCGAACAATCCGATGCAGCCCCTGTTGCAGCCCCGCCACCGCCACCGGAAAAGCCAAAGGCACGCAGCCTTGATCCCGACATTGCCAGCGTTCTGCGCGAAGAGGCGACACGAGAGGCCGAGGCCCGGCGCAAAGAGTCTGAAAGTCTGGAGTCCCAGCCAGAGCTTGGCTTTACGGACGAGCCGGATGTGGCGGCGGATCGCTCTGCTGCGGCGCGTGCCCGGATGGCGCGGCTGCGCGGCGGTGAAGAGAACGACGCAGAGGCTGCGGCCGCCCTTGCCGCTGCGGCGGCAACCGGGGCACGGCGCGACCTGCTGCCCGATATAGAGGAAATCAACTCGACCCTGCGCGCCTCGCAGGACCGCGCGCCAGCTGGTGACCCCGCCGCCGGTGTCGAACAGGATGCTGTGCGCGAAAAGAGCTATCGCGGTGGATTTCGTCTGGGCTTTGGCGTGATGGTTTTCGGGATTGCGCTGGCAATTGCTCTATATGCCTTTGCGCCTCAAATCAGCCAGGCCGTGCCCGCGACAGAGCCGTTCCTGATCTCTTATGTGGCTTGGGCCAACACGGTGCGCGAGCAGGTGAATGGCAATGTTGACAGGCTGGTGACATGGGTCAGCGGCTTGATTGGCGGATCCCCCGCGGAATAGGCGTTTTCTGGCAAGCTGGCTGGCCTATTTCACGGCGTTCAGAACAAGGTAGCTGACGTAACCGATGTATGCGCTTAGGAAAAAGGCGCCTTCTGTGCGTGAAATCCTCCAGCCGCTGACGGAAAACCCGCACAATAAAATGGTTGCGGCACCCATAACCCAGATATCGAGGTTGGCGATTTCAACAGGGACATTCAATGGCTTAACCAAAGCCGTGACGCCCAGAATTCCCAGAATGTTAAAGATATTGCTGCCGATGATATTGCCCAAGGCGACCTCGACCTGACCTTTTCGCGCAGCGATTACCGATGTTACAAGCTCTGGCAAGGAGGTGCCGACGGCAACGACAGTCAGGCCAATAATGGCCTCTGACACGCCCAGATCACTGGCAATGGAAATCGCGCCCTGAACCAGAAATCTGGCCCCGAGAATGGTCACGATCAGGCCGACACCCATCATCAAGACAGCCAAACCGATATGTGGTTGCGGAGTGAGTGTTGCGCCCAAAGGATCCAATGCGCCTCTTGCGAGGTAAAGCGTTCCAACCAGATAGGCCACCAGTAAAGCGATCAAGCCAAGCCCTGCCAAACGCCCGATAACCCCAAAGAGGACAATGCCGACCAATAGGACGGTGACAAAAACCAGAACCGCCCCATCTCTTTTGAAGCTTGTGGCAGAGACGGCAATTGGCGTTACCAAAGCTGCAATTCCGAGGATCAGCAGGATATTGGCGATATTGCTGCCGACGACATTGCCAACGGCGATACCGGGCGCGTCATTCAAGGCCGCCTGAATGCTGGTCACCAGTTCTGGCGTAGACGTGCCAAACCCGACCAGCGTCAATCCGATCACCATAGGAGAGATATTGTATTTCTGCGCGATTGCCACAGCCCCTCGCACCAGGTATTCGCCGCCCGCCATCAGACCGATCAGGCCGATGGCGATGTAAAGGATGTCCATTCTTAATCTCCAAAGACCTCTGTCATTTAAGTAAGCGGTGTCTGGAAGGCATTGAGGTTTCAGCTTGACGGCTGGAAGTTCCAGGGAAGCAACTCGTCGATGCGGTA
>ERZ887830.2187-NODE-2187-length-10194-cov-37.723444_pt1 | contig 10194 bp, 2 predicted proteins | sample MGYA00521101_ERZ887830 | MGnify/ENA primary metagenome ERZ887830 (study PRJEB32303, sample SAMEA104408592) | aquatic metagenome | biome: Marine water; feature: Pelagic; material: water | place: Baltic Sea | collected 2014-06-05T16:38:00 | depth 1,762 m ...
AATAATAATAGATTAAAAATAAAATTGAAAATAAATAAATATAAATATCCTAAGTTATAATAAGACAGACATGGATAATTCTTCGTACAATAATCCGTCAAAAATTGTTGGAATACAATTTAGCGTTTTTAGTCCAGAAGAAATTGAAAAATACTCTGTTGTTGAAGTCACAAATAAAGAAACTTATGTAGGGATTAAACCAAAAATTGGAGGATTATTTGATCCTAGAATGGGTGTTTCCGAACCTGGAATGATTTGTCCTACAGACGGAATGAATTATATTGACAGCCCTGGGTATTTTGGCCATGTAAAACTAAGTAAACCCGTATTTTATATCCAATACTTAGACATTGTAACCGATATTCTTAAATGTGTATGTAATAAATGCGGAAAACTGTTGATTTCTAAGAAAACATATAAGTCTTTGTTAAATTATCCTTCTAAAAAAAGATGGAATAAAGTTCTTGAGTTATGCAAAAATCCTCAATTAAAGCGCTGCGGTGATGAAACCGACAATGGTTGTGGTTGTATGCGACCAACAAAAATAAAACAAGATGGTTTTGCTTCAATTGTAGCAGAATGGTCCATTCAAAATGAAAATCACACTCTTAACATTACTCCTGAAATGGCGATTAATATATTCAAAAAAATAAGCGACGAAGATGTTAACTTCATGGGATTTTCAAATCTTTGGTCTCGTCCAGAGTGGATGATATGCAAGGTATTTGCGGTTCCACCTCCTTCAGTGAGACCGTCTGTTAAACATGACGCTCAACAAAGAAGTGAGGACGATCTTACCCATATTATTATAAATATTATTAAAATTAATAACAAAATTAAACAAATAATTGAAAGTAACGATCAAGATAATCAAAAAAATATTGATGATTGGATTCAAGTATTGCAGTATTATATTGCAACAATGGTTGACAATAATATTTCTGGTGCATCGCCGGTAACCCAAAGATCCGGTCGCGCACTTAAATCGATTAGTGAACGCCATAAAGGAAAACAAGGTCGTGTAAGGGGTAATCTAATGGGAAAGCGTGTTGATTTCAGTGCGCGTTCAGTAATTACTCCAGATCCAGAATTATCTATTTCTGAATTGGGTGTTCCATTGAAAATTGCCAAAAATATTACAAAGCCCGTAAAAGTGCAGGATTTCAATTACAAATATTTGAGTTATCTTGTAAAAAATGGACCTAACAAATATCCTGGTGCAAAATTGATTGAAAAACCAAATGGGGTTACCATTTCTTTGGGATACATTGACAGAGACAATGTTAAAATAGAACACGGCGATATAGTTCACCGACATATGTTAAATGGTGATATTGTACTTTTCAATCGTCAGCCTACACTACATAGAATGTCAATGATGGCCCATATTGTAAGAGTAATGAAGGTTGGCGATACATTTAGAATGAATGTCGCTGATACAAAACCATACAATGCTGATTTTGATGGCGATGAGATGAATATGCATATGCCTCAAAATGATGAAGCAGAATGCGAATTAAGATATTTGGCAAACATTCCAAACCATATTATTAGTCCGGGAGATAATAAGCCAATTATTGGTATATTCCAGGATTCTTTAATTGGTAGTTTCTTGTATACTAGAAATGATGTTAACTTTACTAAAAAAGAAGCTATGAATCTTCTTATAAAAACAAATAAATTTGATACTTGTTCTCTATTTGAAAATAATAAAGATACATATTCTAGTTTTGAAGTTCTTAGCGAAATTATCCCTAACATTAGTCTTAAATACAAAACCAATCTATTTTCAGAGAATGACAATTTTGAAAAGTCAAATCGCGTTTTAGAAATAAATGATGGCAAACTTATCCGAGGACAACACGACAAAGGCGTTTTTGGTAGTTCAAGTAAAGGAATCATTCATCGTATCAGAAAGGACTTTGGTTCGGAGGCGTGTAAGGACTATATTGATAATTTGCAATCAATTATTACCGAATATATGAAAACTACTGGTTTTAGTGTTGGGATTAGCGATTTGATTTCTGACGAAAACACAAATGTTAAAATTGGTGAAATTATCCAAGGAAAAAAAACAGAAGTGTCGAATTTAATAGATCAAATACATCTTGGAATATTTGAAAATAAAACCGGCAAGTCAAATTTAGAACAATTTGAATCGCAGGTAAATAATATTTTAAATAAAGCTTCGATGGAAGCAGGTAATGCGGGTATAAACTCTCTTGATAAAGAAAACAGGTTTGTTTCTCTTGTCACTAGTGGTTCTAAAGGTAATAATTTAAATATTTCTCAGATGATTTCTTGCCTCGGACAACAAAATGTAGACGGCAAGCGTATTCCTTATGGGTATACAAATCGCACATTGCCCCATTTTAAACAATTTGATGATTCTCCAAGAGCCCGTGGATTTGTAGAATCATCGTTTATTAAAGGATTGACCCCGGACGAATTATTCTTTCATGCAATGGGTGGGCGCGTTGGTCTCATTGATACCGCGGTAAAAACGAGTACGACCGGCTATATTCAAAGGCGATTAATTAAGGGCATGGAAGACATTCAGGTTATGTATGATTATACAATTAGAAACAATAAAAATAAAGTTATTCAGTTCTCTTATGGAGGAACGAATTGGGACACAACTCTTATTGAATCAATGCAGTTTGAGCTAATCGATAAAAGAATTATTGACATCTATGAAAATTATAGTTATGAATTCATGGATAAATTCAATAGTATGGGAGAAAAAAATCCGAGAAAAAATATTCATTTGAAATTGATTTACGACACACAATCATTGAATCGATTCAAACTTCAAAAAGATGAATTGAAAGAGAAGTGTAATCGGGATATTGAATATTTAATTGAGAGACGCAATTCTATGATTACAAAAATATATAATCAAGAAGATGAAAAGAAAATATATTTGCCGGTCCATTTTACGAATACAATTGAAAGAGTCAAAAACCATTTTCAAATCAGCGATAACAATCTATCAAATATTACTCCGCTTGACGCATATAAGATTATTGAAAGAAAATATAAACTATTAGAAAAAATTTTCGATCCTTGTGAAAAATTCAAGATTGCTTACAAATATTATATGAATCCGTACAATCTTATCCATAATAATAAATATCATCGGGATGCCATTATATTCCTATGCGAAAGTATTATCCATATCTATAAACAGTCTATTGTAAATCCTGGCGAAATGGTTGGAATGGTCGGCGCGCAAAGTATTGGTGAACCAACTACACAAATGACTCTTAATACATTCCATTTTGCAGGAGTTTCAAGCAAATCAAATGTAACCAGAGGTGTGCCGCGCATTGAAGAGCTACTCACTTTAACAAAGAAACCAAAAAATCCGTCTTTGACTATATTTCTTGACAATGTCACAAGTATGGATATAGACACTTCATATAAAATTGCTTCTAAAATAGAGCATACAAAATTGAGCGATATCGTAAGACGAGCCGATATATATTATGAGCCAAATGATTACAATACTCTTATTGACGAAGACGATCTTGTAATGAAGGATTATATTGAATTTTCAAATATCATTCTTAGGTGCTATGGAGAAGAAGAAAAGGCTTCCGAAGAAGGAGATGGCGATGAAGAACAAAACGAATATCAAAATAATTGGATTATTCGTTTGGAATTAAATGAAACTCAGATGTTAGATATGAATATTACAAATGAAGATATTCACTATGTTTTGAAAACAACCTATAATGATAGTATTCAGTGCTTTTACACAGACTATAATAATGATGGAAAACTTATTTTTAGAATTCGCATAAATGAAAATAAATCTATTTCTAAGAAGAAAGATATATTTAACGAAGAGGACTACATTCATTATGTTAAAACTTACATGGATAAGATTTTGAATGACGTTGTTATTCGCGGTATTAAAAACATTGAAAAGGTAAATCTTCGTAAAATAAATAATTACAAAATCATGAATGATGAAACAGGTGACTTTGAAAAAAAAGAAATATATGTTCTAGATACAGTTGGAACTAATCTGAGCGATATCTTGAAATTAGATTATATTGTAAGAAGCAAGACTTTCTCAAATGATATTATTGAAATGAAAAATATACTTGGGATTGAAGCTGCGCGCAAATGTCTGTTTAATGAGATTCTAGAAGTAATGGAATTTGACAGTACTTATATTAATCATCATCATATTCATTTGCTATGCGATAGAATGACTTGTAATCATAAAATGGTAAGTATTTTTAGACACGGGATTAATAAGGATAATATTGGCCCAATCGCAAAGGCATCTTTTGAGGAAACAACTGAAATGTTTTTACAAGCAGCAAGACATGGCGAACTTGACAACATGCGAGGGGTATCTGCAAATGTAATGTGCGGTCAAGAAGGATATTATGGCACTTCTTCGTTTCAAGTCCACGTTGATAATGAAATGCTTCAAAATAATATTGAAATTATAAATAAAGAGAAATACAATAAATCCGAGGATGACGAAGATCCTTGTAAAGTTGCCAAACAGGGAATAGTATATGACGAACTTATTGAACCCGAAGAAATAATTTCAATAAAAGAAAAAGAACTATCTTCAAATGAGGCTTGTTCTATCAAAAATCTAAAAACTGCTACTACATTATCATGTAGCGCGACAAATGAAATAATAAATGATGATTACGATATAACAATATAAATATATAATACATATCATTAAAATAAATAATGGCGCGTAACTACAATAAAGTTATATTGCGGGCCATATTTGACGATATTTTGAATGAAGATAAAGATGGTAATTTTAGAATTATTGGCCTTTCTAATACAAAGGTAGATTATTATACATATTTCATAGTAAATGAATTATATAGCCATAATAATAAAAATGTAATATATTACAAAAACAATATTCATGATTTGTTGTTTTACGATGAACGGTCTCAATTTATCATAAAACGCAATGAGATATATGAAATAATCCAAAAATTAAATCTAAGTATTTCCAGATTGAAGCATATTATAAAAATTAAATACAAACAATCCAAAAATAAAATAAATCTAATTGGAGATGTATTAAAAAAAAAAAATATTTCTATAATTGAAGATCATACAAAATATAGTTTTGATTATTTTGAAATGTATAATATCGTCGCATCAGCATTTAAACAATTAAATGATGGTACGCCTATTATTTTAAATATAAGGAACCCGTATACAAATAAAAAATTAAGTCATTACAATATTGTAAATATATATTTTTTATTAATGGCTAATGGTAGAATACCAAAATATTTTTATTTGTATTTTCACGAAAACTTTTCAAAAAAAGAAATTTACAACAAATATAATATAAATCTATTTATTGATGTTATAAAATATAATTATAAACAACTTTCAATAGAAAATAAAATTATATACATAAACAGATTGTTAGAATGTCATAATTATAATTCATTTATAAGAAAAAATGAAAAATTTAAAATAGAATATCTAGACGGGATAGCAATTAATTTTTATGTTGCGCTAAGAATTATTTATCAATATGGGGACGAACAATATGATATATATTCTGAATATTTTGAACGATGTAAAACTGACTTAATTAAATTACGAAAAACACAATCAGTTAAATTTACAAATACATATATTGTAAAAGATAATCATTAAAAATTCGTAACCAAATAATCATTAAAATCAACTAATGAATTATTCTGTATAGATTGTGTTATTTTCTCTCCAAGAATACTTTCTTCGAACATTAATGATTTACTACGAGTTGTTAAATATAAATCATTTGTTCTTGACGAATAATAAATAAAGTAATATAATTTATTTGAATTGTTTTGCTTATAATTAGAAAGTTTCACATTTCCTTTACTTTCATAATAAATTACAATCGGTATTTCCTTTACAAATGAATATAACATAATATCCGTCGGCGTCAACACATAATTCTCGTCGCGTATAATTGTTTCTATCGGTACATTTTTGATATCTATAAATGGTTTACCTTCCTTTCTTAATTTTTTCTCTAATTTTTTGATATACAATTTCTTTTTTCCAGATTCATCTTGCATATCAAAGACATAATTCTTATAATATTTTATTAATCTATGTTTTATTGTTTCTACGCTTATATTTTTATATTTTTCGTAATGATGTGCTTTTAATATAAATATAAATAGATTAAAATTGCATTGACTTATTTGCTTATTGAAAATTATCCAGTTGGTTCTTTTTGGAAATATTGATCTCCAATATTCTGTAAGAAATTTTGATTTAGCACATTTAGAATTGAAATATTCATTATATAATTTTTTCTTTTCTTCTTTATCCAATTCTGCAGGAATATTCTCTATTTCCGTGTTTTTATCTATATTTTCAGCAGCTTCACCATTTTCAATATTGTCTGTATACTCCTTAGGATTTATTTTAAGTCTCAATTTACTTATTTTTTTAGGAAATTCAATAATCATTTCCTTTTTATTTCTTGGAATTTTATCTATCGTATATTCTTGAAGAGAGTTTTCTAAAACCTCTTCTTCGGCCTCTCCTGCGTCTTCGGCTTCTTCGGCTTCTTCGGCTTCTTCGGCTTCTTCGACTTCTTCGGCTTCTTCGACTTCTCCTGCTTCTTCGACTTCTTCGCGTTCTTGGGCTTCTCCTGCGTCTTCGGCTTCTTCGGCTTCTTCGGCTTCTTCGGCTTCTTCGGCTTCTCCTGCGTCGTCGGCTTCTCCTGCTTCTTCGACTTCTTGACTTAAATCGGATATGTTGTTCTCCGCCTCCGTTCGTTCAACACTTTCTTCTAAGAGAGTTTTTGCATTTTCATACATTTCAGAGGTTTTCAATAAAGATCTATTTTGTTCTATATCATTTGATTTTTTTAATAATTCGTTATGATCTAAATAATTTTTGGATTTTTCGGGTTTGTCCGCCTCGTCGACTTTATCAGATCGTTCAATTTCCTCTATTCTTTTTATTATTAGGGTTTTTATCATTTTTCTCCATGGCCTCATCTCTATTCCAGTTTTTTGAGATAAACGATCCCGGAATTCTTTTACAGTAATAATTGAAAATTTTCCCTCTCCCTCCGACTCTAAGATTTCATCTATAAGTTCATTTGTAAATTCTACAACTTTTTCATCTGTCATTTTTCTTGAATCTTCTTCGACAGCTTCTTCATCGGCAGCTTCTTCTTCAACCGGTTCTTCGGCGGCTTCGTCGCCTTTTGTTTCCTCTACTGGACTTTGGGGGGTATATTGGTCTATCTGATTTCGTTCATTTTGCAAAGTATTTACATTTTGAGCGAGTTTTTGAGATTCAGATATTACTTCGGACTTATCTATTTTATAATCTAAATCAAATTCCTCTTCTTCAATGTAATTTATTAGATCTTGTGGTTTCATATCTTCAAAGACATTTTGTAAAGATAATCTACTTCTGGTTTTATCCAATTTATCAAAATATTGAATAAGAAACTTTTCTAATAATATAATTTCATTGTTTGTAATTGTGTATGTTACCGGAAAATTAAATATATTCAATAAAGAATCAAGAACGTTATATCGTATATTTTCATTTTTCAATATATCAAATGCTAAAGATGAAATATATTTTACTTTGTTGTCCTCTTTGGTGTATAAATTTATTTCTGGTATCAGCATTTTTGTATATTCATCTTCAAAATGACAATATTTGCGATTATCGGCTTCTTCTATATGACATAAATTTACCTGGGATAAAGACAAAAATGTATCGTCAGAATCCCCAACAAATGTGAAATTTTCTTCTGTCAAATGCTCTAATATTTCATATATTTTTTTATAATCTTCTTCAAAGTTATCATTTTCTATTATTTCTCTTATTTTTATTTTCTTATCAAGATTTTTTGATAATACGTGCTTTATAGTATTAACAAAGGCGTTGTATAACTCGCTTTCAATATTAAGAGATTTGGTAAGTGTTTCTTGTTCTTCATTAACCAAACCATGATTTCTGAATAATTCTTCCTCTACGTCTGTATAATCAAACTCTTTAATTTCTTCAATATCGTCTTCAACCGCTCTTCTTTCTTCAGGAGGATCTATTTTTACAAACTGATTACTTAAACTTAAGAATCCGACTACTAAAGAATTCTCAGAAACTTTAAATTTTGGCTTACATTTAATTTTCTCATTTGAATCTAAATATAATTTATTTAAAAAAATCTTAGTATCTTGATAATTCGTCCACAATTTGTCGCTTATAAAATTAAAATCATAATTATTATCAACCCCCGATGGAGACAATGGAACATAGAATAATTTTGAATTATCATCTTTAGTTGATATGCAAGCACCGATAACTTTATTATCATAATTCAATATTTGGTAATGTATTATATAATCGTTCATAAATTTTTCTATTTTTAATATTTCTTGGAATTGTATATTGTCTTCAAACCTGTAAGTATTTGTTAGTTCCTTATTTTGATATTCTTTAGAACATTTGCCATATATATTTGACATTATTGCATTCATAACCTTAAAAACTATTGGCGATAAAGATTCTAAATGTTGGGTTTTTAATGGATTTTCAACTTTACGTTTGTATAAATCTGGTCCAATTTTTTTTTTTATAATTTCATTTTCAATTAGAATGACAGGTTCAAACATATTTTGCCTTTGATATATTATTAATGTATCATTTTTGTCACTATAATTTAAATTTGAATGAGACGAAGAAGGACATACAATACTTACATTATTTGTAACATCGTCGTCGTTATTTCTCAAAATAACTAAATTTATTTTTTTGGTTTGATTATCAAATAATATACCAGATGAAACAATATCCCATAAATAAAAATAGTCAACATATTCATTATCATCTTTGAGATACTTTATAAAGTTTTGATATCCGTTTATTAGCCTATATATTTGTTTTACCGTAAGATCATAATTTTTCCCGGCTGCATTTTTTCTTTTTTTATTAAACTGACTTTCTCTGAATTCTTTTGGAATTGATGTCATATTTGAAATTTCTTCTTCATTGTAAAAAACAGATGGTATATTTCCATTATGAAAAGAAAGAATATTATCAATTGTAATTTTACTTTCTATCTTTTCAATAATTGTATCCAAAAAATTTATTTTTTTTGCTGCATCATGTGTATCCGGGCTATGAATCAAATATGATAATGAAATAAGAAATGATTTATTCTCATTTTTTTCAATTCCTGCGCGATATAAGCATTTTCCATTTTCTTCAATGCAGTTATTTTTTTGACTTTGAATGCCTAAAAACTCTTCTATTGAAATTGGAAGTCTTCCGTATCTATATTCTGGTAATGGAAACTTGGTGCCATCTAAATTGTATTGTACTTGAGTTTTTACATCTGTATCTTTATTTTGTATATTTGAACGTTTTAAAAAATCTATTACTTCGTCTTGTTCTTGTATATTTGCATCTTCTATCATCTTCATTTGCTCTTGAGCCTTTTTTATCATTTTAGCCTGTTTAGAACCATCTTTCATTCCAAAACAGCATGGTAAATAGTATCCATATTTTGTTTTACCCTTTTCGCTCTGTATAAATCCGGGGGTTGTATATTTTTCAGATAGTTTGTATATAAATTTACCATCGTCTAAATCAACCTCCTTTGCACCACTTGGAATTAATTTTTTAGGATCAACATCTTCTTCCTTCATTGGTCGCATATCTTTAAAATTCCAATATTTAGGGCACATGTAGTAAAATTTTTCTTTTTTAGGGTTTGTTCCATACTCAATAATTTTATCGTAAGAACCAGGATATTTCTCGTCAATATCCGCCTTTTCTTCTTCTGTAATAATAATCGGCTGTCTTTTTGATGTTGACGGGCATGTACGACTGTAAGAAACGTAGCTACTATTTTTTCCTTCCGGTTTAAATAATAAGGGTTGGAATTTTATCATTCTTTTTGAGAGTTTGCTGTTATTTTTTAATTTCACCTTTTTGCCACCACCATATTGATCTCCAAAACTACTTTCATTAGAACCTTCTACTTCGCTTTCTGAGACGGATTCTTCTGCTCTGTTTTTATTTGAATCTTCTTGTTTTAAATCATCAATCATTTTACTTAACATTGTTTCTTTAACATCTTCCTGTAATTTGTCTTCTTCTTCTTCGTCGCTGAAATCTGAAACCCTACTATTATTATCTGTTTCTTCGCCATCC
>ERZ887830.2196-NODE-2196-length-10164-cov-8.008408_pt1 | contig 10164 bp, 10 predicted proteins | sample MGYA00521101_ERZ887830 | MGnify/ENA primary metagenome ERZ887830 (study PRJEB32303, sample SAMEA104408592) | aquatic metagenome | biome: Marine water; feature: Pelagic; material: water | place: Baltic Sea | collected 2014-06-05T16:38:00 | depth 1,762 m ...
ATGCTCAAGTATAAACCAGATTTCTGCATAAAAGTCAATCCCTTAAGTCAATAATTTTCAGATTATTCAATGACTTATTTTCTAATATTCGATTTTAGAGATGGCTTCCATTTTCTGCGCCATTGAAGTCCCGCCAGAATAAAGGCCATAAGTTATTGTCTGCTTTTCATGACCGACAATATCTGCTGAGACCCCCTCAGGCACACCAGCTTGTTCAAGCTTTGTAGTTACCGTTTTTCTGAGACTATGAAAAACAACATCTGGACCAAGACCAACCTCTTTTCTGAGCCGGCCAAAACGTTTTGATAAGCCTGGAGAACGCTGACCATATTTATTATTACTATTAACAGGAATCAAATAACCGTCCTTGCTGTTTTTAACCAGCACATCAACCAGCTCAGCTATTGCTGGGTGCAACGGTATCTGTCGAGCACCAGCAACAGTTTTTGAATGAACTACGCGCAAACATCGATAGTTCTCCTCAACGAGAACATCCTCAACTTTTAGGCTACAAAGCTCCTCGATTCTTGCGCCAGTATAGAGAGCAAGATGGATAAGGTCCGCCAAAGGTTTGTCTTTACCAGATAAAGCTGCCTCAATAAGCATAAGACACTCATTATTATTGAAGGCTCTCCTTACTAAAGATTGACCAGACTTCATCCTTGGGAGTTTGTGTCCTGAAAAGGGTGATGAGGCATTAACGATATCCTGGGATAACAAAAACTCCCAAAAGGAGCTTAGCGAACCAAGCTTTCTCTTAATAGTTTTTGGCCCCACGCCTGAAGTTGAAGTCCGCCTTATCCATGAGGCAATGAATTTACCATCAGGAATATGAGCCGTTTCAGCCTTTTGAAAGGCAGTGACATCTCTTTTCATCTGGTCAACCGTTTTCATTTTTAGGTGGCCGATTGAAACTACCCAGTCATCTACATATTCTTCCAAGGTGACTATCTTACCAGAAGCAATGCCAAAGAATGTCTTTGCATCAGCTTTCTTTCTCTCGTCATCTACTTCGTGGAAGTTTTTTCCACCAAGAATAACGTCTTCCATCTCACGTTCGATAATTTCGTTCTTGATGAAATCATCAACTTCACCTTCTTGCTCATCCTTCTCAAACTCCCTTTTTAAGGCTTTAGCTTTAGCCAAAACACCATCACGGCTAGCTTCTTCAATTAACTTTTTCCATTGCAAAACCAAAGGAGCAGCAAGAAGTTCCGCCTCTTTACGATTGGAAGTACCAAGAGATTTCTTGAATTCGTTCTTTCCAAGGATAGACCGTAGTTTCTTTGGAATAACCAGGCGAGCTGAGTAGGCTTCACCCCTTCGAACTACAAAGCTCATCATTCACCCCAATGCCATTTGGTACAAAGCTTGGTACAAAACTTACATAAGGCATTAATAAAAGTCCAATGAAAACAGTTATTAATAGAGATAAAAGAAAATGGCGGAGAGGAAGGGATTCGAACCCCCGGAAAGGGTTTCCCCCTTCAACGATTTAGCAAACCGCCGCCTTCAGCCACTCGGCCACCTCTCCGCAAAATGAGAGTAAAGTCGGGTATACACCCCACGGCGTTTGCACAGTTTTATTACGAGCATTGCCCGCTTGTGTCAATTTTGAAATGTCGCTTTTTTAGATAATCGGGTATTTTTCTTTTTCCCCCAATAGCCGCTCTTTTAAGCGCCAGCACCGGTTTTCGAAAATACCTGAATGATGATGATGCCAGCAATGATCATGGCAAGACCAATAATTGCCGGAACATCGAGCCATTCTTTGAAATAGAATGCTGAAATACAGGAAATCAGAACAATCCCCAGCCCCGACCATATGGCATAGGTAACGCCAACAGGAAGGTAGCGCATTACCTGCGCCATGAAGAAAAATGTCACCATATAAGAGAGCGCCATAACAACGATTGGCATCGGTTTGGTCAGCGTTTCTGATGCTTTCAACGCTGCCGTTCCAATAACTTCAAAGACAACCGCAAAAGCAAGATAGACATACGGTATCAAAGGCGAACTAAATACAGACATTAATTTCCTCCCAAGAAGGTCTTTCGTTTAGCACAAAAATAACGCATTCTGTCAGAATAGGTATGATTGACTTACCAGAGGTCAATCCATTTTGTTATATAGATAACTGACATCTCTTATAAGCCACAAATATTGTCATATAAAAAAAATTAGTAGCTCCGCAGTCACACTGCGCATAGGATTAAACATGGACCAGCTTACATCCATGCGCACGTTTGCAATGATTGCATCGCAGCGCTCATTTATTCGCGCCGCCGAGAAGCTCAATCTTGCGCCCTCTGTTATCTCGAAGCAACTGTCAGCCTTGGAAAAGCATTTAGGCATCCTGCTTGTTGAGCGAACCACACGGGTGGTAAAGCTCACGGAGGTCGGTGAGCTTTATCTTGCGCGCTGCAAGCATATTCTGGCTGAAGTAGATGATACTGAAGCCATGATTACAAAGCAGACAGGCCAGCTAAGAGGCACGCTGAAGCTTAATGCGCCACCTGGATTTGCACATCGGCATATTGCGCCACATCTTGCGTTATTCTTAAAAGAATATCCTGATATTATTGTTGATATGACCACCGCAGAAAATGATGCACCTCATGTTCTAACGACAGCTGATATTCATATCAAAATTTCAGAGACGCATACAGCATCAGGAATTCAAATGCGTGTGCTTGCCTCTAACAGGCGGATGTTAACAGCAAGCCCTGATTATCTGGCAGAATATGGCGTGCCGGAAACTGTTGAAGACTTAAATGACCATCAGCTTGTTACGCTTGATTATGGCCATCGTAATAATGACTGGCACTTCCGCACAGACACAGGTGCTTTGGAAACATTTAGAGCCGATGGACATGTGCGGCTAGATAATGGCGATGCGCTTCTGCGAACAGCCCTGAACGGGGGCGGCTTATGCATGCTGCCAAGTTATATTGCAGGTCGACACATTGCCTCTGGTGCGCTGATGACAGTGATGGATACCAGCATTGATGAACATACCCCTTTGCATGCTCTCTGGCGGGAGAATAACCATCGCTTGCCAAAAATTCAGGCTTTCCTTGATTTTCTGACCCAAATTTTCGGAAAAACACCCTACTGGGATGTCCAGACAGACGATAATAAAGAAGCTTTTGAGCGCGCGAGCAAGTAATCGGGCATACCCACCTGCGAACCGCGCCAAACAACGGCCCCTATTTCAGCTTGTCTTTCAGCATTTGATTGACCATCCCCGGATTTGCCTGACCGCCGGATAATTTCATTGTCTGACCAACAAAAAAGCCAAATAGCTTGTCCTTGCCGCCCCGATATTCATCAACCTTATCCTGATTTTCAGCAATGACCTTGTCGATCAGAGCTTCAATAGCGCCTGTATCAGAAACCTGCTTTAATCCTTTGGATTCAATGATGCTAGCTGCCGCCTCACCGGTTTCAAACATTTCTGCAAACACATCTTTGGCTATTCTACCAGAAATCGTTCCTTGCGTGATAAGGTCAACCAGCTCGCCAAGTGCCGCCGGAGAAACAGGGCTTTCGGCAAGGATTTTTCCAGCCTTATTTAACGCACCAAATAGTTCAACCGACATCCAGTTTGCCACTATCTTGCGGTCACGCCCCGCACTTGCCGTCTCGTAGAAAAGAGCTGTTTCGCGTTCTTCGGTCAGAACGCCAGCATCATAGGATGAGAGGCCATATTCATCGACCATCCGCATCCGAATATCATCCGGCAATTCAGGTAATTCTGCGGCAATTTCATCAACATAATCTTGTGTAACGCTGAGCGGTAATAAATCAGGATCAGGAAAATAACGGTAATCATGCGCATCTTCTTTGCTGCGCATCGCACGTGTCATACCTGTTGATGTATCAAACAGTCTTGTTTCCTGAAAAATTTCTCCGCCATCTTCGATTACCTCAATCTGGCGCTCTACTTCAGCATCGATCGCTTGCATAATGAAGCGTACAGAATTCAGGTTTTTTGTCTCGGTACGAGTGCCAAGCGGCGCGCCCGGCTTTCGCACAGACACATTCACATCAGCCCGCAATGAGCCTTCTTCCATATTGCCATCACAAGTACCAAGATAGCGCAGGATAGACCGAAGCTTCTTAATATAGGCGCCGGCCTGCTCAGCAGAGCGCAAATCAGGTTTTGAGACGATTTCCATCAACGCTACACCTGAACGGTTCAAATCAATATAGCTTTTTGAGGGGTGCTGATCATGTAATGATTTTCCGGCATCCTGCTCAAGATGCAGACGCTCAATACCGATCGCATGGGAGCTCCCATCGCTCAGCTCAATCGTGAGCACGCCTTCGCCAACAATCGGATGTTTGAACTGGCTTATCTGATAGCCTTGCGGCAAATCAGCATAAAAGTAGTTTTTCCGGTCAAATACGCTTGTAAGATTAATTTCTGCCTTTAGTCCCAGACCTGTCTTGATAGCTTGGCGGACACATGCACCATTAATCACCGGCAACATACCCGGCATGGCGGCATCAACAAGTGATACATTCTGATTAGGGCCAGCGCCAAAAGCTGTTGAAGAGCCTGAGAATAATTTTGAGTGTGATGTGACCTGAGCATGCACTTCCATGCCGATAACAACTTCCCATTCACCTGTCTGGCCTTGCACAAGATTGCTCATGAGTGTGCCCTCCCTGCGGCGCGCTGCGGTGCGCCGGAAAATCCTGACTGTGTCTCGATTACCTTGGCGACTTGATACATTTTATCTTCATAGAAGGCGCCTGCAAGCACCTGAAGCCCCAGCGGCAAACCGTCAGATGACAGACCAGCGGGCACTGACATGCCAGGGATCCCAGCAAGATTTGCCGGCACCGTGAATACGTCATTCAGAAACATCGTAATCGGATCATCTTGTTTTACGCCAAGCGGGAAGGCTGCTGACGGTGTTGCAGGGGTTAAAATGGCATCAACACCAGCAAACGCCGCATCAAAATCATTCCGGATAAGGCGCCTGACTTTCTGCGCTTTCAGATAATAAGCATCATAATAACCTGCTGATAGAGCGTAGGTTCCGATCATAATACGGCGCTGTACTTCTTCGCCAAACCCAGCGGCTCTGCTGGCTTCATACATATCATCCAGCGTTCCGCCCTCTTCGATGCGCTGGCCATAACGAACCCCGTCATAACGGGCAAGGTTTGATGAGGCTTCTGCAGGAGCAATAATATAATAGCATGGCAGAGCATAGGCTGTATGAGGCAATGAGATAGGGACCATTTCAGCGCCAGCATCTGTTAGCCACGCCTGCCCCTGTTCCCATAATTTCGTGATGGCAGGGTCCATCCCATCGCGTTGATATTCTACCGGTATGCCTATTTTCATACCCTTAACACCTGCCGCCATAGCGCTTGCAAGGTCAGGAAGCGGGCTATTGGTTGATGTTGAATCCTTAGCATCAAACCCCGCCATACTTGAAAACATCAAAGCACTATCTGCAACTGTGCGGGCAAACGGGCCAGCCTGATCAAGTGATGATGCAAAGGCAACAATGCCCCAGCGCGAACAACGGCCATAAGTCGGCTTCATTCCAACAACACCGCAAAATGCAGCTGGCTGGCGGATAGACCCGCCTGTATCAGTCCCCGTTGCAAGCAAAGCAGACTGGGCCGCAACAGCAGAAGCTGAGCCGCCAGACGAGCCGCCAGCGGCAAGATCAGGGCCGTCACTTTGGCTCCATGGATTAACCGCTGGTCCGAAAACAGATGTTTCATTTGCTGAGCCCATGGCAAATTCATCACAATTAAGCTTGCCAAGCATCACGGCGCCATCTGCCCAGAGCTTGCTTGTCACAGTGCTTTCATAAGGAGGCACAAAACCTTTCAGAATAGCTGAACAGGCGGTTGTCTCAACGCCTTCAGTACAAAACAAATCCTTCACACCGACCGGAATACCTTCCAAGGGGCCAGCTGTGCCAGCCCGCAGGCGCGCATCACTGGCAGCCGCCATTTCCAGCGCTTTATCATGGGTAAGCTGAACATAGTTATTCAGCGCCTCTGTTTGCACCGCAGCATCAAGATAGGACTGTGTCAGCTCGGTTGCCGTAATCTCTTTGGCATCAAGGGCTGCACGCGCATCAACGGCGCTTAACTGAAGAAGGTCACTCATTATTCAACTACCTTTGGTACAACAAAAAAGCCACTGGTGGTTTCCGGTGCATTTGCAATGACCTGTTCTTGTTTATTTCCGTCTGATACCACATCATCGCGGATAGGCAGGCTATGCCCTGTCACGCTGGCAAGCGGCTCGACATTATCAGTATCGACCGTCTCCAGCTCTTCAATCCAGCTCAGAATAGCATTTAGCTCACCAGCCAACGCATCACGTCTGTCTTCATCGACATGAATTCGCGCAAGCCGCGCAATCTTTTTCACTGTGTTATTATCAACCGACATCGGTTATCATCCTTTAGCGATTAACAAAGCTGTCATTTTTCTCATACCAAAGCGATTTAGCATTGCCCATGACTGTCTGCAACCTTTACGACATTTCTTCTGCACTTTCTGGCGGTAAACGCATGATGGGGCTTGATATCGGCAAAAAAACCATCGGACTTGCCCTTGGAGACCCCAATCACCAGATTGCCTCGCCCTATCGTATCCTATGGCGACAGAAATTTACACCCGATGCGCAAAATCTTATTGCCGACATCGAAGACCATAATATCGGAGCGCTGGTGCTTGGCTGGCCGCTTAATATGGACGGCACACCAGGGCCACGCTGTGATTCAGTGCGCGATTTTGCGCATGCTTTTCTACGATTATATGAAATTCCGCTTTGCTTTCATGATGAGCGGCTTTCAACCAAAGCTGTTGAGGCAACCATGCTTGAAGCTGATTTAAGCCGGGCAAGACGCGCTGAAAAGCGGGATGCATTGGCGGCAAGCTGGATTCTGCAATCTGCATTTGACCTGTTGAATAATAATGTTTCAGCAAACGCGCCGCGCATTACAGACTAGACGAACAGCTTGCAGATGCGTTAAGAACATCCTCGATGGGAACAACCACTAAAACGGTCCCGCCGGTGACGCTTACTCAGCGCCATCTTCTGGGGATAGAAGGCATGCCTGTGACTGAGATCGAGGCGTTGTTAGCCCGTTCTCATTTTTTCGCCTCTGTGATTGACGGCTCAATACCTGATAGCGATATTCCGCAGAGCCTTGCTGGTAAGACAGTGGTCAATCTATTCTTTGAAAATTCGACCCGTACGCGCGTCTCTTTTGAAGTTGCTGCGAAAAAACTGGGCGGTTCGGTTCTGAATATTGCTGTGTCAGGCTCGTCTGTGAAAAAAGGCGAAACCTTAATCGATACAGCCACAACATTAAATGCGATGCATCCCGACATTCTGGTCATAAGACACCATGCCGCAGGCGCACCACTGCTTCTCAGCCGTCATGTTGATGCTGCTGTTATCAATGCAGGTGATGGGCGGCATGAGCATCCAACACAAGCGCTTTTGGATGCGCTGACAATTTCGCGCAAATTTGGCCGTATTGCTGGCCTAAAAATTGCCATCTGCGGTGATATTGCCAATAGCCGTGTTGCGCGCTCAAATCTGTATCTTCTTGGCACTCTTGGGGCTGAACTACGCCTTGTGAGCCCCGCAACGCTTCTGCCAGCAGACATTGACCAGTTTGGGGTTCCTGTCTTCACTGATCTGGAAAGCGGCATTGCAGATTGTGATATCGTTATGATGCTCAGGCTTCAGACTGAACGCATGCAAGGGCGCGAAATTCCAAGCCAACATGAATATTTTAATATGTTTGGGCTTGATGAGGCAAAGTTGATGCGTGCGGCACCACAAGCGCTCATCATGCATCCCGGCCCGATGAATAGAGGTGTTGAGATTGATTCTGTCATTGCAGATGATATCGACCGTTCTTTGATTACAACTCAGGTTGAAATGGGTGTTGCTGCCCGCATGGCCTGCCTTGAGGCGTTGATAGTGGGAGCCAGCATATGAGACGGCTGTTTCACAAAGCGCGGCTTATCTGCCCAGCACAGGCACTGGACAGCAAAGGCTGGCTGGTTATTGATGATGGCCTTATTGCCGAGACTGGTAGTGGCACACCGACAGATGCGCTTTTGGCAAGCGCCGATGAGGTAATTGACTGCACCGGCCTTATTCTTGGCCCTGGTCTTGTTGATATGCGTGCTGAGACACGTGACCCGGGCGCTGAACATCTTGAAACGCTGGATACCCTTCTGGCTGCTGCAGCAGCAGGGGGCATTACCTCGCTTGCAATCCAGCCACAGACTGACCCTGTGATTGATAATGCAGCTTTGATTGACTCGCTGCAATTACGGGCAAGCCGCAGGCAGGGGCCACATTTATATTGCCATGGCGCAATGAGCCGCAATCTTGACGGCACGCAGATGGCTGAGCTCGGCATGATGGCTGCATCAGGCGCTGTCGGATTTTCAAACGGACACTCCTCTATTCAAGATACCCAGACGATGCGCCGCATTCTTACCTATGCAGCCATGCTGGATAAACCGGTTATGCATCATTGTGAAGATATCTCTCTTTCTGATGGCAGTGATATGAATGAAGGCGCAACATCAACACGCCTTGGCTTAATCGGCAGTCCGATAGAGGCAGAAACGATTATTCTGGAACGCGACCTTCAGCTGGTCAGGCTTACAGGCGCGCGCTACCATGCTGCACATCTTACAACGGCTACATCTGTTGAGGCTGTGCGCCGGGCAAAAAATGAAGGACTACCTGTTACAGCAGATACATCAGCGCCTTATTTTCAGCTGAATGAGCTTGCTGTTTCCACTTATTCGTCTGCTGCAAAACTGAACCCGCCGCTTCGCACCGAAGATGATAGACAAGCCATTATGGCAGCGCTGGCGGATGGTACGATAGATGTGATCGCCTCAGACCATGTGCCGGTTAACCCAGACATGAAGCATCTGCCCTTTAGCCTTGCCTCCTGCGGTGCATCAGGGCTTGAAGTTATGCTGGTGATGACATTGCGGCTGGTTTTGAATGACGTGATTAGCTGGCAGCGTGCCTTTGAGCTTCTCAGCCTTGCGCCGGCAACAATTCTGGATATTCCTGGCGGTAGCCTTGTTGTTGGTACTGAGGCTGATATTGTGCTGATTGACCCAAGAACCAGCTGGATTGTAACAGGCCGCGACTTTAACTCGCTCTCCCGCATCACCCCTTTTGAAGGCCAGCCTGTTGAAGGCCGGGCTGTGCGCACGATTGTCGGCGGCGCAGATATCTTTATCAGATGAGCATCATATCAGAGCTTGCCTCTCCTATCACCCTTCTTATCCTGTCATTTGGCTACTTATGTGGCAGCATTCCATTTGGGCTTGTGCTGACAAGGGTGTTTGCCGGCACTGATATCCGGACTGTCGGGTCAGGCAATATCGGCGCAACAAATGTGTTACGGACAGGCAACCGTGTTCTTGCTTTTGCAACATTGCTGCTTGATGCTGGTAAAGGCGCTGCTGCGATTTACCTTGTGATGGTCGCTACCTCGCATGAGCTTGCCGGTCTTGCCGGCGCTGGCGCTGTTCTTGGTCATTGTTTTCCTGTATGGCTGCGCTTTGCCGGCGGCAAAGGTGTTGCAACAAGCATGGCGGTTATTGCAGCTGTTTCGTGGCAAGCTGGCATCCTGATGGCGCTAAGCTGGCTTCTGGTGGCGCGGATAAGTGGCTATTCATCACTTGCCGCCCTGCTCGGCTTTGTTGTCGCCAGCCTGTTTGCTATGACCCTACCACCGCTGACAACTGGTATTATTATCTTTGTCGGCATAGTGAGCTGGGGGCGTCATCATGAAAATATCAGACGCCTTCTTGCCGGAACTGAAAGCAAGATTTCACTGTCCCGCTCAAAATCCTAACTTATGATGCCTGAAATTAAGGTCTAGCTGAAAGTCAGGGCTGTTTAAGAGTCAGGTCTATTTAAGAGTTAGGGCTGGCCGGATAATGTTTTGGCAAAATTTTTTCGCTTTCTTTACGAAAAATTAAGCTGTTCCTTCTAAAGGTGACAGTATGGATCACAAAGAAGCCATGAGCCGGCTAAGGCTTGCCCGCACGACTTATGTAGGCCCCATAATCTGCCAGCTCTTAATGGCTGCGACCGGGGCTGGGGCTTTGGGCGCCGTTTTA
>ERZ887830.2201-NODE-2201-length-10149-cov-4.201803_pt1 | contig 10149 bp, 5 predicted proteins | sample MGYA00521101_ERZ887830 | MGnify/ENA primary metagenome ERZ887830 (study PRJEB32303, sample SAMEA104408592) | aquatic metagenome | biome: Marine water; feature: Pelagic; material: water | place: Baltic Sea | collected 2014-06-05T16:38:00 | depth 1,762 m ...
AAACGGAGTGGTCGAGGCCATCACCGAGAACAATAAGCCTCTAACAGGAGGCACACTCGAAACAATGACTGGTGAATCGACCGTCACCATGCAATTTACGGATGGGACAATCGTCACTCTGGATGGCTTGTCCCTGCTCACCATCTCAGAACAGGAACAGAAGATCCTGCGATTGAAACGGGGAAACCTTTCGGCTGATGTTCAACCACAGCTAAGTTCAAAGCCCATGATGGTCTTTACCGAAGCCGCGGAACTGCGCGTTGTTGGTACACAGTTCAATGTAAATACACGGGACGAGTCGACCAAGTTGACAGTCAATGAGGGGGAGGTGCTTCTGAAGCGTACAATCGATGGAGAATCAGTCAATGTAGTCCCACATCACCAAGTGGTGGCCTCACTGCGTGATACCAACCAACTGAGATCAGTTAAACGCGCTGACCAGGTCCATCGTTGGAAAAGTGATTTACAAACGGAGGCTTCGCACGGCAAGTGGGTTCCATCCCTGCTGGAACTCGGTGGCAAATTGAAATTGGCCGTCATCAACGGAAGCATCAGCGAAACAGCTGCCACAATCGCTTACAAAAAAGCTGCGTCGCTGAATGATCAACAGGGAAGCTTGTGGGCTTTGCCGTCCCGCTTTGGCCTGTCGGTGGTCGTGACGGTCAACCAACAAGCCACCATGCCTGTTGTACTGGAAGCTGGTTCAAGACTGCGAGTGACCGGCCGCGGTTACTCCGCAACCGACCTTGTCGTTGGCATCACTACCAATGAGCCCGACGGTGGATTCTCCGGAAAATATGAGCAGCAAATCGACCTCACCCAATCAATTGATCCGGACACACTGGAATTCAGCTTGGAATTTCCGATTGAGGCAATGAACGCTATCAATGGAAACTTTCCTGAATCCCCGATCGGGCGTGAATTTGTTGGTTGTTGGTGCTCTCATCCAACCAACCAGGTGACCAAGTTCAAGATTACCGGCATTGAAATCATCGGCACAGACTCATCAAAATGAATCACGTCAACCGTACTTCCCAATCCTTCAGCGCACGATTTTCACTTCACCACCCAACGACTCCCTCCATCAATGCCTTCGCCATGAGCATGTTGTTTCAACACCATTTGAAATCAATCATTTTCGTCATTTTCCTGCCGGCCGCTCTCACAGCCAGTGAAAAACACTGGAACCAGTTTCGTGGCCCAGAGGGAGATGGCATTTCACCTGCTGCTGATCTACCGGCTGCGTTCGACGAATCATCAAATGTCCGTTGGAAAACTGCCATCGCGAATCAGGGATGGTCGTCGCCCGTGGTATGGGAAAATGAAATTTGGCTCACGACAGGTAGCGATGACAAACAGGAACTCCGTGCCCTGTGCGTTGATCTCAGCAGTGGCAAGATCATGAAAGACATCAAAGTCTTTGACATGATCCAACGACGAGTTGACCCGGCCTACATTCACGATTCACCCCACTTGAACAGCCCGGCTACCCCTACTCCTGTCGTTGAAGAAGAATGCGTCTACGTCAGCTATGGGTCCCAAGGCATTGCATGTCTGAACCGCCAGAGCGGCGAGAAGATTTGGGAACGCCGTGACTTACGGGTTTATCAACCAGTACGTCAAGGATCTTCACCAATCGTCGATGATGAAAATCTTTATGTCGCCTACGATGGCACCGATGAACAGTTCTTTGTTGCCCTCGACAAAAAGTCAGGAGCAACACGTTGGAAAGTGAGCCGTGACATTGACTCCGACTTTGAATCCCTGCTGCAGAAAAAGGGCATGCGATCCAAAGGAGGTAAACCCGGCGACAGCCAAAAAGCATTCGCAACAGCGAAACTGATTGAGGTGGATGGTAAACGACAGTTGATCGCGCCTGCGGGTGAAGCAACCATTGCTTACGACCCTGAAACCGGAAAAGAACTTTGGCGAGTTCGACATCCCGGCGGCTTCAACGTTGCCGCTCGTCCACTCTATGCCCACGACCTTGTCTATGTCTTCACCAGTGGCCTGACTGGTTACCTGATGGCGATTCGAGCTGACGGAACCGGAGATGTTACCGACACTCACCTGGAATGGTCGACCACACGAAGTACACCCCATATCCCCTCGCCTGTTATCTTTGGTGACCTGATGTTTCTGGTCACAGACAAAGGTGGTATCGCACGCTGCCTGAATGCCAAAACCGGAGAAGAGCTTTGGAAAAAACGGTTAGGTGGTGACCACTGGGCATCTCCTTTACTCGCCGACGGCAAACTGTATTTTCTCAGTAAAAGTGGCGAAGTCCGAGTACTGGCGGCCACCAAATCCGTTCCTGATTCCGTCATCGAAAACGAACTCAATGCACGCTTCTTCGCGTCTCCTGCTGTCGCCGGTTCATCATTGATTCTGCGATCAGCAACTCATCTTTATTGCCTCCATGAAGGCCATCAGCGCACGCCCGAACAAGTTGCTGCCGATGTCTATCCACAAACATCCCCGAGAAGTTCAAAGGCAGCCGGTTCAAAGTCCAAACAAGACCCCAAGCAGGAACGTCTCGTGGAACTCAGAAAACAACTCGGTGGCCTCGTCAAGTCAGGCACCCTGACGATGAAACAAGCCACGGAACTCTATCAAGCGGCGCAAAACAAATAGTAGAAATTCATCACTCACCCATGGTTGGCGTCACCTCACATGACTCGCAATCCATCAAACCATCACAACAACAAGAGAACATCCATGAAATCCATCATTCTGTTTGCCACCCTGTGCCTGATTACCTCTCCGGGCATCGTCCTTGCGCAAGAAAAAGCTGCCTCTGCTGGCGGCAAAAAAACCGCTGGAACATCTGATGCGGACTTCGAAAAGGCTTACCAGCAATTGCTGGAAAAAGCTCCAGAGGTACGCGAGAAAATCGAGAACGGGCAGGCGACCAAGGAAGATGTGATTGCCTGGATGAAAAGGCAAAAGGATGGTGGCAAGGGAAAAGTTGGAAAAGGAAAAGAAGTTTCCAAGACCAAGGCCAATCAATCAGCCGGAAACAAAAAAACCACCGGAAAATCCGAGGTAGACTGGGAGCAGGCATATCAGCAATTGCTTGAAAAAGATCCTGGAGTCCGAGAGAAAATCGAGAACGGTCAGGCGACCAAACAAGACGTCATTGACTGGATGAAAAATCAAAAAGGTTCTGGAAAAGGAAAAGAAGTTGCCGGACCCAGCGAGGAAGAACTGGAGAAGTTGAAACAGAAACTTGAAACCATGGTAAAAGCCGGCACCTTGTCCAAAGAACAGGCAGCCAAGCTTCTGGCAACCATGCAAGGCAGCGGCAAGAGCCAACAGGATCAGCCCAAAGACATGGACGCCTACGGCGAAGAACTCAAAGCGGCAGTTCAATCGGGAAAGATGACCAAAGAACAGGCCATCAAAGCGTGGAACCAGGCAATGGCCGGAACCAAGAATGCGAAAGCGACGGCCAAACCCGCAAATAAAAAGATGGGCTCGAAAACTGCAGTTCGCCCCGGGTCCTTCAATTTTTATGCAATTGTCATTGGACGCCTGCGATCCAAAGACATTGAACTGGGTGAGATTGAAATCGATGTCGATTACGTCATCAGCGAACGTGCCAAAGTCAATCAAGAACTGATGGGAAATCGAATCAAACTGGTCGGCATCTCGGGCGCATTTCTTGACAACCTGTTGCAGATCAAACGCGGAGAAACAATCAAAATCAGGACCGGTGATTATGACCCCGGTAAAAAGGTGCTTGGTTTTGGGTACAAGTTTCAGGTTCTGGAACGAACCCCACCATTCAAACCGGAAGACTTTGGTGTGCCTCCCAAAGACTTCCGAGGCTTTGATGGTCAATTGACGGGAAAAATCATCGAAGCCGCAGGATACGAAGTCGTGATGGAACCGACAGAAATCAAGCCGTCCAGTGACAACAAAGCCGGGCAACCTGAAAGCATCAAGGGCAAGCGGATCCGTATCGCTGGCTTTTACAACCAACACAGCGATCTCTTTGCCGATCTGCATGAAGGCGACACGATTCGTCTCAGCGTTTCCCACAGAAACCCGGCTAGCGATTCGCTTCAAGTGACTGCTCAGCTTGAAAAACTCGAGAAGTAGTTACTGCGAAGGGAAAGGCCGTCCCGGCCAAGTCGACAGTCACCACAAACCTGAAACCATGAATCTCCATGAGACGTTGTTCACTGATCTTCTTGATCCTCGTTCTCGCCCAAGGCTTTTTCCACACGGCCCGGGCAGATGATGTCGTTGCACCTGCATCCAAACGGTTTAACACGCTTGACACCAATGCAGTTCCCGATTTTCAGAAACATGTGGTCCCGCTGCTGGGACGTTTGGGTTGTAATTCGGCGAAATGTCATGGGTCGTTTCAGGGACAAGGTGACTTTCGGCTATCCTTATTTGGATTCAATTTTCAGGCTGACCATGCCAGCCTGAACGATGCGGACAGAATCGACATCGAGTCGCCCGCAGACAGCTTGGCTCTCGCCAAGCCAACCCAACAGGTTGACCATGAAGGTGGTTTGCGATTGAGTGTTGATTCATGGGAATACAATCTGCTGCACCGCTGGATTGCGACAGGTGCGAAAGGGATCGGCAACGTTGATGGCAATGTCGAACCTCAATCCACCGTAGCGGACCAAGACCGAGTCGAGGGCATCGCTTTGTACGAGAAAGCGATCAAGCCAATGTTTCAGGACCACTGCTACGAGTGTCATGGCTTTGACAGTCGTAAAGGAGGCCTGACTTTGACCACACGAGACGCTGCCCTGCGCGGCGGAGAAAGTGGCCCGGTTCTGATCGCAAAGCGACCCGATGAAAGTCTTCTCGTGCAGGCGTTAGTTCATGCAAACGACAACCTGAAGATGCCACCAAGTGGGAAACTCAAAGCGGAACAAATTGCCAATGTACGTGAATGGATCAAACTTGGAGCACCATGGTCGAGTCAATTTGGCCCGGATGCTGGACGAAATGCGAGACAATTGGCTGCGTTGCATTGTGAGCCAGCCGAGATCGTTTTCGCTAAATCTGGCCAGCAACAAATCCGCGTGATCGCCCATTGGGACGATGGCACCCGTGAAGACGTCACCTGCCTGTCACGATTTCAAACCAACGACGACTCGATTGCCACCGTCGAAAATGATGGATTGGCCACATCATCCGGCGCTGGTGATACTCATGTGGTCGTCTTTTATGACAACGGCGTGACTGCCATTCCGGTACTCCGACCGTACCCTCATTCAGCCTCTGCTCAGATCAGCTCTTCGGTTACGGATACCGGGCTACATCCCATCGACCGGATGGTAAATGCAAAACTCGAAAAACTTGCCTTAACACCATCAGGGCTCTGCACCGATGCCGAGTTCCTGCGCCGCGTCAGTATTGACATGACCGGTACGCTGCCGGACCCGGTTGAAATCACAAAATTTCTTGCCGACTCATCACCCGACAAAAGAATCCGCAAAATTGATGAATTGCTGGAACGTCCTTCCTATGCAGCATGGTGGGCGAACAAGCTCTGCGACTTCACCGGATGCAATCCCAAATCCATCAGCAGTCTGATCGAAGTGGCGAGGGAGGAAGGCTATATCCAGGCATCGCAGTGGTACGACTGGATCAACCAACGCGTCATGCGGAACGAACCTTATGACAGGATCGTCGAAGGGATCATGTTGGCTGATTTATCGGGTCGAGGTGAAGGCATGCCAACTTTCTGGACCCGGCAAAGCTTGAAAGAGCCCAAAGATACTGCGATGTCGGTCGCACATGCGTTTCTTGGTATTCAGTTGCAATGTGCCGAATGTCACAAGCACCCGTTCGACCAGTGGACGCAGGCAGATTTCAATGACTTTGGCCGCTTCTTCACATCTGTCACCACGACCAAGCGACAATCAAGAACCCGCGAGAAAACAACGCTCGGTTTATTGCGCAGTCAAACCATATCACTGGAACCAGGCGACGACCCCCGCGAACCAGTCATGGACTGGATGCGTGATAAAGAAAATCCCTGGTTCGCTCGTGCATTTGTCAATCGGGTTTGGGCCGGTTACTTCCACATCGGAATCGTCAATCCACCAGACCAATTTACCCCAGCCAATCCACCAAGTAATCCAGCATTGCTTGAATGGCTGACCACAGGATTCATCAAACAGAACTTTGATATGAAATGGCTGCACCGCCAGATCACCAACAGCGCCGCCTACCAGAGGAGTTGGGTCCCCAACAATTCCAACCGGGACGATCGCCGCAACTACAGCCGAGCCATCCCACGTCGCATCCCAGCCGAGGTGATGTATGACGGAATGAAACAGGCAACAGCATCGGCTGACAAAATGCAGGAGGTACGGAATAATCTCAGGCGTCGAGCCTCGGGTCATCTTTCAATGCGGATGGCGGGCACGCATGCCATGAAAGTTTTTGGAAAACCGGATCGGTCCATTAACTGCGACTGCGAACGGGTCAATGAGCCAACACTGTTGCAATCCATTTTCACCCAAAACGATCCTCTGGTCCGCATGCGTGTGGCCGATAGCGATTGGGTCATCGACATCGAAGATACAGAAGCAGCCAAACAGCAGTTGGATCATGATTCACTTGTCGAGCAGGTCTGGTTGAGAACCGTTGCGAGATTGCCGAACAGCAAGGAAAAGCAACGTGCCAAACAACACCTCGACTCATCCGATACCATCGCTGCCGGCATCTCTGACTTGCTTTGGGCAATGATGAACACGAAAGAGTTCCTGTTGAATCACTGATGACACCGCTGGATCAAATCACGAAGAACGCGCGAATCCAGCTTTGTTTTTGTAAACCGTCACCGTTTTTTTAATGCTGCGACCATGATGACTTTTAAACGCCGCGAAATGTTGCGAATCGGAATGCTGGGGACGGGATTGTCGTTGTCCCAGTACCTGCGTATGCATGCGGCGGAAACACCCAATGCACCCAAACGATCCGGCATCTTCATTTTTCTTGAAGGCGGCCCATCCCATCAGGACTCCTTTGATCTCAAGCCTGATGCGCCCGTCGAAGTGCGTGGTGAATTCAAACCCATCGCGACCAATGTTCAGGGCATCCAGATCTGCGAGCATTTGCCGCAACTGGCAAGTCGGGCTGACAAGTATGCGATCATTCGCGGAATCACACACAACGTCCCTGACCATGGTCTTGGTAAAAAATATCTGCTGACCGGGAACAAGCCATCTCAGACGGTCAGTTACCCCGAATATGGCAGCGTTGTCAGTCACGAGCATCCCTCAGACCCCAACCTGCCGACCTACGTTTCCATCGATGAATCCTTTGTAGGTCCGGGCTATCTGGGAACACAGTACAGTGCCTTAACCGCGTCAAAACCACGTCATGGAATCCCGTATACAGTACGAGGAATTTCACTCGAAGAAGGTCTAACGATCGATCGATACAAATCACAAAAGAACCTACTAGATGATCTGGATACTGCATTCGAGGGTTTTGAAACTCTGGATGACCAGGTGGCTGGCATGGACCGTTTTACGGAACAGGCCTTCGATATCATCAGCTCTCCACGAACGCGTGCCGCGTTTGATCTAACCCAGGAAAAACCAGCCGAAAGCGATCGATTTGGTAAGCACGAATTTGGTCAGTCGTTACTGCTTGCAGCACGGTTGATCGAAGCGGGGGTGCATTTTGTCACGGTTCGACTCCGACCTGCTGAATTTGACTTCGATACTCACAGCGAGAACTTCCCACGTTTGCGTACTCTTCTCCCGGCATTCGATCGCGCACTCGCCGGTTTGATTGATCGCCTGCAGGAACGGAATCTGTTCGCATCAACAGCGATCATGGCGGCAGGCGAATTCGGACGCACACCCAAAATCAATGCCAATGGTGGGCGGGACCATTGGGCTCGCGCGATGTGTGCAGTGATGGCAGGTGGTGACGTGAAAGGTGGTCAAGCCATTGGCGCCACAGATGCGACCGCTGCCGAGCCCGATTCGATCGGTTACAAACCCGATGATGTTGCAGCGTCATTTTTCAAAAATATCGGCATCGAATCGAAAACTGAGTTCGCCACAAATACAGGTCGTCCGATCACATTGCTCAGGGATGGCAGTCCTATCCCCGAACTGTTCTAAGATGAACCGAAATTCGGCTTGACCAGCATCATTCCGCATCACGGACTTTGGTGACTGGCAAGGTGTACCCATACGGCTAGAATGAGCAGCCCGAAGATAGCCATCTTTGTGGTTCCGCCGCCGTTCGCAGTTCCACATCACCCCTCTCTCTTAACCATTCGGAGTCACTCGATGACACTCCCTTCGCACATCAAGCAATGGATCACAGCCTGTATTCTTGTCTCAATTACCCAATCATTTCCAACGGTTTCAGCTGATGTTTATGAATTGCGGACCTACACGACTAAAGAAGGCAAACTGGACGCACTGAACGCCCGTTTCCGTGATCACACCATCCGACTATTCAAAAAACATGGAATCGAATCGGTCGGTTATTGGACTCCTACTGACGAAGAAAAATCCAAGAACACGCTGATCTATGTGATCAAGCATAAAAGCCGCGATGCTGCTGCCGCTTCATGGAAAGCATTCATCACCGACCCAGAATGGAAAAAGGTCTACAAGGAATCAGGAGTCGGTCCGTTGGCAAGCCCACCCGAATCGGTCTACATGGAAACCACGGACTATTCACCCCAGTGGAAAAATGCTGAACAGGACGACGATGATGTGTTTGAATTACGAATCTATAAAGCCGCACCCGGAAAACTTGCCAAGCTGGATGCAAGATTTCGTGATCATACGATTGGGCTATTTGATCGTCACGGGATCAAATCAGTTGCCTACTGGCACCCAACGGATCAACCTGATTCTGAAGACATGCTGATCTACATCATCAAACATGACAGTCCAAAGGCTGCTGGAACATCATGGAGAACATTCGTCGCCGATCCCGATTGGAAGCAAGCCGCAAAGGAGTCGGGAGTCGGGCGACTGGCCAAGCCACCTGCTTCGACCTACATGAAAGCAACTGACTACTCAGCGTTGAAGTAGTCTCGTTGACACGGTCCTTGACCTGATTAACACATGAGTTGTTACGTCGTGCCTGCCAGTGATACGCTGCAGCAGGCACACTAACAAAGTCAGTACCAACGTTTCTTAGTCAAGGAACTTTCTGTTGAAAATGTACTCTAGCTTACGCCACCCGAATGAAATTACTTCGGAGCGCCTTCCATGTGTGGGTAGCGGTAATCTGCACGATCGTTGGTCGATACCTGTTTGGTAGACCCATCGACCAGCGTGTAGAGAAAGAGTTTTTTACCGGCGTGGTACACGATGGCTGACTCATCTTTGGACCAACGTGGATAGGCAAACCAGATTGGTTTTCCCTCTGCGTTGGCAAACGCCTTTACATTTGTGATTGCACGTTTCTGAATATCAAAGTCACCCACGTAAAGTGTTCGACCCGGCACCTGTTTCTTGAACCCCGGTTGGTATTCAAAACAGATTTTAGTTTCACTGGGTGAGAGGCTCACACGATCAAGCACTCCGGTCTGTTGAAGATCGCAGCTGATACGTTCGAATTTGGGACTCGCGTTTTTCCCAGGTGTCATCAGGTAATACCCCCAACCCAGCTTTGGATGCTTTGAACGAACCAGGATCCGACCATCTGTCAGGCAAGTGAATGCCCAGGTGTGATACTTGTTGTCAGTCAAAGCAATCTCATCGCCGGGACGGGCACCCACCTTACTCGCCATCACACAGTAGCCACCCGTCTTTGGGTTCTTTCGATTCCAGATCGGAGTATTGGTGCCGTCTCGCATCCACGTCTGGTTGAAATCCGTGTGGGTGCCATCACTCAACTGATGCAACCCACTTCCATCGACATTGATGATGTGGATCGCCGTTTTCCACTTCGACACATCGGGGTCATTCTCGAGCCTTCGAAAAAACACCAGCATGTCACCGGTCTTTGACCAAGATGGCTTGAAGTCCCAATGACCGGTTGTCAGCGGTTTTCCCTCGGCAGTCCCGTAGACATTGACATGAATTTCGCCACCCACGAAATAGGAGCCACGGAAACCATCAGACGTTGCTCCGACTGAGCCGTCTCGGAGCCTCCCCGCAGGCACGCGCTCAGCGTGGCGCACGAGGC
>ERZ887830.2205-NODE-2205-length-10143-cov-9.806205_pt1 | contig 10143 bp, 9 predicted proteins | sample MGYA00521101_ERZ887830 | MGnify/ENA primary metagenome ERZ887830 (study PRJEB32303, sample SAMEA104408592) | aquatic metagenome | biome: Marine water; feature: Pelagic; material: water | place: Baltic Sea | collected 2014-06-05T16:38:00 | depth 1,762 m ...
TGAGTGGATCACGCCAAAGTGCCCGATAAAGAGCCCACTGCGCGAGAACAGATAACCGTTTTTTCAATGAACCAAAAAACACTGCCAACAGAGCGGGGCACCGTAGCTTCGAGACCAAATGGGTCAACGACAACCAAAAAGCAATCAGAATTAATCACCTGGGAGGAACTGATAGGTAAACGCTAAATATGGTGCTTGAAGATGCCATATGAGCACTAGATATGGTGTCGAAGGTGTAGAGCTCGAGTAACTGCCGGAGAGCACATAGCTTTCAAGCAGTCCGCAGCTTCAACAAGCAAAATGATTGAAGGCCTCCCTAATGGGCCATTGTGCTGGTGGCCATCGCTAGATCGTGTCCACCAATCCCTGGATGCATGAGATCAATCCGTGGACAGGATGGCTTTTCGTTTTTTCTTTGCTAACAAGAAAAGGAATTGGCTTATCTCGTTGGAAAAATCATCGAAAAGCGCATTGGTGAAGATTGCCTTGCTGGCTTTTGGTTGGCCCTTGGCTCTCAATCACTTTTATGAGGGCAACGCTGGAAATGGTCTTATCGCGATCATCGGGACGTGGATCGCCTGGGTTTCGATTTTCGGAATCGTGCTGTGGATTTTTCCCTACTTCAACGCTGTTTTCAAAGCCTTGAGGGAGTTTGAGGGCGGGCCACCCCAATTTAAAAATAGGCCACTTCAGTTTGAAGAACGGCCCTCCTTAGATCCCAAGCGTCGATGATCTTGGTGTCTGTTCTATCTAACAGACTTGGTTTAAGTATCGATCGATGGATGAGATTTGTTTCGTTTGTGATTTAGGAGGATATGAGCCTGAACCCAATGGTGAAGTATGACCCAAATGTGATTGATAACAGGAGGGTCTCTCATACCCATAACGCTCTATAGGAAGGAAGCAATCGTATCGCCTACACAATCCTGGTGGGTGAAGTACGCGAAGACTTAGATTTTAATCATTGTTTTTGATGGGAATTTTGGCTATACAAGGTAAGGCCTCTTATAGCAGTCGATGGCAAAGAAGTTTCTGGCGACAATGATTTCATTGGGGCTATTAGGAAGTTTCACTCATGGAGTGATTGCAGCTTCGTTGCCAAATAGCGAATCAGTTGATTTTCTGGAGGCAGAAGGCCGTAAGTATGCGGTTATCAATTTTAGCAGCAATGAATGTAAAGTATCTGGACAAGCAGCTCAGCAAGCAACTCTTTACTCTTGCTTTGCAATTGTCTATCCAGGTGGAAAAGTCTCTTCAATTACTTATATGCTAAATTCTGCAGATAAGGGGGTGAATAATGGTGTGAAATGTGCGCTTTCGGCTAACAAGGATCAGGCTACATTGTTTCATACAAGATTTAGTGATAATCAGCCCCGTGCTGGATTAGGTGCATTTGCGGTATATGCTCAGTCTAGAAATTTGACACAAGATGGGAGTACTTATTATGCCGATATCGCTTTCCCGGGGTGGTGGCTTAACCAAAACAAGCATGTTAAGGAGGGCTTGGTTGAAGTAAGAGCTGAAGATGTTTGCGGAATTAACTATTATTTCAAGCCTTCCAAGAGGCTTATTGATTTAATTGAGAACTTTTAAGAGCTAGCGGCTTGAGTCTCGCAATTTGCTCGTAGAGGAGTGAAAATATGTATTCGAATAAGGGGTTAAGGATCCCTGCATTTAGTCTTATTTTTTATACTCAGGGTCCCTTCGTTCTGAGTTTGTTGATGTCTGTATGGCGCTAGGCTTTAATGTATTTAAAAATATCGTGTGTAGAGAGTTTTTCTAAAGTGCTTGTCTTCGAGCATTCTATGTGTTGCAGGGACAGCCTATAATTATTGACCCAAATGTGTATGGGATTCACTAGTGCTAATTGTGCTGTCAAAGATTTATCTTTGCTGTGAAAAACAAAGTGTCTTGCTGTGTGAGGCCTTAGCATTTTTACACACCTCTGAGGGATCGGGTGATGTCTGTCGTATTTAAAGTTCCGGTGTTGTTGTTTTTGTAATCAGGGGGCCGCTGAGGCTTGATCCTTGATGAATGCTGCCGACCTTGCTCGCATCATTTGCAGTTGTGATGAGTGAGGAGCGAAGACCGGTACGTTGATACACTTCTTCGGGATTGTATACGTCTTTGATTTGTTTCCAGTTGACATCATGAACATCATTTGGAATCTGACGATTGACCGCTTCATATGCCCAGCTGTAATGGGCAGTAAACACAACGCTGGGGTGATGTGTACCTGCCAAAATAAGACCTAATTCAGCAATTGATTCTCGAATAAATCGATCACAAATTGGTCCCAAATATGGCGGCATCATTCCCCAAAGTTGCAATACACGAAAAGCTGATGGATAAAATACATAGCAGGATGTATCTATGTGGCGATGTTCTAGATCTTCTTGGGGTACACCCGGAATCTGCGTGCCATCGGGTAGTGCACAGATTCGACCCATTGCCAAAACATCTGCACTCGGGTGACGTTGTCGTAGTTTCCCTATGGTGTTGAAGTGCCAAGGCTGAAACCAATTATCAGCGTCTAAGAAAAGGATTGGCCAATAGCCCTGATTCATAGCGGAGATTGCTCCTATGCATCGAGGCGTGTTGCCATTATCTCCATGTGACTTGGGGAGAGTGATGTGATCAACATCCCACCCATTAATATTTTCACGAGGATGGCCATCAGCCACCATTACATGACGCAATGGCCACTCTCCATGTTGTTGTAAACAGCTGAGGTGACATCGCTCTAGCACTTGAATGGATTCTTTGTAGTAAGGCGTGATGACAGCTGCACCTTTAGGGCTCATCACGGCAATGCCCGCTTCCTTCATCCTTTCGTTGCTTTCTTTGTTTGAATCTGCATCACAGTGTGTTGGGTTGAACGGGTTTTATGCTGACCAATGTCTTCAGATAGCGGATTAAATGAGCCGGTCAAGGTATTGATCCCGAATGTGTTCGCCCTCTCTTCTAAATCGTTGCAGCAGTCTCTCAGGTTTCCGTAATGGGCTTTGAAATGCAATAAAAACGCTTCATTTGGGCTGTTTTATCAGTGCCCTGACAAGACAGCTGTGACCGGGCATGAGTTTCTGGGGCGCGTTTTTATGGCTTCGCTTGGGATGGACGAATGTTTTTGCTGGCTGGCTTTGCCCGTGGTTTTGCCGTTGGCTTGGCTTTGGTTGTTTTGACAGCTGTGGTTTTTGGCTTGCTGTTTTTGAATGCAGGCTTTTTGGGCGTATTTGAGGATGCTTTTTTTCTCCCTTCTGAAGCTGCAGATGTTGATGTGGAAGCAGTCGGTGCACTCAGGGGCGAGGTTGTGGCTGTTTTCGCTGGGGATGCCGAAAGCTGGGCACTTAAGTGTGTAAGCAAAGCAGCCTGGGAAGCTTCTGAGAAGGCATAGGTGCCTACATGTGTTAAAGCAAACCGTTTTGAGATGAAAATACGACCACCCAATGCTCTCCATCGGTTACAAAACAGCCAGTCTTCACTCATAAAAACTTTTTCTCCAAATAGACCACACTCAAAAAAGGCGTATAGATGTTCATTGATGGAGGGATCAAGGCCGCAGTCGTCGGTGTATTTCAGTTCTGGCATCCCTTCTGCCATACGTGAGAAAACCTCTCGCTTCATTAAAAGAAAGCCGGTCCCAATGCGCTCAACTTCGGCCTTGGCATCATCAGACTCCCCATCGTTGATCGGATTGATCACGTAATCGATTGGCAGGCTTTTCTTGGGGTAGCCGCCTCCAATCACGTCTACATCCTCCTGGAGAAGCATCAGGATGTATTCCGGATCAAAGCCTATATCGGCATCGAGGAACATCAGATGAGTGGCGCGAGGGTTGTGCATCGCTCTTGCTACGAGAGCGTTTCTCCCTCGCGGGATCAGGCTTTCATTCACCAAAGTATCCAAACTCCACTCAAGGCCCCATTGCGGAGCCCTGGCAATGAACCGAACAAAACTGGTGAAGGTGACTTCCGAGATCTGACCTCCGTAACAGGGAATCAGGAAGTGGATATGCACGCTGTGGCTGCCAACATGTATTGATCTTATGGGGTACTTAGGCGCGTAATGCCAAGATTAGTAATATGCATATGCTTGTAACAGTATGGCCCTTCAGGAACTGGAGTCATTTCTTGCCAAGGTGGAGCAGAGTGCTGAACTACAGGAAAAAATCAGTCAGCTTGATGTTCAAGGGGTTTTGCAGCTAGCAGCTAGTGAAGGTTTCCAGCTCAGAGCCGCGGATCTACTTCGAGCCCAAGCTGAGCAGATCCTCGCCATGAGCGACGATGAACTTGATTTGCTCGTTGATGGGGGCCTCGATGATCTGTTTGATATGAACGATTTCAATGCTTACTTAGAACGCACTTGAGACGCAAGCAATAAGGCTGCTGCCAAGTATCCCTTTGGATCTGGAGCTAATGAGCCTTCCATGGCTCCATCCCAATGCCATTTGGTTTGAGCGTTGGGATCGTTGCATTCGGGATCTGGTAATTGCATCACCAATAGGTTTTCGAAACTTTCATGGGAGGTAATCAGAGAATCGAGTTCGCTCTGCGCATCGCTTTGCTCACTTTGTTTACCGTGGCGCAAGAGCATCAGGCATCTGCTGAAGGTTGTTAAAGCCAACCCATTCTCCTTGGGCATCGTTGCTCTAACTGCAGGTGCCAAGTTCTGATGGCTTACTCTTTCAACGTCGGAACGCGCGATTGAGCCGCGAGGAAGGAGGCTCAGCATTAAGCCATCTAGGGGCCACCAGAAGCTGGTGAAATCTTTGTTTTTCAACTTTTGCCTTAATAGTGATAAGGCTTGGAGGGCATTAGGTAGGTTCTTGTCCGAAGTCAGGTTGGCTAGGACACAATCGTGGGATGCATTCCATCCTTTCAATTCACTATCTGGTTGTTGGATATAAGCTGAAATCGGCCCCACCTGTGGGTAAGTCGTAATTCCTCTTCCTGGGCGCCATCCGCTTTCCAGATAGGAGTCGAGGGAAAGTGAGGAAGGTCGTCCCAGAACTACTAAACATCGTCTTAGCCACAATGAGCTGTCGATGTCTGCGGGGGTGGACTGGTTGTATCCCACGGGCCGCGGATTCTTAAGAACATCTCTCAGATGCTTCTGTTGTTGCTGATAAGTTTCAGCGAGACGGGGATGGTCACGCCATGTGGCCAGCAAGGTCAAACATGCGAGAGGGACCCAGCGATCTGATGCACCTGGATTGAGTTTAAAACCGGTCCACTGTTCCCCCATTGTCAGTCGAGTCAGGGCATGGGTTTGGGCAGCTGTCTCAGTAGGAGGGTCCAACGGCTTTGGAAAGGATGGCGGAGACTCCCGCTTCGCAGCCACCATCACTCCCACATAAGCTTTGTGATCAATAATTTCACCGGATTCAATCACCAACTTTTGATGGCTTAACCCCCCTCGCATGGAGAGTCTTTGAGAGCCGTAGTCAACACTTGGTGCGTGGACATTGAACTGCATTATTTTTGAAAGTCGCCTCGCAGGGAGAAGTGCTGGATGGGCTGGCCATTGCGGCCACTGACTGGCATCGGCAGGGATTTCGCCTGGATAGGACGTGATGCTGTGCTTTTGCCGGTAGTGGGGAAACACTTCAATCGAGTAGCGATTTGCAATGGCTCGTCGACTATCTAGAGCTAACCCGATCGGAAATGGCTCGAGTAAGTTTGAAAAATTCGTTGCTAACCCAAGACCCGCACACAGCTGCTGTGGCTGAGTCACTCCAAATAAAAACCGCCAACAACCACCTTCACGACTGATGTCCAAGCCCAGTTGATCTAACCCGGCTAAGGGAAGAGCTTCTAACGCTGCCCACCAACTCTTTGATGGGACTGGAATTCGCGCCTGTAGTTCAGCTGGAAATAAATCATGAAGATGATGAAGACGCTTCTTCAACAGGTCGATAGTCCACGGCTCACAGGTGCGCCTGAATAGCAAAAAAGGCTGCCCGGCATGCTGCCTGAGAGGTTGGGTGTATTCCACCCAGATTGCCTGTTCAAACCATTGGTTTGATTCATGTAGCGGCTGAATAAAGGTAGATAAATCCTGCACACTTAACCCGTCAGCAAAGCTCCCATCCGTCTTCAGCAGTGGATTAAGCAGGGCGCGCCAACGCTGCGGACGGCTGCTCAGCACCATTGCAGCCATCTGTGGCCGGCGGCGGAGCCCCTTCTTGGAGAGTTCCAAACCAATCGCAGGTGCTTCTGCTGGCGTCAGTCCACTTAGAAAGGCACGCTGCAGTTCGGATGGAGCGAGGTCTTCAAACATGGAGGACATGCTTGAACTTTGCTTCCAGAACGATTCCCAGCTCGGACGCATGTTGTACTCAGTCTGGGGCGATGATGGCAGGCCGCGCGACGTGCAGCATGTCTCGATCAGGCTTGCAAGGGGTTATACGCAATTTTTGCTGCCCTACAAAACTCGCCACGGTTGCAGCTCTTATTGCCACCCCAGAGGTGAATCAAGAGTCTCTGATCAACACAAGTGATCTCGAATCCAGCGTGCGCAGCTACGGCCAAAACTGGGATTTTCGTGAAAATATTTGGAAAAGTAGTGAGGCACTTGAGCTCTGGTTACTGGAAGAAGAGCCAGCTCAAGTTGCAGCTGATCTGCTTGGGACTGATCAGGTATGGCTTCTGAGAGATCAGACCTATTTCAAACGACCTGGCAGTGAACGGACTCCATGGCATCAAGATGCCATGTTTATTCCCGTGCGCGGTTGCAATTTTTTAACGCTGTGGATTCCGTTTAGCGCCATCAACCACGCCTCTGATTCGCCACTGGAATATTGGAGCCCCACCGCTCCTGCCTGCCATTTGCTTGAGGGGGGCAGTGCCGAGAGCAGCTTCATGTCTTATCGGAGTTATTGGCAACATCAGGGATGGGCAAATACCAGCACCCTCGGTCTGCAACCTGGAGATTGCAGTTTTCATGATGGATGGACGCTCCATGGCAGCGATGTCCACTATGCAAAACATGATCGTCTTGCCTTTGTTGCCGTGTATGGATGTGGCGAAGGACAACTTGAATTGGCTCCACCAATGCCACACGCTCCAGACTCCCTGCGTGATCAAGTGCATCTGTTGCGCAAAGGGCTGCATCAGTCATGCTTTGAAGAACTGATGGAAGGCGACCCAGTCCCAAGCCATCACAATCCAATGATTCGCTGTTCCCCAAAACAGCCATTGCCCATACACTCTCCGAAGTCACTTTCAGATTGATGAGCGATTACGACGAGAACAACAATGGGTCTGAAGAGTCTGAAAAGCAGGTCACGAACGAGAGCCAGCAAACCCTTACTCTCGATGGCAAGGTCTACGCCATGAGCGCTCTTCCTGCGGAGGCCATTAATGTCCTCAATGATTTGATTCGTTCAGAAAACGAACTCAACGAACATCGTTTTCGTATCCGCACACTTACTGCTGCTCAGCAAGGCCTGACTGCGGCTCTCAATCAATTTATTGCCGCTGCAGGCATCGAACCAATGCCAGCAGCAGATTCCGATCAAGACAACGACTCTCAGTCTGACGGTGAAGGTTGAGCCTGAGGTTGTGCGATTGGTGAAGCAATCGTGAGATTGCGTGCATCCTCACCTGATTCATTGGTGAGGAACTGCACCATTTCTTGTAGTGAGTATGCCTTCAATATTGTTGGCTTTTTTGCATCTTGATTGCTGCGGTTAACAAGTAATGCCATCGAAGTGAATGTAAAGGCGCATGGAACAACGGTTTGAGAACCGTTTTTAACGTTTTGCGTGATGCGCACTAAGGGGTCAGGGCAAAAGATAAAAGGTTGCTGTTGGGCATTGATTCTTGCCTGCTGAGCTGTTACTCCCTGCTGCATCTGTAAGCCCACAGCAGCGGGAATCTGCGCAGGATCAGGCACGTAATTTTTTGACAAGTTGTTGTTTTTCTGGCGTGCTGTCAGAAAAGCGGCTTCAAATTCCGTAAGTGAGAGTGGTGCTACGCGAAATTCACCTTTATTACCTGTTTTTTTTCGCCATCCCTGTGCGAACAAGTTTGCTGCTAAGGGAGAGAAAAAGGCGACCATTCCTACATCCTTGATTGGTCTCAATTCACCTGCTTCTGTCACAGGAGCAAGCACTGTGACGCTTGCAAATTTGGAATCGACAACATCAGCTTCAAGGGCTTGAGCAGAAGGTGAAACCAAGGCTGCGCTTACAAGCACGCCTAAACAGCAGAGAGGGCGAAAGGTCATGTCGAATTGAGGATTGGGGGAATTCAAGCAGCCATCTCCTCACCAAAGCAAAAAGTGGCTTTTGATTCCAAATGAGCCTGGTTTTTTTCTTTATTCAGACTAATATCCGCACCCCTGCAAAGCAACGTGAATCGTCGCGCCTCCTCCGCATTAGCGTTGCTTCCTGCTTTCTTGTTGATGGCAGGGAAAACAACGACTGCGTTGGCGCAGACCACGGTCGGTGAAGGCACTTACAATTCGCAGCCGAGTCCTGCACTTCTGCAAGGAACAGGAGGTGCTGGAAACAGTCCAGATTATGACCCATGGAGTACGACAGGTCGTACTGGTGGCACAGGTGGTACCGGTCCAAATATCACTCAAAATATCAACAGTCAATTTGGATCACAAGCAGGGTCTAAATCGATTGGTGGTGTCGGCGGAAATGGTGGTGGCTCGGTTGGAAACGGGGGTGCTGGAGGTGCCGGTGGCGCTCCAGGCAACGTCCAAGTCACGGTTACGAATGGAGGGTCTATATCTGTCAATACTTCAACTGGCCAAACCATCTCCGGCGTTCAAGCTTCGGCTGTTGCTGGGAACGGTGGTAATGGCAGTGGCGCTGGTCTAGCGAGTGGAGGGGCTGGAGGCGTTGGTGGTAGTTCCACGACTCAATCAGCATCAGTCACCATTCAAAGTGGGGGTTCGGTCTCGGTCACGAACAGCTCTTCCAGTGGTGAAGCTGGTGCCATTGGCGTCCTCTCTCAAAATACCGGCGGTATCGGAGGGGACGGGGGTTCTGGAACATTCGGCTCCGGTGGGGCAGGGGGTACTGGAGGCTTCTCTGGTTTGGCAACTGGAACGAATGCCGGAGTAATCAACGTCACCAACAGCGGTGGTGCCGGCGGTGCTGGAATTTTGGTGCAATCCGTTGGCGGTCAGGGCGGAGCCGCTGGTCAAAGTGGTGTGATCGTCTCGTTCGGTGGGCTTGGAGGAACTGGTGGAAACGCTGGAAACGTTCAGGCTACGAATTCGGGATCGATTACAACATCAGGCGACAACCTTCCTGGAATTAACGCTCAGAGTGTTGGTGGCGGTGGTGGTGCTGTACCAGCACAGATTTCATTTGTAAGCCTTGGCGCAGCTAAGGGTGGTGCCGGAGGTTCTGGTGCATCAGCCACAGCGACCATGTCGAGCGGTTCAATAACGACTTCTGGCAATAACTCCCAAGGCATCATTGTTCAGTCGATCGGTGGTGGTGGTGGTGCCATCGGCAGTAGTGCCGCAGCCTTCAATCTTGGTGCTTCTTCTGAAGCAGGTGCAGGTGGTGATGGTGGCAACGCAACGATCAACTTCTCTGGAGGAACAATTGTTACTGGCTCCGGCACAAACGACACGCTTTCTACAGGGATCCTTGTTCAAAGCATTGGTGGCGGTGGTGGTAGTGCTGGAACGAGTTCTGGATTTATTGCATTTGGTGCTCAAGGCGGCCCTGGAGGAAATGCAGGAACAGCGACTGCCAATCTCAGTGGTGGATCCATTACGACCTCACAGGATTTTGCCCCGGGCGTGATTGTTCAGTCGATTGGAGGCGGCGGAGGCAACGGAGGTGATGCCAGCTCTGCAGGAGCTATCTCTGTTTCTGTTGGCGGTAATGGCGCATCGGGTGGTGTGGGAGGTACTGCAATTGCCAACTCTCCTTCAGGTTCAAGTCCTGTTGTTATCAACACCAGCGGTCAAAATTCTCCCGGCTTGCTTGTGCAGTCGATTGGAGGTGGGGGTGGAAATGGAGGTAGTGCTAGTAGTGCATCAGCTGGTGCGATCAGCGTTTCAGTTGCTGTTGGTGGATCAGGTGGATCAGGTGGCGTTGGCGGCACGGTGATTGTTGGACAAAGCACTCCGTTTAAATCTGATATCACTACATCTGGGAATTTTTCTCCA
>ERZ887830.2207-NODE-2207-length-10138-cov-12.354656_pt1 | contig 10138 bp, 4 predicted proteins | sample MGYA00521101_ERZ887830 | MGnify/ENA primary metagenome ERZ887830 (study PRJEB32303, sample SAMEA104408592) | aquatic metagenome | biome: Marine water; feature: Pelagic; material: water | place: Baltic Sea | collected 2014-06-05T16:38:00 | depth 1,762 m ...
TTTCTTGCATTTCAATACTAGCTGCAACGCCCTTCTTAGACTGTAACGCCGCTTGAGCCAGTGCCGTTGCACCACCAGCACTTGCGCCTGTTGCTCTCATAGTATCTAAAGTGTTAGCTAAAGATATATCAGCCTCTTCTATTTTCATTTCAGCTGCGCCTGTGGCTACTGATAAATTAGCGAAAGGATTACTAATCATGCTGCTTAAATCTTGATAAGGATTTACAATTTCCTGTCTGTTAGCTTCTAAGGTGTTTAGTTTATTTTGCAATCTTTTTCTTTCCCTGCGAGCTGCTCTTTCTCTTTTTTTAGCTGCGCTTGACCCAAATAGCCCGCCTGCTACTGAAGCTACTCCTCCTATTATTGCTCCTATTGCCATGTTTTTTTATTTTTAATATCCATTATTCATTGTGTATACGCTCTCAACTGAAAACAAAGTTTTTTCCCCACCTAGATCTGTCGCCGTATCCGTAGACATTTTAACCGTTGAGTAAAATCCTTTAATTCCACTCATAGCGTTTCCAAATATTATTTCACCAGGAGCTGGTATGGAATTGTTTAGCAAGTTTGCAACGTATTTATTTTCTTTTAAAACAAAACCTGTATAATTTTTTTGATTCGGTGGGTTTAAAGTTCCAAATACACTTAAGTAGTCTGCTTTAACTACCGAGCCGCTAAAAGACAATGAAGCACCTAAAGCTACATTTAAAGTGGCACTCACAGTTAACAACCCACTCGCTATATTATACGAAACAACTGTTGTGTTTAATTGAACCCCCACTCCGTTCACGCTATCACCACTTCTTATCATACCAGTAACGTTTGCTAAATTTAAAGAAACAGTATTACTTGTAGAAGCTGCCGTAGTAAACCCCGCTCCTTGTGTTATTATATATTCTCCTTCTGTATAACTTTTTATACTTGAACTAGAGTCGATAGTATTTTGCCAATTAGAAACAAATTGAGTACCCGTTGGGTCTGACGTATATTGATCTACTTCCCATCCGTTACTTCCTTCATAACCAACTGTGTTAAATGTTTTTGAGTTAGTTGGGTTTGGGTTAAAAACAAATGTTATAGATGTTTTATTATCTTGCCCGTAAAAGTTACCTCTATTAACAGACGTATCATAGTGTTGCCAAAGTTTAGCAACTCCACCAAATGTTAAAAAATCATTATCAGCTAAAGTTACATTTCCACTTAAAACTAAAGCACCTGTTGTTGAATTAAAACTAACAACCGTAGTTCCTAACGGAACAGCTGTATAATTTGGGATTCCTTGAACTAGTAATTCAACCGTGGAATATTGCTCTATAAAGTTTTGAACTCCATCTATTATTACGTTTGGGCTGGCTGTTACAGCTCCGTTTACGCTTGCGGTACCACCTATAGACTTTACAGTGTAAAAGTTATTTCTTAAGCTAAAAGCTTGATCAGGAGCATACGAAAAGAAACTTACCCACCCTGACGGTTTTTCGTCAAAGTTTAAAGTTTTAAAGTTTTCGCCATTCTGCATAGATATAACATAATCTTTTCCATATATATCGTAAGCTCCTATTATTTTGCCACTTGATTGATTTGTAGTAACAGCATTTAATTCATCTCTAAAAAAGTCTTTCATACCATAATTTGATATTTCAGTTAAACCATCTTTTGATAATCTTAAAATAGAATTATTGTTTACATCAGAAAAATATTTTCTAAAACCATAAGAAGCAAAACTTTCTGGATTTTTAGAAATCCCAAACTTTCCAGCATATGGTTGTATAACGCCAATTACTAAATTACTAGCAGTAACCGTTCCACCTCCTTCAGCAGAATATATAGCATCTTTATCTATCAATGCTCTGCTAACTTTAAGTTCTTGAAACACATTTAAGTTAGTGTCCTCTGCGTGTAGCTTTTGTATTGATCCATTTGCTGGGTCTGCAGCTTTAGTTATGTCTTCCGCTACAGAAAAAACATTTGTTCTATTTATACCTGTTCTAGAATTAAATATACCAGAATATATAATAGCATTAGATCTTCTAGTGCCTTGAGGCTCTTCTTCTACTATATAAGCCTTAGCTCCAAAATCAACTGAAGTATTATTATAGCCGCCCCTTATTCTTGATTCTTCAATAACCCAAGAATCTGCCTCTTCACTTGCTAAAGGATTAGCGGGATAACCACCAATAGTTTCAGGTATACCAAAAGATCCATTCCAAAGAACATTTTTTCCGTTGTCAACTGTCTTTTTCAATAGAAAAGTGTTAAAGTATTTTACCTCAATTATTGCTCCGGCCATGTTTAATTATTATTACTTATTTTTTATTTAAATTACTTCTACGTGATACTGAAGCTTATATTATTTAGATCACCATCATTTATAAAATCAGGGGTATTGGACAACGGAAGAGGTACGCTATCACCACTTCCACCAGGATTCATTCCACCAAGACTAATATTGCTGCTTCCAATAAGAGGAGGGTTTGCATACCCTTTAGGCCCAAATTTTGTTCCTCCGCCTTGCCAACCTCTTTGCATAACCCATTCGCTAAATTCATAGTAGTATTGTATCCTAGCTAAACTATTAAGATCAACACCAGGTGAAAAATACCAAGGGTTTGCATTATTTAAACTTCCACCCCAAAATTTTAATATTCCGGTGCTAAATAGGGCGTTATAAAGTGTAGAGGTGTAATTTACCTTAATAACCCCTGTTTCCATATCAAGATATTTAATCCCGTTTAAACGCGCGTTAACGGCGGCACGTGTTACATCTCCAAAAACTGGATTGGCATTTGGCCAATCCATAAAAACGTTTTGGCAGCGAGTTGGCACGCCTTGTACTTGTGTAATATCAAAGTTAATTGTAATAATACTATCACTATCTGCCACACCTGGAGTAACGGAGTTAACAGAAAAACTGGTAACAACAACAGTAGCTTTTACTAAAGGCTGAAGATCAGTAGGGTTGGCTACAAGTGTCTGTTTTTGAACCTGGTGTCCTTGATTGTTTTGTGTATTGAGTGGAATGTTAATAGTCCCTACTTGTTGAATATTACTAATGTTGCTATACTGAAGTAAACTTCGACTAGCAGCAATAGAAGTACCACCAGTTACAGTATTCCAATTATTATTTTCATTATCAAAAACACCTGCCGCATATAAATAATACCCTACTTCATTCGACGTTACCCCAGGTCTAGTTTGGTCTATTCTAAGTAGAGTAGTGCTAAACAAAGTCCAAGAATGTTCCCTCCAAACACCACCTGTAGGGGAAATGCCACAATTTTCACCTCGACTTAAGCTCCCAAATCGCCCTCCAGGCAAGGAGGAACTAGCTGGCCAAAAATTAATTTTAAGGGCGCAATTAAAAATATTACCACTTAAAGCTGCGTTGTTATCGTACACCCCTCCGTTTAATTGAACTCGCATATCTATTTCAAATATAACATCTTCAAAAGTTTGCCCGGCGTCCTGTATTCTTATAGTTACAAAATAAAGTGCCGCAGGCACGTTTTCTGTTTGTAAACCTCCAGAATTAAATATACCAGAATAATTAATTTTTAATTCCCCAAACCTTTTGTCTGCACTATCATCAACAATTTCTTGTAATCGAAAAATAGGAATACCAGTTCCAACTCCTAAAGCGTCTGGTCCGTTTATTTCACCTATTTTTTGACTCAATATATTTGCGCTTAAAGTTCCATCTGTAAAATTAAGATCTTTAAAATCTAATTGTGGGTTGTGTGCCCCGTTTTGAATTTCAATTCTAGCGATTTCACCTCTAAAGCTTCTTTTAGCTGCAACTGTAATAACATTAGGCGGATTAGGGATTGGTGTTGGTGTTGGTGCTCCTGGGCCAATTATTACTGTACTACCAGGATTGTTGTTTACAGTTATTATATTATAAAAAGGTTGCACGTTATCTAATAATACTTCTTTATTTATAATATTTTCTTGGCCGTCAACCGTTACTTTAAATTTAAAATTAAATTCTCTTAACGCCGCGGATGCATCAAACATGTAGAATATGTCATCGTAATAATTCTTTCCTGGAGCTAAAACAGGAGTTGTACCAGTTGCACTTGTTGTTTGTATTTGCCAAGGTGCAGTTTGCCCATTTATATTCCCATTACCATCTACAAGTCTAAAATAATCTCTATTATCACTAGCGTCGTTATTACCGGTAACTAATTGTCCAAGTCCATTTGTTACTTCAACTAATTCTATACTATCAAAAGTATTGGGGTTTAAAGTTATAGTTTGACCAAAACTATCAAGTATTTCAAAGCCCGCTGTTAATATATCACTGTTTTGTGGCAACCCTTCATCAAAACTACTTGTAAGAAAAGGAAAAAATTGCACGCCAGCTGGAGTGTCTTGATTGTTTAATACAACAGAATTTAAATCAGAAATTAAACCCGAACTTGAAGTTTCCCAATAAATATCTAATAAACTTTCAGTAGGCTGCGTTTCATAAACGGCTAGCCTTTGAACCCCAGGTATTGCTTCTGTCCTGAAATTAGTTGAGCTCGGAGCCCCTGTTCCGGTTGTTCTAGTTATTGTTATAAGTTCATTTTCTACTGGTATAAAGAAAAAATCATTGTTTTCGCTATCTACAAGTTCTATTTTTAAACCGCTAACAACTCCAGTAGCAGCAGGGTAATCCCCTGTAATCGTGGTCACATTCTTTACGTATGTCTTATCGGGCAAGCTATTGCTGCTTACTAAATCGTATTGTATTATGCCTGCTGGAGGGTTGGTGATGTCACCCGTGAAAGCTACTATACAAACAAAATTTTGAGGCTTTGCGTCGTTAACAACCCCAGCGGCTGGAGAACCATATAGACTTTCTGCTTTTAAAGCATTTCCGCTTTCGGTAAAATATCGCGTTGTTGCTAATTGACCTATTGGATTTTCTGTAGTAATTCTTGCGATTAAAGGGCTAGAATCTAAGCTGTAAAATTGAGGAAAATTATTAGGAGCTTTGGGTTTTATAGGGTTAAAATCAAACATATCGTTAACAGTAGAAATTACTGTTGCAGTGTCAGAGCTTCTTGTTGAAAAATATTGTTTATTTAAATCACCTCCACCTCCATCAGGATCTGTATCAGTATTTTCAACCCTGCCATACAGTTGTATAGAGCTACCAAACTGCCTTTGCTCTGGACCTACTTGATTTAAATCTCTAGGTATTTTATTTATATTATCGTTTATAAGCACTACATGAGATGTAACTCCTACCTCTAAAGTAGTTTCATTGGGATATGAGCTCATAATGCCTGGTAAATAAACATTATAATACTCTTGCTCTGTTTGCTTAACTACTATTTTCCAAGAATACCAGCCTAAGGGGTTATAATTTTGACTAGAAGTATCTCCATTATATAAGTCTCCAGTTATAGGATTATTTAATAATACTTTTAAAGAATCGCCTGGCCATGGTATTGATTCCATGGTATTATCTATGTATGGAGAATATAATGTAGATCCTGTATAAGTTTCTAAAAATAAGGTTACAGCTTTTTTGTTATTAGAAAGTATAACGCTTGATTGTCTACCATATTTGTCAGATAAAACAAATCCAACTTGATAGTTTCTGTTTTGTTTTACAGAACTATTTGGATATTCTATTTTACTAGTTGTATTTATAACATCACCCCCTGGATCAAAAACCAAAGCTACTGGAGCGGGTATTGTACCTAAAGGAAAAGTTACATCATTACTTAATGTTACTATAGCTGCTGTTGTTCCAGTTAGAATAAAAGTTAGATCTTGATCAGCAGATATATTAACAGCTGCGCTAACAACTACTGTAAGGGTAGAAGCGTCGTAACTAACAACTGTGGTTCCTGCCGGAATCCCTGCGTTAGGACTTCCTACGCTTGCTCCAATTGGAATAGAACCATTAACAAAAGATAATTGAATAGATGTAGTGGTACTGGCTGTTTCCGCGGTTCCTGATGTAGAAACGTCTTGCCCGTTGTTAGTTGTACTAACTATTGTGGTACCTACTGGAATAAAAACGCCCGGACTATTAGAACTTATAACCATGCCCGCAAATAAACCAGAAGGAGGTGTAAAGGTTTTAGTAAGATTAATGCTTATGTTGCTACCAGCTGTGTATGTAGCTGCGGCCCCTATATATACTGCTGTAACCTCATTTACATTAAAATCTGCTTTATCGTTACACAATACATTATAATCTAAAGACAAAGGAGGCGTTAATCTATTAACAAAATTACCATACATTACCCTGTTTCCGGCTACTTCTTGAGCTAATGCTTTTAAAGGTACTTTATCATAAACTCTAACTAGCTCGCTTTCCGGAAGAGTTGTAGTTGGTTTTGTTGATTCGTAATTGTAAGTAAAATAATTAATATCGCCTACAGTTAAAAAAGAATCATTATCAAGTCCTGGAGAAAGTATATCGTTGCTAAGCTGAATTGTTCCCGCATTAGCTGTATCAGATGGAATGAAATTTGTTATTGTAGTTAAAGCAGGTATACTATTACCTTGTATAGATTGGCCAACTTTAATGCCTCCTTGTATACCGTCAATATTTATATTAGTCCCCGCGGGTATAACGCCTGCTGGGCTAGGCTGACTGCCGTTTACAAAAGCAATACCGGAAGAAGAGGTAATATTATCAATAGGTATAACTTCTATTCTTTTAACTGCTACCGCATCTGATTCTTTATATAATATTTCTACTTCTTTTATTTTTAAAGCGTCTCCGAGAGTATAGTTAAAAAACGGTAAAGGTATTCTAAGACCAATGCTGTTTACTTTGTTTTCTACAAAATAAACTATTGTGCTTTGATATGCTTCTGTTTGATCGTCTTTTGGAGTATTAGGAGCTAGTTCATACATAAAATACCCATCTTGTTTTGGTATAAATGCATGCTGCGTAAAAGGTGCAAATATAGAATACTCATTGTCTACATACTTGAACCTATAGCTAAATCTTACAAATTTATCTTCTAAATAATCAGGATCCCCAGAAAATTCAAAATTAAAATAAGGATTTGGATTAAAAACAATTACTTGATTATCATCAACTTCTATATTAGCGTCTAATTTAACACTAGTTGCGGTAACTACCAATGGATCCGCTACTTTTGCACCCGTTACAATTAATTGTTTTGTTAAAGTATTTTGTAAAGAAATTGTAGCACCCGCATTAATTTGACCATTTAAATTATCTATGGCTAAAACAGGTGATAAACCTGCGGTTTGATTTGCAGTTGATCGCGCTGTGCCTCCGTCAGGTAAAAATAAACTACTAACATCTTTCATAGTAGTTTCGTAATAAGTATTACTTGCTGTGCTAGCTAAAGTACTTTTTTGATATAACTCTATTGATTTATAAGGATTATATTTAGCTACAGATATTTGGTCTTCTGTTGTATAATAAATAGGGTTTGATAACTCAGAAGGGTTTGCTAAAGAAACATTTATTACTCTTGGCTGATTTCTGTTGTCTGTCCAAAAAAGAAGGTCTTCTAGAATATTAACACCTGTTATTAAATTTTCTGTAGAAAAATTTAAAAAATTACCTTTAACTAATATTGTGGCTCTTTGAAGTAAAACATTGTAAGATATTACAAAATGATTAGATTGTTCTCCAGAAGGAGTATAACCGGGTTGATAGTCAATTCTTTCTTTGTTTTTGTCTGTAAAAAAAAGATAAACCGTACTATTAACTTCGTCGGACAAGTTACCAATACACGTAAGTTTAGACACTCCAGTAAGTTTTTGAAAGCTTTGCGTGTCTAACCCCAAGCTAACATCTTTATTCCCTAAAATGTTTTCTAAATTTCCTACATTAGCGCTTTCAGACTTACTTATCTGAGCATTTTGAGCGTCTCTATATTCGCCATTAGGTACTATACGAGCATCCAAGTCTTTATTCATCTTGGATTTTAAAAAAGTATTTTGAACTTTAGCCATTTAATTTTAGTGTTTTATCCATTTAGATTTACCCCTCATTACTTGAACAATTTCGTCAAGCTTTATGTTAGATAATCTTATTTTTGCATTTCTTAATTTAGCTCTTCTGTCTTTTTGAAGTCTTTGTACTAAGTACTCTTGTTGACCTGATCTTGTAGATACTATAGAATGTAATATAGACGCGTATAGAGCATCTTCAGCAAGCTTAGGAACTTTAGTGTCTATGTCGTGCGCTAAACCATCAGAGATGTACTCTAACACTATTAATCTATTCGCTAAATTACTAGAAAAAGACATTTTGCCTTCTCTTTCGTTTAATGTAAACCATCCATTTGTTTGAGCAAGCTGCTGATCAAGACCGTATTGTCTACCCCAGTTCCAGCTACCTTCAAATCCGTAAGCATTTTGAAAATCAATAGCTTCATCTATATTATTAAGAAGCTGACCGTTTAATAAGTTGTCATTTGCTTTAGCCCAACGCTCTTCAGTTATCGATGTACCTTCTAGGTTTTCTCCAAAGTTATCTTGAGTAGGAACACCTTGAGCATCTTGAATAGGATTTTCGTATGGGTTTACAGTTAAGTTATTTGCAGGGTATATAATTCTTTTTACACCAAGTTGGTCTATAAAAGAAACTCTTACATAATTAACATAGTCTTGAGGTAAAACTACGCTTAAGCTAGGTGGTATTGTGAGCTCTTGAGAGTGGACGCTTTTTAGAGTGTCATAGCTAAACTCTTGTAAACTTCTTTTTGCAAAAAATAATACATCTGATTTTTTAGTGTTTTGTAATATCTTACCATCTCCTACGTACCCAACCATAAAGTTGTCTATAGCATCTGAGAGTTTAATATACTCATAGCTTCCGTAGTTGTCTTCAACAGTTGTACCAAAAGCATCACCGCTGCCATAGTTACCGCCATCTAAAGATTTAAGTTGAACTACAAAGTAAGTTCCAATAGCCGGAATAACCGGCACAGCTGTAGTGCCTAATGTTATAATATCATTTAAAACACTGTAGTCAGTAATGTATTCTACAAAAGTTCCAGGCAAACCTGTAGCTGATGTAAATAGCTTAAAGTTATTTAAAGCATAGTTTACGTCTGTTGGATCAAAAGACCCAAGTATTAAGCTAGTATCAAAAGTTGTAGTAAAAGAACCTAAAATGCCGTCAGCTATAAACTGCTGAGCTCCTTGGTAGTATTGTTGATTTGTTTCAGTTATTAAACCCATTTGTTACTATGATTTTTCGTTAATTGAGACTTGCTGAGCTTCTTGCTCTGCTACTTGTATAATTGCAGGATCGTTTATAATTACCCCTGCATATTTTAATATACCAACAATTATATTATATTGTTCAGAAATATCTAATTGAAAGTTATTAGAATTTTCAGAAAATAAAAGCTGACCAAGCGAGCCTACTGTAGAATTCCAACTAGGTGTTGTAGGTTCGAATATACAATTAACTGTTAAGGAATCTGGTTTGGGACTTATGTTTAACACAACACTAGAAGATGAAAGTGTGTCGGTTAAACTATATTGGTAAGCTAAAGGATGTTGTTGTGAGGGAGCTGTTAGCTTAGATCTTGTAATTTTATTAAAATCACTTTTAGACGTAAGCTGTGTTATTGAAGTTATAAAAGGATTAGTTTTTACTTGAGCGCTTGTAGTGTTAACGTTAGAGTTGTAAGTAGCTAAAATGCTACCTAACAATCTAATAGTGCCTCCATAAGCCGTAGGGCTGGTGGGGCTAAAATTCCAGCAATCATATGTTGTATCATAATTAAAACTTACCTCATGTTCAAATGGGTATAATTTATATCTATTATTTTCATATACGTTAAAAAACTCAGTGTCGTTTTGCGTGTTGTTTTGATTTACACGATTTAGTTGATTACCATCAGGAAAATATGATTGAAATATTTCATCTTGTACTAATTTAGATAAGCTATTAAATTCAGAAGGCGATATATAACCTCTCTGCTCTTTGTTTAATATGTACAAGACTGTTTGATATACTGTATTTATATTTACCGCCATTTTTTATTTTTGTTATAATAAAAGGCCCGAGTTAACGAGCCCTATATTAGTATTACCTGTTTTTATAGTTTTTTATCTATAGACTTATAGATTTCTACTCCTTCGTCTGTTTTTAAGAAAGCCGCAAACGCTGAGTAAGGGTTTTCGTCAAAAGGAA
>ERZ887830.2222-NODE-2222-length-10101-cov-51.600836_pt1 | contig 10101 bp, 8 predicted proteins | sample MGYA00521101_ERZ887830 | MGnify/ENA primary metagenome ERZ887830 (study PRJEB32303, sample SAMEA104408592) | aquatic metagenome | biome: Marine water; feature: Pelagic; material: water | place: Baltic Sea | collected 2014-06-05T16:38:00 | depth 1,762 m ...
TTTTGTATATTTGCGTGCAACATTTCTAAAACGTTGCCATGGAATCTCTTCCCAATAAAATCAGTAGTCTAGGTCTAACATACGATGATGTACTTTTGGTACCTGCCTACTCTGAAACGCTTCCAAGGGAGGTAAGCATTACTTCAAAATTTTCACGAAACATATCGCTTAACGTGCCTATAGTTTCTGCAGCTATGGATACTGTTACCGAAAGTCAAATGGCAATTGCCATGGCTAGAGAAGGTGGAATTGGTGTACTGCACAAGAACATGACTATCGAAGATCAGGCAGATAAGGTTCGTAAAGTAAAGCGTTCGCAATCGGGAATGATAATAGACCCAGTAACGTTACCCACTACTGCACTAGTATCAGACGCCAATAAAATCATGAACGAATATCGAATTGGTGGTATTCCAATTGTTGATGACAATGGGATTTTAATAGGTATAGTCACCAATCGTGATTTGCGTTTTGAAAAAAACGAAGGCAGACCACTTCTGGAAGTAATGACTTCTGAAAACTTAGTCACTGCATCAGAAGGTATTTCAATGGCACAGGCAGAGGAAGTACTTCAAGCCCATAAAATTGAAAAGCTCCCTGTTGTTGATAAAGATAACAAGCTAATTGGTTTGATAACTTTTAGAGATATTACTCGCGTAGCCATTTCACCACAAGCCAATAAAGACGCTTATGGACGACTAATGGTCGCAGCTGCTGTTGGTGTAACCGCTGATGTGATGGATCGTGTTAAAGCCCTTTCAGATGCTGCTGTGGATGCTATTGTAATTGATACGGCTCACGGACATTCCAAAGGCGTTGTTGCCGTACTTAAAAAAGTTAAAAAGAGCTTTCCAAAAATTGATGTAGTTGTTGGCAATATTGCTACCTCCGAAGCTGCTGCTTATTTGCTTGAAGCAGGTGCAGACGGCGTAAAAGTTGGTATAGGCCCAGGCTCTATTTGTACCACACGTATTATTGCTGGAGTTGGTTACCCACAACTATCTGCCGTTTTAGAAGTTTCATCTGTCTTGGCTGGTACAGGAGTACCGCTTATTGCTGACGGTGGTGTGCGTTATACAGGGGATATTGTTAAGGCCGTTGCCGCCGGTGCCGATTGTGTTATGCTAGGCTCCTTACTTGCTGGAACAAAAGAGTCTCCGGGAGAGACCGTCATCTATGAAGGGCGTAAGTTTAAAACCTACCGCGGAATGGGTTCTGTGGAAGCCATGAAAAAAGGAAGTAAAGACCGCTATTTTCAAGATGTTGAAGACGATATTAAAAAATTAGTTCCCGAAGGTATTGTTGGGCGTGTTCCATATAAGGGAGATCTCAACGAAAGCATTCATCAGTTTGTTGGTGGTTTGCGCGCTGGCATGGGCTATTGTGGTTCTAAGGACATTGCCACGCTAAAAGAAACGGCACGATTTGTGCAAATAACTGCATCGGGAATTAAGGAAAGTCACCCACACAATGTTCAGATAACAAAAGAGGCCCCAAACTACTCTAGATAACTATGCGTTACGTTTTCTTACTACTTATACTATTGGTGTCTTCTTGTCAGTTAAAAGAAGTGTCTTCTGATAAAATTGTTGCACGGGTGAACAACCAATATTTGTATGCATCTGAAGTAAACGATCACATACGTGCAAACCTATCTTCTGCCGACAGTACTTCCATGGCTAAAAATTACATTAATGCATGGGTCAAGGAACAGTTGCTCTTGGAAAAAGCGGTTTTTAACTTAAATCCTTCCCAACAAACATCTTTAGAAAATCTCATACGTCAATATCGAAACGATATATTTATTAAAACCTATCAAGAGGAGTGGCTTAAATCTCGCATGGATACTTTGGTAACCCCTCAAGAAATTGAAGCCTATTACAAAGAGAACAAGCAAAACTTTAAACTTCACCAAGACTTGGTTAGGGGGCGTTATGTTCAGCTTCCACTGGCTAACTTTAATAAAGCGAGTGTGAGTAGGGCGTTGAGAAGGTTCAACGATAGTGATCGCAACTATTTAGACTCTATTTCATTGCAGTTTAACAGTGCATATCTCAACGACAGTGTTTGGTTTAGACCACAAGCTTTTTTCAATCGTATAAATAGGTCTTCACCACAAGAATATGACCGCTATTTAAAAAGTAAACGTTTTTTTGAAATAGAAGACTCAATAGACTTATATTTGGTTTTTGTGGAAGAAGTTAGACGTAGAAATGAAATAGCACCTTTGTCTCACCTAAATCCAACTTTGAAACAGATTTTATTAAACAAACGGAAGCTTGAAACCATGCGGCAGTTTGATAACGATATTTTAGAAGAAGCCATTAAAAACAAAACACTCGAGATCTATGAATAAAATAGTAACATTATGTTGTTTACTGCTTGGTGTACTTGGTTTTTCACAAGATTCGATTACGGCTAAAAAGCGCCTCAAAATTGATGGTGTTTCAGCAGTTGTTGGTGATTATGTTATTCTTGAGTCTGATGTTGATAAGGCCTATATAGAACTTGAATCTCAAGGCGTTTCAACCGCAGAAGTTTCACGTTGTAATCTGTTGGGCAAGTTGATGGAAGATAAATTATACGCCCATCACGCCGAGCAAGACAGTATTGAGGTTAGCAATGATGATATAAATAATTACGTTGAGCAAACCATCGACTACTTTGTGGGTCAATTTGGTGATATTGAAAAAGTCTTGGAGTTCTACAAAAAGAAGGACGAACAAAGTTTTAGAGCCGACCTATTTGAGGTTAATCGTATTCAACAGCTTTCACAGCGCATGCAATCAAAAATTGTTGAGGACGTTGAAGTTACTCCAGATGAGGTAAAAGTTTTTTTCAACTCCATTCCCAAAGAAGATTTACCCATTTTTGGCTCTGAGCTTGAAGTGGCACAGATTGTAATTAAGCCAAAGGTTTCCCAAGAAGAAGAGAAGCGAATTGTGGAACAACTCGAGACCATGCGCAATGACGTACTTGAAAACGGTTCTTCGTTTTCATCTAAGGCAATCTTATATTCTCAAGACCCTGGCTCACGTTCAAGAGGAGGTCGTTATACACTAGATAGAAAGCGTCCGCAAATGGTAAAGGAATTTCGAGAGCAAGCTTATCGTTTACAAGAAGGTGAAATTTCCCAACCGTTCAAAACTGATTTTGGTTGGCACATTGTAATGGTTGATAAAATTCGTGGTCGTATGTTAGATGTACGTCATGTACTTCTCGTGCCTACGGTATCAAATGTCGCTTTGGGAGAAGCACAAAACCAACTCAAACTTATTAAGAAGCGTATAGACGATGGCGAAATTAGCTTCGCTGATGCTGCACGTGAATTTTCTGATGATCAAATTACACGCGCTAATGGTGGTGTATTGATTAACCCTGCAACGGGTGATACCCGTTTTGAACTTACAAAACTTGACCCGCAGCTATACAGCCAAATACTAAAGCTTGAGGACAATGAGATTTCTATTCCGCTGCTAGAGGAAGATCGCTCAGGGAACAAAACGTATAAGATTGTTATGGTTACTAACCGGTTTAATGAACACATTGCTGATTATGCCCAAGACTATGTTCGTATAAAGGATTTAGCCCTAAAAGAAAAGCAACTTAAGGTCATTGAAGAATGGATGACTGAAAAAATTTCGGACACCTATATCAGTGTAAATCGCGACAACCAATCTTGTGATTTTGCCAACAATTGGCTAAAGAAATAAATTCTTCTTTTACATGGTAGGTGGTTCATAGCCAATTACTTAATTTTGTAAAAAATTTGCCATGAACCCAGCAACTCGCTTGCTTTCTTTTCTGTTTTCTACTCGTTTAACAGCCATGCTATTTATTGCGTTTTCTATCGCTATGGCAGTTGGAACTTTTGTAGAAAGCGCACACAATACGACCACGGCTCGTATTTGGATTTACAACGCTTGGTGGTTCGAAGTAATGATGATTTTCTTCGTTGTCAATTTTATGGGAAACATCAAAAGATACCGTCTATTAAGATGGGAAAAATGGCCATTGTTGTTACTGCATTTGTCGTGGATACTTATCATCGTGGGGGCTGGCATTACGCGTTATATTGGTTTCGAAGGCGTTATGCCCATTAGAGAAGGGGAGTCTACTCAACAATATTTATCTGAAAAAACATATTTATCTGTATTTGTCGATGGCGAAATAGATGGGCAACCAAGAAGAAAATTGCTAGAAGATGATCTTTTATTTGCCGAGGCTGCTAGTAATTCGTTTAGCTGGAAAAATGATTTTAACGGCATACCCTTTTCTGTTTCCTATGTAAACTTTATAAATGGCGCTGAAGAAACACTGGTTGAAGATATCAATGGCGATATGTTCCTCAAGATTGTTGAAGCGGGTGATGGGAATCGACATGATCACTTTCTTAAAATGGGCGAGGTGGCCAATATCCACAACATATTATTTGCCTTTAATGCCTATACCGATGGTGCTGTTAATATTACGCTAGACGAAGAGAATAATTACAGTATTCAATCGCCTTTTGAAGGCACTTACCTTCGTATGGCCGACCAGCAGCAAGGAAGTCTACTTGCAAATGCATCACAACCCTTGATGTTGCGTACACTCTACAGTGCCGCCGGGATGCAGTTTGTGTTTCCAGAACCTGCCATGATTGGTTCATATCAAATTGTGCCTGTTGAAGACAAGGAAACCGCCATACAGGACGCTCTAACAATACAATTAACTGCTAATGGTGCGCAAGAGCAACTAACCGTTTTAGGCGCCAAGGGCGTTGCGAATCCTCCTGCTCAAGTTGAACTTGGCGGTTTAGAATTTCGGGTTACCTACGGTTCAAAACAAGTTGAACTCCCATTTGCTATTAAACTCAATGACTTTATCGCTGAAAAGTATCCGGGTACTGAAAAAAGCTACAGCAGCTTTATGAGTAGGGTAACGGTACTGGACGACCCTACTTTTGACCATGATATTTATATGAACCACATTCTCAATCACAAAGGCTATCGCTTTTTTCAAGCTTCTTTTGACCCAGATGAAAAGGGAACGGTACTATCGGTAAATCACGATGCATTGGGTACAGCTGTTACCTATGTAGGTTATTTCTTGCTTTATATAGGCTTGTTGGGCTTGATGTTTTTTGGAAAAACACGTTTTAAGAAGCTTGCTAAAATGTTGGAGGACATACGCATCAAAAAAGCTGCATTGACTTTGATCCTCTTTTTGACTTCAACTCTAGCTTTTGCTCAGCATCAACATAGGTCACCAAGTTTTGCAATTGACTCGGTGCTTCAAGCCGATGCTATAAACCCCGATGAGGCTGCTAAGTTTGGCGCGTTGGTCATACAAGACCAAGGGGGGCGTATGAAGCCTGCCAATACTTTTGCTTCCGAATTGGTACGTAAGGTCAGTAAATCTGATCACTACAAATCTTTAGATGCCAACCAAGTTTTATTATCTATTACCCAAAACCCAATTATCTGGTATCAAGTTCCTTTTGTGTATTTGAAACGTGGAAATGACAGCATTCGTTCACTTGTTGGTGTAGACAAAAAAGCCAAATACGCTTCTTTCGCAAACTTTTTTGACACGCAGGGAAATTACAAGCTGGCTCCTTACTTAGAGGGCGCTTACAAATCCGCAACCCCCAATCAGTTTCAAAAAGACTTTATAGAAACAGATCGAAAAGTGAATTTACTTTTCTCAGTATTAGAAGGAAAGGTATTGCGCATATTTCCAGTGCCGAACGACGAAAACAACCGTTGGGTTTCTCCCGCTGAAGTAAATGAGATTAGTTTTGAAGGCGTTGATTCGCTTTATGTCAACAACGTATTGCCTTTATACCTGACTTCATTGCGACAGGGCAAAGCCACACAAGATTACACGCAAGCCGATCAGTTACTAGAGAGCTTAAAGGGCTATCAAAAGAAATATGGTGCAGAAGTTATGCCTACTGAAGATCAAATAAAGGCAGAACTCTACTACAATAAATACGATATTTTTAAGCGCCTGTTTAGTTGGTATATGTATGCAGGAACCTTGATGTTCTTTGTGTTGATTGCCCAGATGCTATACGACATACGTTTATTGCGTGGTGTTGTTGGCTTTTTTGTAGCGGTCATATCAATCCTTTTTGTGTTACACACCGCTGGATTGGCTGCCCGTTGGTATATTTCTGGTCACGCACCTTGGAGTGATGCCTATGAATCCATGATTTATGTGGCGTGGGCAACCATGGGAATGGGACTTGCTTTTGGACGTAAATCCAAACTTACCATTGCCGCAACTGCTTTTGTAGCTTCCATGGTCTTGATGATTGCACATTGGAATTGGATGGATCCAGAAATAGCAAACCTTGTCCCTGTGCTTGACAGTTACTGGCTGATGATCCACGTGGCAGTTATTGTGGGTAGTTATGGGCCATTTGCCTTGGGCATGATATTGGGTGTAATTTCTCTTATTTTAATCCTATTGACAACTGAGCGAACCGCCGAAAAAATGCGTCTAAACTTAGCAGAACTTACTGTAGTAAACGAACTAGCCTTGACCGTAGGCTTGATTATGCTAACCATTGGAAACTTTCTCGGAGGGCAATGGGCAAACGAAAGCTGGGGACGTTATTGGGGCTGGGATCCCAAAGAAACTTGGGCATTGATTAGTATTTTGGTCTATGCCTTTGCTTTGCATATGCGTTTGGTGCCCGGATTACGTGGCAAATGGATTTTTAGCTTGGTATCGGTTTTGGCTTTTGGTAGTATCATGATGACCTATTTTGGTGTTAATTTTTACTTGACTGGTCTGCATTCCTATGCGAGTGGAGATAAAGTTATCACCCCTAACTTTGTGTATTATTCGTTGGCATTTATTGTTATATTGTCTGCTGCATCTTATGGAAAATCAAAAAAATACTTTTCGAAATAGCCTCCGTTGGTGGTTGTTTTCTATTGGTGGGTTGATCCTAGTTGGTGCTGGCTTGAGTGTATTGGGCGAGGCCATTATAGCAAAGAGTAGGGGCGAGGCATGGTTTTTGGTTGGTACATTTGCGTTGATTTTAGTTAATTCAGGAATATGTTTAGTAGCGGGAGCGGTTATACTTCGATTAAAAAAGGATTAATCTTATTCTTTTTTGGCAGCTTACTTTATGCGCAAGAGCAAAAGGGTGGTTCCTCCTTCCCCAAATTAGACACGCCAAAACCCAACTACGGACTGTTAATTCCAGATGAAAAGGTTGAAGACTATTCTTTTTTGGACAGGCCCAAGGCAAGCAATAACCCCATGACGGATAATGAGAATTTTATTGATGCGGGAGACCGTTACCTGAAAAAATTAAGAAAAGACAGGCCAGTACCCAACAACCTTTATTTGGGTGACACCTATCTAGGGGATATAAGGACAAATACTTCTTATGCCCGAATTGTTTGTCGCGATTATGAATATGAAGATGGAGATCGCGTTCGCATTTCTGTCAATGAGGAGGAGGTTATTCCTAACCTATTGCTCAAAAACCAGTTTTTTGTTCTAAAGCTGCCGCTTGTTCAAGGGTTTAATAAAATTGATTTTCAAGCACTTAATCAGGGTTCATCGGGTCCTAATACTGCCGAACTGCGGGTGTTTGACGAGAATGGCATTGCATTGGCAGCACACAAATGGAACCTTTCCACAGGCTCAACGGCTACCATGATAATTGTTAAGGAGGGTGAGGAGATTACACCACAATAAAAGCTTATAGCGCATTTAAAAAACCATAAAAAGCGGGCTTTGGCTGTAGCGCTTCATCATAAATACACGGCCAATCTTTCATCTTAAAAAAACGATTGATCCAAGTGTCACGGTCATTAAAACCCCAAAAGGTTATACCGTACTGTTGGTCTTTTGGGACTATATCTTGATACATTTGAACCAGTTCAGCATATTTTTTGGCTTGCGACCTTAGCATTTCAGGCGTAACTGTGTTGTAGCGTTGAATACCACCACCTTTACTGTCGTCGTGTGTGTTGAATATAATATCAACTTCAGAAAGGTGAATTTGCAAACCCGTATCTGCCGCGCGCTTTAGGGTATACGCAATAATTTCGTTGGGTATATCCATGCGAATGTGCATTTGAAACCCGATTCCAGATATGGGTACGTCACGTTGCTGAAAGTCTTCAACCATTTTCATCATGGTGTTAAATTTAAGCGTATCACGCTCAATGTTAAAGTCGTTGTAAAACAAGACAGCATTTGGATCTGCTTCATGGGCATATCGAAATGCCTTTTCGATATAGGACTGTCCCATGGTTTTGTACCATATACTTTCAGTTCTAAAACCCGCTCCTTTGGTATTTAAGCCTTCATTGACCACATCCCAACCGTGCACGATTCCTTTGTATTTTTTAATATAGGTTTGAATGTAATTTTTCATAAAACCTTCTAGCCACGCTGGGTCTTTTTTTGCCTTTTTTTCAATCCACTTTGGAGTAGCATTGTGCCATATCAGCGTATGTCCAAACAGTCTTTGGTTGTTTTTTTTGGTATAAGCGACTATGCTGTCAACACGTTCCCATCTAAATACTCCGGGTTTGGGTGCAATTTGATACATTTTCATATCACTTCCTGCGGTGTAGCTGTCAAAGTGATGTTGTTGTAAACCTTTCAATTTTGTGTCTTTCATAAAAGGAACAAATCGTATGGATGAGCCAATTGGAAAGTTTGCTTTTGATTTTAAAGAAGTGACACTGTTGTTTTGCGCAATGGATTGCGTTATTACAAAACACAATAAAAAGAGATAACTACGATTCATAAAGGGTGTTGGCGTTTTTAAATGCTTAGTGTTGCAACTTCGGGTGCATGACCGTGTACCATAGCGGAGGTAGTGTCGCTAGAAGCATAGATCCTGGATAGCCAAATGGCATAGTCGGACTGTTTTCAAGACTTTCTAAGACTTGATATTTTTTTGATGCACGGAAGTGATGATCACTGTGTCGTGTTAATTCATACAATACTATCCTGCCCATGACGTGGTCAGAGTTCCACGAATGTATGTTTTGCACTTTTTCGTATTTGCCGTTGACCTCTTTTCGCACCAAACCGTAGTGCTCAATATAATTGATGGTTTCAAGAAATAAGAACGATATGATACCGACAATTAAAGCGATAAGAAATATTTTAAATCCAAACAACGCATAAACACCACCCACATACGCTGCTTGGTAAATGATAAACAACAGCATGTTGTTTTTGATGGATAAAAAATGTACCCCATGCTTTTTGAGTAGCTTCGTTTGTATACGCCAAGCATTTTTATATTGCCCCAATACAGATGTCATCCAAAAGTGATATAAACTCTGTCCTTTTTTTGCTGTCGCCGGATCTAGGTCTGTTGCCACGTGTTTGTGATGGCCATGATTGTGTTCCATAGTAAAATGCATGTATAGACAGGGCAATAGCAATAACCTAGTCAGTAAGACTTCAAATTTGCTTTTCCTATGGCCCAGTTCGTGCGCTACATTAACGGCATTGGTAGCCAACAAAATACCAAGTGCAAAAACCAAACCTATGTATTCATAGGTGCTTAGACTTGCCGTTGAAAAATCATAAAGCCCATAACCTAGGATAGTGTACACGATGGGTACGTTTAAATACAAAAGCCAGTCGAAAACGCGATTCAAAGCCCTTTTTTTTATATCCGAAGCGGATAGTTCTTTTTGTTTTACCGGTATAATGCTTTCGGCTAAGGGAATAAACAGAAATACATAAGCTAGCGCTGTATAGGAGGCCGCTCCTTTGAAATAGAAACTGACAACAACGCTCAAGGGAACGCTGTATGCCATAAGATATTTCAAGTCTTTCATGTGTTAAATTTAGGAAAATCCCAACAACTTTTGTTTGAGTTAAATGAAACAAACCATGTTCTGTCTAAAATTGAAGCTGATGTGATTTTGTTTCAAAACATAAGCAAGCTTATTATGAAGTGACCTTAGTTTTATTATTAATACTGACAAAGCTCCGCTTTGAAAATCAACAAAAGAAACTTTAGCATCACCAAAATAAAAAAGCAAGCTTGGCGTCCTATTAACGAGGATTACTGCGTGATCCTCAAAAAGCTCCGTAGTCTAAATAGAAAGTCAAAAATCA
>ERZ887830.2223-NODE-2223-length-10096-cov-26.297480_pt1 | contig 10096 bp, 5 predicted proteins | sample MGYA00521101_ERZ887830 | MGnify/ENA primary metagenome ERZ887830 (study PRJEB32303, sample SAMEA104408592) | aquatic metagenome | biome: Marine water; feature: Pelagic; material: water | place: Baltic Sea | collected 2014-06-05T16:38:00 | depth 1,762 m ...
GGCATCTGCCGCGTCAAAGGGGAAAGCCAAACCAAAACAACTACCCACGCCGACTGTTGAATCGATGGTCAATTCGGCCTGATGTGAATTCGCCACGTGCTTAACAATCGCCAGACCCAGACCCGTACCACCACCGGCATTACTGCGGCTCTTATCTACCCGATAGAATCTTTCCGTTAGCCGCGCTAGGTGATGAGGCTCTATGCCACTCCCCGTATCTTTTACTGAAAACGTAGCGACATCGTCTGTAGACTGCCAAGCCACATTCACATCCCCATCACTGTATTTTAGAGAATTCACGACTAAATTACTTAAGGCGCTGTGCAACTCTCTTTCGTCCCCACGTATCGCAGCGTCACTTTCCTGATTGAGCACAATAAGCCTCTCGGGATAGGCGGGTTGCAGCTCTGAAACAATACTTTTTATCAACATGGGCATGTCGATCAATTCGGTCTTGCGTAAAGTCTCTACCGCCTCAATGCGCGACAGCCACAGCAAATCCGTCACAAGATTTTCCATACGAAGGGCTTGCTGACCCATTTGATCTAGGGGTTTCTGAAAGCGGGCCTCGCTAAACTCGTCCAATGACTGCAGGGTTTCTATGTAGCCCTTCATCACAGTAAGTGGCGTACGCAATTCATGGGAAACATTTCCCACAAAGTCACGGCGCATCTGCTCAAGACGAAACGTTCGCGTAACGTCTCTGGCAAAAACCAATCGATCACCCATACCAAACCGGGCCACTTCGAACTGCACACAGCGCCCCCTATCGCCTTCCGGTAGCACACGAAGAGGGTCTGAATAGTCGTCTGTCGTGAAGTATTCCCGAAAATCCACGGAATTGATTAAATCAAGTAAGGGCAGGCCTTCATCAGAGGGGTAGTTAATACCTAACAGAAAATCGGCCGAGTCGTTGGCCCACGCAACATTGCCCTCTGAGTCGACGATAACAGCGGCATCACGCATCGCGGCCAAAGAGTCTTGCAAATAATCCAAAGTAGATTCAAGACGCAGCTGCGCCTCTCGATTTCGACTCTGGAGCGCATACAAATTGTCGAGAAACAGCCCCCAAACACCGCCTGCCTTGGGGGGCTCTACTGCTGGATCCAGCATCCAGCGGCGCACTCGCAGAAGCTGATAAGACCATAGCGAAAGAATGACCGCAAAACCCAGCGCAAGCCCCCATCCTGGGCGGTTGAACATGACGCCCATAGTCATCCCCGCCACTGAAATGGCGGCGACCGAATAAACCTCTCGCCGAAAAGTTTTTGCTGAAGCCACCCGCGCTACAGTCCTTGCTCAGAAAAACGATAACCGGTGCCACGAACGGTCTGAATGAGCCGGCTGTAGTCGTCGGTCGGCGTCTCTAATGCTGCACGCAGTCGACGAATATGCACGTCGACCGTTCGCTCCTCGACATAAATATTAGCGCCCCAAACCCGGTCTAAGAGCTGACTTCGGGTGTAAGCACGCTCAGGGTGCGACATAAAAAACAACAGTAAATTAAACTCTGTAGGGCCCAGACTGAGTGCCTGATCGCCGATAAATGCCCGGCGACTATCTACGTCTATTTTGAGTTCCTTAACCACCAACAAATTATGATCATCTGAACCCTTTGCACGACGCAGCAAGGCTTTAATCCTCGCTAGCAACTCTTTGAGTGCAAAGGGCTTGGTGATGTAATCATCGGCACCCACATCGAGACCTTGAATGACATTGTGTTCGGCAGCCTTTGCCGTCAGCATAATCACGGGCAAATCTTCCGTGATTTCAGCGCGCTTGATACGCCGCAAAAGCTCAATGCCGCTGCCCCCAGGCAACATCCAATCCAAAAGAATAATGTCGGGGCGATCATCAATAATTTGATGGTAGGCGGTGTCTATTGTCTCCGCTTCAAGACATTCATAGCCTGCTGTTTCTAGTGCCAGGCGCAGCATATCGCGAATCGCCAGCTCATCATCGACAATCAGAACTTTATGCATGGTCAGCCTTGGTATCCAAGAAAACTCCTGCGCGCTATTACACGGCAATTTTGTGACCGTAATATTACAGCCATGAAATCTTCTGCATCTTGAGACTTAGAAAAAATCCCACCATTTTTCATCTTCAAGGCTCTTAACGCAGCCTTTAAGCTGTGCATTGTAGGTATTTGCCCGCTTATCGACTTTCCTTGCCACATCGACCAACCACTGCTTATTGCGGTAGGTCTTCTTCTTAAAGCCGCCGTGCCCTTCGTGATAGGCAAGGTAAAGCCTGAATGTATCGTCTTTTGCGATGCCATTCTGGCGGTAACTCATGTCGTTATACCAGCCAATAAAGTCAATCGCATCACCGAAATCATCCCGGTCGGCTCCATAGCGACCCGAGCTTCTCTCGTACCACTCCCAGGTTGCATCCTTAGCCTGGGAGTAGCCGTAGGCATCGGAGGGTCTAGGGCCGGGAATAATGCCCCAAATTTTTTGTCGCGGAGGCTTAGCTGTAGCCACAAACCTTGATTCCTGATGCATGATCGCCATCATCACTGAAATCGGAGCGTCCCAGCGCGCGCGAGATTTTTTGGCATCTTTATACCAGCCCGACTTTTCCCGAAAAATCTCACAGACATCGTTAACATCACTGGGAGGTGACGTTGCGCACGCCGACATGAAAGCGCAAATTAACGCCACAATCGTCAGCCTATAAAAGGGGTATTTCATCAATTTTGCCACTCTTCGAGCTGAGCCATAAATTCTGCCTCATTAATAACCGAGACACTCAAGGATTGGGCCTTCTTTAATTTTGAGCCAGCACCAGGCCCCGCCACGACACAGGTTGTTTTGCCGCTAACGCTAGATGAGACTTTAGCCCCCAAGGCCCGGAGGCTCGCTTCAGCTTGATCACGGCCCATTTCCTCTAATTTACCCGTGACCACCCAGATCTGCCCCGAAAGCGGCAGGTCACCGCCCTGAACCTCTGGGGTGGGCCAGTGCACACCGAGATCTAAAAGCCTATTGATCATTTGTTGCTTCGCTGAATCCGCGAAGAATCGCTGTAAGTGCCCGGCCACAATCGGGCCCACGTCTTCAACTTCCTGCAACTGTTCCACCGTGGCCGTGTATAGCGGGTCCAATGCACCATAATATTCCGCCAATTGACGGGCTGTCGTTTCGCCCACCTCACGGATACCCAAAGCGTAGATGAAGCGCGATAGCGTCGTCTTTTTGCTCTCTTCAATGGCGGCTTGTAAATTTCTAGCCGACTTTTCGCCCATGCGCTCTAGTCCAGCGAGGGTGTCATGAGTTAATTCATAGAGATCGCTTGCAGTTTCAATCAGTCCCAACTCCACCAGCTGATCAACAATTTTCTCCCCGCAGCCGTCAATATCCATGGCGCGACGGGACACAAAGTGTTCGATCGCAGCGCGACGTTGGGCTGAGCAGGCAGGCCCGGCATCACAGCGCCACGCAGCTTCACCGGGCTCTCGCACCAGCGCACTATTACAGGCTGGACAGCGATCAGGGAAAATAACATTCTCGACCTGGGCCGGCCGCCGATCCGTCACTACGGCTGCGACCTGAGGAATCACATCCCCCGCTCTGCGCACAATCACCGTGTCTCCGACTTTCAGCCCTAGCCTCGCGATTTCATCTGCATTGTGGAGGGTCGCATTGGAAACGGTAACGCCACCTACAAAAACAGGCGCCAACCTCGCAACGGGGGTCACAGCCCCCGTCCTTCCAACCTGAAATTCAACGCCCAAAACCACCGTCATTTCTTCCTGAGCGGGGAATTTTCTAGCGATGGCCCACCGCGGTGCTCGGGACACAAAACCTAGACGCTCCTGCTCTGCAAAGACATCCACCTTGAAAACAATGCCATCGATATCGAACCCTAAATTTTCACGAATCTGAGAGAGCTCGTTATAATAACGCTCACAGGCGTCAATGCCTTCCACAGAGCGAGCGTGGGCTGATATGGGGATACCCCATGTCCCCAATTGTGCCATCGCTTCCGTGTGGCTCTGAAAACCCTCGGTCATACCTTCGATATACCCCAAGCCATAGGCACAAAACTCAAGTGGGCGACGCCGTGTGATACTAGAGTCAAGTTGGCGCAGACTGCCCGCAGCTGCATTACGTGGGTTCACAAAAGGTTTATCCCCATCACGGCGAGCACGGGCATTAAAAGCCTCAAAACCCTCCCGAGGCATGAAGATCTCGCCACGAACCTCAAGATAGCTGGGAACATCCGCTCCTAATAAACGCAGCGGCACCGACTCTATCGTGCGCACGTTCTGGGTAATGTTTTCTCCGGTGCGCCCATCACCTCGAGTTGCTGCCAGCATGATCTGGCCATCCTGCCACACGATACTGACCGCGATGCCATCCAGCTTTGGCTCACAGGCATAGCGCACTATTGAGCCATCTAGGCGCTCCCGCACGCGACGATCAAAGTCGAGTAAATCCCCGGCACTGAAGGCATTGTCGAGGGACAGCATTGGCAATCGATGCACAACCGAAGCAAACCCCTCCAACGGTGCGGCACCCACTCGTTGGGTCGGTGAGTCGACGGCCACAAGCTGAGGGTGCGCCTCCTCAAGTTTGCGCAGTGCAAGGAGAGTTCTGTCAAATTCACTATCACTGACGGTGGGTGCATCGTTCTGGTAATACTCAACACCCCAACGTTGCAGAAGATCCCGCAACCTTTTCACCTCATTGTGGGGATCCAGTTCGGACATATCGTCTCAACGCCGATTCTGCAGGGCAACCCGACGCTCTAATTCTCGGATTTGTTGACGCATGTGTTCAATACTCTGCCGTGTTACCCCGCTACGGGTTTCATCAAGTAAATAGCCGTCCAAATTTTTGGCAACCGCCTTGGCAGTTTCATGCATGTAGTCAAAGGCTTTGAGCATATCTTCAGGACCCGGCAACGTAATAAAAAACATGAGACCTCGAGTGTGCAGAGAGCCCATATCATCGATATTGAAAACGCCAGGTTTCAGCATGTTACAAACGCTGAACTGAATCGGACCCCGCCCTGCCCGATGCTCATGCCGGTGGAAAAAATCCATGTCACCGAAACGCAAATCGCAGGCGAGTAACACGCCCAATATATCTGAACCAGCAAACCCAACTTCCGATCGCGACATGACGTTTAAAACAAACACATGGGGATCAAGCGCCCGGGGCAACCGAGCCTCAGGTTCGGGCTCAGCTTCGGGCACTTCCAGTCCCTCCAGCCAATCCATCGTTTCTACGGCTGGCGCCTCTTCCTGGGGTATGGTGTCGCTGGGTTGCTCGGCCGGCGCTATCACCGTCAATTCTTCATCGTCGGTAGCTGAAAATGACGGCAATTCAGGCTCTGAGATTGACGCCGGCTCTGCTGTTAGCTCTGGCTCCGGGCTTGGCTCTGGCTCCGAAGGCTGTTCTGGTGACAGGACAGCGCTGGCCTCTGTATCGGCTGGAACAGGCGGCTCAGAAAACGAAGCGCTGCTCGATGACAGCGGTTCTTCCAAACTCGAGACTTCGCCCGCATCATCCTCCCCATCGGACGCCGGCCGCAGATCGCCGCGACCCACGATGCGCGCGCCGCCATTAGGCAGCTCGGTTAGCAGGTTGAAAGATTCATCGTCGTCTAGGTCCTCCACATCACGTCTGGAAATCTTTGCGTTGAGGCGCACTTCTTCGCGACGATCTTTAAATACTCGCCTGAGCGCATCTAATAGCACCACCATGATCAGGCAAAAGCCTATGATGATCATCCAGTTCCGAATCATAAGATCCATCGCCGTTCTCCCTTGCTGGCGTTAACTGGCTGCGAGCTGCGCCGCTTCCTCGATATCCACGGTTACCAAACGCGAAACTCCGGGCTCGTGCATTGTGACGCCCATCAAATGATTCGCGGCTTCCATGGTGATTTTGTTGTGGGTAATGAAAATGAACTGAACCCGCTCTGACATCTCTTTGACCATGCGGGCATAGCGCCCAACGTTGGCATCATCAAGGGGGGCATCAACCTCATCGAGCATACAAAACGGCGCTGGATTAAGTTGAAATATTGAGAATACTAAAGCAATCGCGGTCATCGCTTTTTCGCCACCTGACAACAGGTGGATCGTGCTATTTTTCTTGCCAGGCGGTCTCGCCATAATAGCGACACCCGTATCGAGCAGGTCATCGCCTGTCATCTCGAGGTTAGCAGTTCCACCACCAAAGACTCTGGGGAACAGTTCGGCAAAGCCTGAATTGATTTGTTCAAACGTCTCTTTAAACCGACTCCGAGTCTCTTTATCGATTTTGCGAATAGCGCCCTCGAGAGTTTGTAACGCCTCCTGGAGGTCGGCGTCTTGAGCATCAAGGTAGGTCTTGCGCTCGGATGCTTTGGCATACTCATCAATAGCCGCCAAATTGATGGGGCCCAAGCGCGCAATTCGCGCGGCCACCCGCTCGACCTTTACCTGCCATTCGGGCTCAGAGGCCTCATCGGGTAGCTGCTGCACAACATCAAGAGGGCTCACTTCAAGCTCTCTTAACAGTCCCTCAAGATTTTCGATTCTGACGTTTCGCTCAGCCTGTTGTAATCGGCCTGACTCAAGTTCAGTGTAAATTGCCTGAAGCCGATGCTCTGCAGCCAACTTGAGCTTTTCCTGCTCTCTCAAAGCGTGATCGTTATCAGACACCCGTTGTCTGGCCGCCGTGAGTGCGGCTTCCGCGTCGACCCGCTGTGCCAACAAAGTCTCTAACTCAGACTGCAGTTCGGCATCGGGGTTGTCCCCTACAGGCAGCTGCTCCGTGAGGTCTCTTACCCGGCTCTGTAATTGCTCTACCTGCTGTTCGAGACGATCAATAGAGCCGGCGACTGTCGCTACCTGGCCATCTAAACTCTGCACTCGGACGTCGGTGCGATGGGCGCTGTCTCGAGCTTCTCTAGCGCTCTCGCGCGCACGTTGCAGTTGGCTATTGAGCTGTTCGCGTTCTTCGCTCAAAGCGGCGCGCTGATCACCGTCAAGGGCCATTTGTTCAATAGCCGATTGTAGCTCCGACCTCGCTGCAGCCAGAGAAGCCTGCTCGGCTTCAAACTGAGATCCTGAGTCAGCTAAATCCGCCTGAAGCTGCTCGATTCGCTGTCGCGCCTGCGCCGCTGCAGCCACCCTGGCACCACGCTCAGTGACTTTTGTAGCCTGCTCCTGCACATGGGTCTTGAGCGTTGCTTCACCCGCTCTGCGCTGGTCTTCATGGCTGCGTCTTGATTCCTTCAATGTTTCTAGAGTTGCATTAATGGTTTGCAGAGAGGTCTCGTGCTCGCGCATCTCTGTAGTAACACTATCGAGGGACGCTTTGCGCAATATAATGCCCTGCCCCGCATCGCTTTTTGAAGGTTTAGAGGCCCAACCATAGCCCAGCCAATCGCCCTGTGGCGTGATAACCGACGCGGTCTCAGGCAGCGACGCTAATAAGCTTCGGGCGCGGGCCAAATCATCAGCGATATGAACACCAGCGAGCACCGCCAAAACCGATGCCGGACCTCTTACCTTCTCAGCCAAAGTGCCCGGAATGCCCGAACCCACCTCTCCTGCAGATAAAATACTGGCCCCAGCCGGTGCCGTATCAAAGGCCGCTTGGACTTGAGAGAAACTTTGAGTGCAGACCCCTGTCAGCCTCGCAGCCAGCACAGACTCCACAGCCATGGTCCATTGGTCCTGTACCTGCAGGGCCTCGTACACGCTGCCGCTATTATCCAATCCGAGATCAGCGAGCCATTGCTGGGTTGCTGAGACATCGCCTTCCGCGAGTGCTGCATCCTGAAGGGCCTGAAGTGATGCTTCCTGTCCCTTGAGCTGCTGAAGACGTGCCCGAACCTGGTCTTGCTCATCACGTGAGCGCTCGATATTTTCCCGCTGCGCTGCCACCTCGGCATCGAGCTGCAGTAATGCCTCCTCTTGGGCTTTAACGGCATCTTCGCCAGCACGAATTTGCGCTTCCAACTCGGGGAGATCTTTATCAACATCTTCGCTGGCTAGGGCTTCGAGTTCTTTGCGTAATTTGCCACCGCGCTCATGAATCCTTTGTAGTACCTGCTCTAAATAAACAATACGACTCTGCTGCACCTCGGAAGCTTGCTTAGGCCCCGCCGCCTTTTGATTAAACTCATCCCAACGATTTTGCCAATGGCTCATCGCCTCCTCTGCGGAGGCCGAAACGCCCGCAGCAGCCTCTGCTGCGGCTCTCTGCTCCGATAAATCAGGCCGCAGTGACTCCAGCTCTGAACGCCAGATGGCCAGACGTTCGGTATCTGCATTGAGGTGCCCTTTCGACTCTTGCAGGCCATCGCGGGTCTGCAGTAAATCAGATTCGATAGTGGCACGCCGCTCCTGCTCGTATTTTAACGCCTGCTCAACTCGCGTGACCTCACCACCCACGGAATAGTAGTCGGCCTGCACGGTATTAAATGCATCGGTGGCTTCAGCAAGCGCAACCCGAGTGCCCTCGATATCGGCGCCCACGCGCTCAAACTCTGCGCGCTCAGCCTCCTGTTTAATATCAAGATTGGTTAGGGCTTGCTGGCTATCCTGACTGTTTTTCTGGTGCTCACGCCACTGCAAACCGAGAAGCTGCGATTTTAGCTCACGCTCCTCGGCGCGGAACTCTGCATACTTCTCAGCAGCCTGAGACTGGCGCAACAAATGCTGCAGGTTGCGCTCTAATTCTTCACGCAGATCAGCGAGGCGTTCCAAGTTTTCCAGTGTCCGCCGCATGCGGCTTTCAGTTTCACGACGACGCTCTTTATACTTCGAGATTCCTGCCGCCTCTTCAATAAAAATTCTCAGTTCTTCGGGCTTAGACTCAATCAACCGTGAAATCATGCCCTGCTCGATAATGGCATAACTTCTAGGGCCTAGGCCGGTACCCAAAAATAGATCCGTAATATCTCGGCGACGGCATTTAGCACCGTTTAACCAGTACTCAGAGGTACCCTCACGACCCACAACCCGACGCACCGATATTTCCGCATAGGATGCATACTCACCCACCAGCTTTCCGGAAGTATTATCAAAGATTAGCTCAATAGAGGCTTGTCCCACGGGCTGACGTTGGGTTGTTCCGTTAAAGATAACGTCGGTCATCGCCTCGCCGCGGAGGTTCTTGGCCGAGCTCTCACCCAAAACCCACCTGACAGCGTCGATAATATTGGATTTTCCACAACCATTTGGCCCGACTACGGAGCACATGTTGCTTGGAAAATTGACCGTTGTTGGGTCAACAAACGATTTAAAACCAGCCAGCTTGATGGATTTGAGACGCATGTACCTACCTATTGAAAAACGTCAGGCTGCACCCCTGACGACACAATATGTAGTGTATACCCTACAGCCTGTTAACACTATATCTAGCCTTAGGACCAGTTCACGATTTCATCACTGGGGGGCAGCCACCTCGAGAACGAGTTGTATTTTGGCGTCCTCTGTTGGCTCAATGTTGGCAGCATTCGCCAGCCAACTCGCGTTAGCCCGACCCGGCTGTCCGGTTTCAGACAGCTGTACCTCGACATCGATCAGACTCAGGGCCGATATTTTTTGACCTGCCATAGACGAGGTATCATCGAGACGAACCGAAAATGGCAGTTCGCTGGCACTTCGCCGAACCGCCGCTGTGGGCATGCGTTGTGCGCCACCACTGGGACGCGCTATCACAAACACCGTGCCTTGAGCGGTTACCCCTTCCGGCATTGCCACTGTTACCGTCACACCGACACTCAGGCTAGGTTCGGCCTCTATGGCCAATACTGCAGGGGCGTCGGCGAGGCCCCCTCGGGTTCGCGCCTCCGCAATAATGGTCGTTAACATTTGGTAGCCGGGGGTTCCCGGTGCCTCAAAAGCCAATAGCTGCTCCCAATACTGTAACGCTCGCGCGTATTGTCCCGCCTCAAAGGCCGCCATGCCCAAAGTCCCTAAGGCGCTGCGTTGTTCAGGGTTGATCGCCAATGCCGCCTCAGCCCTGCGCCGCGCTCGATCCGTGAGCTGGCGTTCACCCTTTAAATACTCAGCTTGCGCAGCTCTAGCGAGTAGCTCTGCACTCTCGGGAAACTCAAGCAGCAATTGCTCGTAAATCTCTAA
>ERZ887830.2228-NODE-2228-length-10092-cov-9.626482_pt1 | contig 10092 bp, 9 predicted proteins | sample MGYA00521101_ERZ887830 | MGnify/ENA primary metagenome ERZ887830 (study PRJEB32303, sample SAMEA104408592) | aquatic metagenome | biome: Marine water; feature: Pelagic; material: water | place: Baltic Sea | collected 2014-06-05T16:38:00 | depth 1,762 m ...
GTGCGTAAGCGAAAGATATGTTGACCACTTTGTTGAGGATTGAATTCAAAATTATTTACTCCATCCACACAGCATATTCGGTTAGGGGCACTATCAGGCACATCTAACCACTCACCATCCTCACTCACAAATTTAAACCTAAATCGTTCACCAACAGGGATCCGCTCAAACGGGATACTCACTTCATAAGTTGCCCCAGGCTCATCACTGAGTGGTACTAGCTCCCACTCAGTTTTGCCAATGGCCTCACTCCATTCATTCATTTCCGTTGCTAAATAAACTCGTAACTTGTGTTCCAATAATTGCGGATAGCGCTTCGACTGAAATGCGAACACCCAATGCTGACCGCGACGAAAATAGCGGCAATAACGACCGCACTCCTCAGGACTCAAGCGCTCGATCCCTGCCACAGCAAGTTGTACGGGGTCCAAGGACAGGGGTGGTAAAGTAGAGCTACTGGTCGGCCAATCTGATTCTAAAATCACTAGTACAGAGTCATCGGATTCCCAGAAAGCATGTGAAATATGTTGAACAACTTGAGACATAATTATGCTGCCATCTTGCAAAGAAGTTTTCCTAGAGAGCAATACTGATTGTGCAGTTAATATAAGCCTTATAACAGTGAAGGCAAGTTAGGTAGGTTTGAATCTTCACACGCCACGCCACTTTTCATCTTTAGCCGTATTGACGACGCGTCGTGTAGGCGCTTTGTTCAAGCGATGAAAAAAATCCTAGTCGCTTTGTCTGGAGGTGTTGATAGCGCCGTCGCTGCGCTTTTACTTAAAGAGCAGGGGCATGCTGTCTCTGGGGCGTACATTCGCACATGGATGAATGAGGAAATGCCGCTGGCTGACTGCCCTGCCCAACAAGACATCGAAGATGCGCGTGCGGTCGCAGAGCACCTCGGCATTGATTTTGAAATTGTTAATTTGGTCAATGAATACCGCGAACACGTCGTTCATTATCTCGTCGATGGCTACAAAAATGGCATCACTCCAAATCCGGATATCATGTGTAATCGTGAAATGAAATTCGGCATTTTCCAAGACTACGCCTTGAATCAAGGGTTTGATGCACTCGCAACTGGTCACTATGTGCGTAAACAACAAAACGCGGATGGAACCTTTGATCTTATACAAGGCGTTGATACAAATAAAGATCAGACCTATTTTCTCGCAATGCTCCAGCAAAAGCAGATCGAGTCAGCGATCTTCCCCGTTGGTGAACTTACCAAGCCAGCGGTGCGCGATCTCGCGATACAGCACCAACTCCCGAATGCCCAAAAGAAAGATAGCCAAGGCATCTGCTTTCTCGGCGATATGAATATTAACCGTTTTCTCGAATATTATATCGAAGACAAACCAGGCGACATTGTTAATGCCGATGGTAAAGTGCTTGGTCAGCACAAGGGACTGCACCGTTATACGTTAGGTCAACGGCGCTGGATTGGAGTACCCTCTAATACTGATAATGAATTTTACGTAGTGATTGGATTTAACATCGCGCGTAATGAACTCATCATTGGATTCGATAATCCAGAATCGCCTGGACTCTTCGGTCAAGAATTCGAAATTTACGGCCTTAGTTTTATTAATCATCCAATCACTGACGCATGTCAGATGCTGGCAAAGCCACGCTACCGGGACGATTCACAGGAAATTACTTACACACCGACAGGACCAGACACTGCACTGGTGGTGTTTGATCAACCACAGCGTGCCCTTGCATCAGGTCAAATCATCGCCCTATATGATGGCAACTGCCTTATTGGCGGAGGATTTTATCGCTAACCTTCTCGCTTAAGAAGCTGTGCCACAATGGGCCCAGTGGTCAGCGAAATAATTAGCACGGCAAATAACAACAGGCTTTTGGATGTACCCTGCGTACACGTAATCAGAATTCCAGCGCCGATCCACCAGCCAATACCGCTTAGTAACAATAAGCGCTGCTTGTTTAGACGGGCATGACTGATATATGCTGTGCCTACAATCATAGCCAGAAACACTGGAAGACGATCTGCAGGTATGTTTTGTGTGCTAAGTACGATGACTGCAGCAAGGAGCACAGCAACCATGCATGTCCCCCATATTTGCAAGTAAGGTCGTTGTAACAAAGACGTTTTTACCTCTTGTAGGTGCATACGAAGAAAAACAAAAGTCGCAGCACAAGCCATCAGCAGCGAGAGGCACCAAACATATAACGCCGAATGGATCGGCACTGCATACACCTGCACGTAGTATTCCAAAGCAAAGCATTTGGCAAAAATTAAACTCCACAGTAATAGAATCAGGCGCAAAGTCCGATCCGCAGATTTTTGTAAAAGTGTCATGATCGCAAAACTAGTCAAAAGTGGGACCAATGCGAATTATTCTTGGATTTTATAGTCAATTTATTGACTGCTAAACGAACCTACATCAGCGCATGCATGCGCTCCCTTCCACTTTAAAAGACGGCCGCCGAGCTAGACTTCCGTTAGCAGGTAACTCATGATTGGCTCCAGAATTGGCGAAGCACACATAGTTATATTATTAATAATAAGAATATAAAAGGTGCACTAAGAAATTGGGGTCGAGATTAATTTTGCGTATCCTTCGAACTACGTGCGTCCTTGATTCCCTGGCCGCCGCGAATGATGCGATGCTTGCCTCGGTAAAAACGAACGTAGTCTTTCAGCTGCTTTTCCGACTCTTTAGAGAATGCTTCATTTTCCGCTAAAAAGAGCACTACGTTGAGGGAAGGAACTTGCTTATTCTGATCCTCATACAATATCCGATTTAATTTGCTGAAATATTTTGCCACTTCTTTAGAATCGATTAACGGATGGGGTGTATGTCCAGGATGCCGAACATTCCACTGAAACCCAATATCCTGTGATGCGCTGTACACATGATGACGACGATCGAGCACACGGGGTGGCATGCCCTTCTGCGCGCGTGCAGCGTTTTGCTTTGCTAACTCAGCTTTAATCCGCGCCTCCATTTTCGGCACCTCTAATTTATGAGCGGCTAACTGTTTGATGTATTTAGTATCACTAATTTTTCTATTCCATGCCGCCTGCTCTTCATTGTTCATAAGGCGTCGCACCACCTCGAATCCCTGATGATACCCGGTAATAAAAAATACCGTATCAATCCCCTGCTCTAGCGCAGCCTGGGTAATGAACCCAGTATCATTGCCTCGGTGATTTATTGGCAAAGCATCATTCACTGGATCATCGGAAAGTGTGGGCAAGTTAGGACGTGAAGCACCGGATACCCTCTCCAAGCCAAGCCGATTGGCATTTGAATTAATCGGTGAGATCCAGCGAATCAATTGCTGGTGAGTGTCTGCCCCCGCAGAGACCAATTGAGGCTTAAATAGCATGGTCTTATTACGATCATGCAACATCACATTAAATAAGGTACCCGCAGATAAATTGCCAACCATATCAGTGATCTCGTCTTTGATCACTTGGTAACTACTTAGTCCACCTTTCTCATCTGTCAGCATCTGACGGTTCGTATCGATTACGAACAAAATACGTTCCGCACGGGTTTTTAGCCCGAAGACACTGACATTTGATAAACCCATACCGATTGAACCGCTGGTGGCACCTAGCAGGCTACCACCACCTATACCTCCGAGCCCTGCACTGACGGTAAACGATTCGCCCATATCAGGTAGATTCACATCGACATTGGCGACCGCAATATTGGCAACCGGGCGCATCTTAAGATTCTGCGCTTGCATCTTCGGCTGCTGCTGTTGCTTGATCTGAATCTTCACCTCTTTCGGTGGCTCAACCTCTTCGATTGAAGGTGGTTCTTCAAATTGCGCATCCTCTTGAATCACAATATTTGCGACGGTGATCACACCAGCTACAAATGCCAGCCCCACGTGCATCAGCACACTAACGACGATGACTTTCATCAACATCGGGTTTATTTTACGTTTTATTTTTGTAGGGGATAGCATCTCTAAGAATTATGTAGTACCAACTTTCAAACAGTTCAAAACTGCAAGCTGGAATTGGCAGCGATGGGTGATGGATCAGACTGAACTGTAGGGTAATTTGTTTTAATATAAGTGTCTCGTGATATTGAGAAACCAATGCCCTAATTGAGAAAACGAAAATCCGCACAAACAGAACATTAACATACACTTGTAAAAAAATGTGCACTTTAGAGTGAGCTTATAAAGCAAAAAAAGTGATTATTAGGGTTTTATAATTAAAGGATCTTAATTCATTCACTTAAGCTTGCAAAGAACAATCGCCTCGTAGTGCTTGACTACATCCAGCAGCTGTAGCTCGTCTGGCACCTCATTACTCAGGCAGAATTCTTCCCAAACCCCACCCATTCCGGCTGTAAAAGCATCATTGCCGCCTATTAGGTTATTGAGCCCCTGCTTGTCCTGCATAACATGCCAGCTGAAGTACTTGCGATTGATTGTGATCGGTGATACTGCAACAGCATTAAATTAAAAGATTAAGACATGTGAAATACCTCTCTTAGTTGAGTACATAATGGTGAATTGTCGGGATTGGTCTCCATTATTTCAGCCATATATGCCCACCACTTCTTCACTATAGGGTCATTTGGTAAATCCATTGTCGTATGATCGTCGGATAATTTCCAGCAGGCAAAGAGTGATAGTGTTTCCGCATCCAGAAAAATCGAGTATTCAGATACTCCCGCTTGAGCTAGCACTTGTGAGAGTTCAGGCCAGATCTCGTCATGACGTTTCTGGTACTCGGCCTCGAAGCCAGACTTTAGCTTCATTTTAAAAGCATTTCGGATCATAAATATATCGATTTAAATTAGAAACAAAGACTGAAATTCGGTGGTCATTGTCGAATATGCTATGATCATTAAATTAGATAGTCTAAACGAAAAGGCACTAAATTTCAGTCGAGATACCGAAACTATAAGTGTGTGCTAAGCATTTATTAATCAAAATATCAAAGCTCTTTGATACAATCGCCACTACAAGCAAAGTTAACGATGCATAAAGCCATTGAAACTAGTGCGACACTAATTGACGCGTTGATTAATTGGAGCTGTAACAAACCAGAGCACCATACCTACCAGCATGACTAGTTTCGTCGCTGAAAGTGTCAGTGTGCCCGCAAAAAATAAGACTGCAGGCAAAATAGTGAAAGCAAGGCCCAGACGGCCGATCCAAAGCAGAAGTGTACGCATAATCTTTACGGCTTAAGCCGCCCCCTTTCCAAGTAATCGGGTAAAGAATAAATAAAGCAGACCGCAGCCAATCCAACAGGGCAGCGGGAAGAACCACGCAGCAACGCCCTTAAACTGTATAAAGTAGAGCGCAATCGCAACTGGCAGCAACCAAGCGAACAAAGCAGCAACATTCACAGTCCCGCCGAATTGATATTGATCAAACTTAGCCGGATCAGCTTTGCGTTGAAAATACCAATCAAAATAAATGACTGCACCCATCGGTGCTAATATTGTGCCATACAGTCCAACAAAAGTAAGTAATTTCCAAGCAAAGGCGGGAAAAACACCGGCAATTGTCGCGACTAATCCTGCAATAAAAGTGACCTTCATGCGGGATATTTTCGGCATGATTGCTTGAAATGCCAAACCTGCACGGTAAATGGTCGGATTCGCTGTCGTCCAACCAGCAACGATCACACAAATGATACCCGCAAGGCCAGCTACCTGATTGGCCATCGGCCCTGGAACAGGATTGGTGTTGCCGTTGGCTTTGATTTGAACCGCCAACATCAATGCCGCAGCAATCCAAGCCATATAGTGACCGACATACATTCCAGCTGAGGTCGCCCAGCCATAACTTGATTTCTTGGCAAAACGAAACACCGAGAGATCAGCCATACCGACATGCATCGCAGCATTACAAAACCAAGCAAAAAATGCGACACTCCAGAAACCCATCTTCGATTCTGCCTCTCCGCCTTGTGCAACAACAATCGATTCGGTCCACACTTTGACCAGCGCATCCCAATTCGTGACCCCCAGTTCCTTAAAGGCGATCAAACCGCAGGCAGCAAACACCAACACCATCCAAGGCGAAGCAATATTAGCAAACTTTGCTACTGTATCGTAGCCCAGTGAAGCCACCACTGAAATGACTAGCCCGACCAATAATACAACAATGACAAAACTGACACTGTTAGGATACCAATCTTCGATCCCCGGCATCGGCATATCAAATGGGATCCCCACTGCTGTAGCAGACACCGTTATCATCGCCCCGGCAAGGAAGCAGAATAAAACACCATTGGCTAAATTAAAGCACTTCACTAAGCGTCCACCAGCAATCTTCTCAAGATGATAATAGAGCGTGTAGCGTGCCTGCACTGCAATCGGCGTGCAGAGATAACGCCAACTCAACACTGCCAGCAAATTACCCACTAAAAGACCGAGGATAATGTTCTGCAGAGTCACGCCATTGAGCAGGAACAGTGGGCCGATCATAAACTCGGTGCCTGCTGCATGCTCTCCGGCATACATGCCCCAGAATTTATTGGCTCCTTTCAGTTTTCCATCAGGCACACGTTCGCGTTCATATTCGCCACCACTAGATTTGGATTGAGTCGGTTCTTTAATTATGTCGCTCATAGTTACAATGGTTTCAATTGGTTATAAGGGGGTAAATTAAGTACGCGCAGAAAGAACAGTTACTTCGTAGTGCTTGACTACATCCAGTAGCTGAAGCTCGCCTGGTACCTCATTACGTTGACAGAACTCTTCCCAAACAACAGTCCAAGGCAATGCTTTGGCTTGTTCTAAGAGGGCTAAGCGAGTCGTGTAATCACCCGCTAATTCCGCAGCACGTAATTGCTCGCGAGGTTCCAGTAATGCTAATAATAGAGACTTCTGAGCGGCACGTGTGCCGATTGCCCATGCGCCGATACGGTTGATCGAGGCATCGAAGAAATCCAGTCCGATGTGCGTGCGTGGCAAAACATCGCACCGCACCAACTCCTGCATGATATTTTGAGTTTGGTCGTCGAATAAGACGACATGATCACTATCCCAACGTACGCCACGGGAGACGTGTAGCAATAGCTCCGGCACATACATCATGACTGACGATATCTTATCGGCGATCCCTTCGGTCGGATGAAAGTGTCCAGCATCCAAGCAAAGTGCTGTCTGATTTTTGATCGCATAGCCCATGTAGAACTCATGCGAACCAACTACCATACTCTCAGAACCAATACCAAAGAGCTTACACTCCACTGCATCAATGTGATGCGCTGGGTTTAACTTCTCGGCAAAGACTTCGTCCAAGCTATCAGAGAGACGTTGGCGATAGCTTTGTCTATCCGCGGGCAGATCCTTCATGCCATCAGGCACCCAAACATTCATTACACTGGCAGAGCCAAGTTGCTCACCCATTGCTGCACTAATCACGCGGCTACGCTTGCAGTGCTCAATCCAAAAGGCACGAATCTCTGGATCAGGATGACTCAAGGTCAAACCGTCGTCGGCCTTCGGATGAGAAAAGCAAGAGGGATTGAAGTCTAATCCAATGCCTTGCTCTTTAGCCCAATCAATCCAGCTCTGAAAATGCTTCACTTCGATCTGATCACGATCCACTGACTCTCCACCAAAATCGCCGTAAATTGCATGCAGATTGAGACGATGCTTTCCGGGTAAGATTGAAAGCACTTTCTCCAAGTCCTGACGAAGTTCATCAATGCTGCGGGCTTTACCCGGATAGTTACCTGTCACTGCCAGACCACTACCGAGTGCTCCTGCACCCGCTTCAAAACCAACCACATCATCACCCTGCCAGCAATGCAGCGAAATCGGCGTATTGCCCATGGCTTCGAGGGCTTGTTCCACGTTCACGCCTAGAGACGCATAGAGTTCTTTGACTTGTTTAAACATAATTTTAAAACGACCATTATATTACAATTACAGTTCAATTAAAATATACTCACTGACATTATATTTGCATTTTTTGACATAAAATACTTCCTTCCACTTATGTCGGATCATGTCAATAGCTTCAGTCGTTATCTTCCAGTCGACCAACAAGCAAGAGCGTGGGGTTGGAGACTCATCGACGCGGGCAGGCAAAGCCTAATTCCAGAGTCCCCTTACCCCAACGAAGGGCACCCACAAAGCTATCTTTTTGACAACGATGGGCGCCGCACGCTCGATGAATTTCAGATCGTCTTCATCGCCAGTGGCAGTGGCCATTTCGAGTCAGCCTCAACCCCCAGCACAGTGGTAGAACCCGGCACCGCACTGCTCTTATTTCCCGGCGAATGGCATCGCTACCGTCCCAGCAAAACGAGCGGCTGGACCGAATATTGGCTCGGTTTTGGCGGGCGCGAAGCCACCCGGATCATGCAGTCTTTTTTTAGACCACAAGAGCCCATCATCGCAGTCAGTCAACCTGATGCACTCATCCAACACTTCCAGCAGATTCTCCACTGGCTGCAACAACCGGTCGCAGCGAAAGAGCAAATCCTCGCCAGTCATGTTCCGCTGGCCCTCGCACTCTTGAAATCCAGCTCGCTCACCGACGAAGTGACTCACAACTCCGATGCCGAGCTCGTGATCCGCGCCAAAGCCGAAATACTGACGCACCTCACCGATCGTACTGATCTCGAAGCGCTGGCCAGTGCCCTCGGCATCAGTTACTCGCGCTTCCGCTTTGCGTTTAAAAAACAGACGGGCTACTCCCCCCGAGAGTATGAGAACATGATGAAACTAAACCGCGCCCGCGACCTCCTGCTACGTGAACAAAAGAGCGTCTCCGAAACCGCCGACACCCTCGCCTATTCTTCTGTCTACTATTTCTCACGTGTTTTTAAAAAACAATTCGGCCAATCGCCCCAGCAGTGGCTACTGCAGAAGAACAATCCAGTAAAAAGGGAAAGCAACGGCTCTGTAACGACATCGTGAGCCGGGTTCGGTTTGCGCCGCCCCCATGGCAGGCGTGCGCGAACTAGAGCAGACTGAAAGCTAGATCCGCCAAGATGCAATAGACTTACGCAGAGGAATACCTCGCCTAGAGAAAAAATTGTATAACCATTTTCTTGTTATTTATCAATACCAACATCAGGGATACATCAACTCGGCTCATAGCGCCCTTCCCTGACTTGCCGGTAGAGCTCGCGCGGGGTGCGGTCTGCCATGCGCCGGATGAAGCGTGTGAAGACCGACTGAGAATTGAAACCACTCAGCTCTGCTATTTCGGAAAGACTGCGAGTGACATCGCGCATGAGCGAAATCGCGGTATGAAATTGATAATTACTCCGGTAGTCGCGCAGCGAGAGCCCCATCTGTTGCTCAAAGCGATCACGTAGATGGCGCTCGGTAGAGACCTGGCTTGTAAGCAAAGCCATCCTCGACCAGTTTAGAATCCAGCACATGGTCACCGACTATCCGTAACCGCCGGCATGGGCTCGGAGGTAATCAGAAATCTATTGCGACTAAGACTATCGCATATTCGAGCGATACACACACAAAAAAAGGTCGCAGCGGCCCTCGCGGTGCAAACCTCTAGCTTCTGTCCTCTGTCCTCAGCTACTCCCCCTCCACTGCGGAGCAGGAGGTGCCTTCGACAAACTTCGGAGCGCTTAAAATCGTTTTCGCCTCCGGCTTACGCTTCCACGGCCCTTTATTAATACGTTCCACTAGCAACTTCGCCGCATTGCGCCCGATTTGATAAGGCTCTTGATCAAATGACGAAATCGCCACACGCGGATCACGTAAATTCAAGGCACCAAAACCAATCACCTTTACCTGCTGCGGGATCTTCAACTTCAAGCGCTGGCAACTATGCCACGCACTGATCGCCAGACGGTCCGCGATCGCAAACAAAGCATCGAACTGGCCTTTATGTTTCGCCAATTCATGATCAATCAAATCCGCATTGTGGGTAAAATTCGGCGTAATCACTTCCGCAGCCAACTTCACCTTAAACTTCTTCAATCCAGCCCTAAAACCTTCTGCGCGCAAACGACTGGTGCTGACAAAATCGCCCGTCGAAATCAACACCGCACGCTTACAGCCGTTCCCCGCCAACACGCGCGCTGCTTCGTAGCCGCCCGCATAATCATCGGTGCCGACAAAATCCGCGTCAAAGTGCGTGGTATTACGA
>ERZ887830.2231-NODE-2231-length-10078-cov-12.567395_pt1 | contig 10078 bp, 17 predicted proteins | sample MGYA00521101_ERZ887830 | MGnify/ENA primary metagenome ERZ887830 (study PRJEB32303, sample SAMEA104408592) | aquatic metagenome | biome: Marine water; feature: Pelagic; material: water | place: Baltic Sea | collected 2014-06-05T16:38:00 | depth 1,762 m ...
CCTGCAAGCACCTGCAATCGGTTGATCTGGAATCAACCTGTTCCATCTGGAACAGATCCAACGATTCAGATCAACTGAATCGCAAAGCCCCCGCCACACGGCGGGGGCTTTTTGTTGGCAATCGCTCGAACACAATTTTCAGCCTTTGATCCCAGAAAGCCGTGTACTGGGTTTGGATACGAAGCTTGCATTCACCCAATTCTTGTTGTTTTGAGTCAGTCTTTGGATCCTGTGTCGCTTCCGAAGCTCCCCCGGCTTTGTTTAGCCGTTGTTGGTCATCTCGAATCGGTCGAGTTTCTTGCGGTGGATCGATGGCCTCAACCGGGCTGCATTAGTCATGCTCAGCAGCGTCTTGAGGAGCCGGCGGGTGCTGGCGCCGTGATTGCTGTCCAGTTGGCACAACTGCTGGATCGGCCTGTGCACTTCTTCACGGCCCTTGGACGTGATTCGGTTGGAGAAGCCTGTGTTCAGCGTCTTCAAGAGAAAGGTGTGGAGGTCCATGTGGCATGGCGCGATGGACCCACTCGTCGTGGCATCAGCTTGGTGGGCGGCGTTGGAAATCAAAGTGGAGATGGAAGTGGAGATCGAAGTGGAGATCGAGCAATCACGGTGATTGGTGATCGTCTGACTCCTGTTTTGAGCGATCCCTTGCCTTGGGATGTTTTGCAGCAATGTGATGGTGCGTTCATAACGGCGGCCGATGCCGCTTTAGTGCAGGCTGCTAGGTCTGTTCCCGTGCTGGCGGCTACGCCACGGGTCGGTTTGGCTGTGTTGGAATCTGCTGGCGTTCAAATCGATGCCTTAATTGGCAGTGGATTGGATCCTGCAGAACTTGTTGCACCAGGAGACCTTGCTCTTTCCCCACGGGTTCAGATTTCTACGGAAGGTGCAGCTGGGGGACTGATCAGTACGGGGGATCGCTACAGCGCCAGTGCACTGCCGGGTCCGTTCGTTGAGAGCTATGGGTGTGGCGATAGTTTTGCTGCGGGTGTGTTTGCTGGTCTTGCGGCCCAGTGGCCGTTGAAGACAGCCATCCAGCTGGGATGTCAGCTCGGAGCAGCATGTGCAACCCGTTTCGGGCCCTATGCCTGAAGCTCAGCAGAGTGTTGTCGCTTTGCCTGACGCGTTGCTATTCATTAAGGGACCCCTATGAACAGGACTCATGACGTTCGGCGATATTTTTCGGATTGTTATTGCGCTATTTATTCCGCCGCTGGGGGTGTTCACCCAAGTTGGACTGGGGCGAGCCTTTTGGATCAATCTGCTGATCTATCTATTTGCAGTCGGTGGGTTTGGCTTCCCTGTTTTGTTTGGGATGTGGCCAGCAGCTGTGATTCATGCTCTGTTCATTATATTGACGCGTAAATAGTTCTAAGCCACCATCTCTTGTGTTGATATATTTTAATGATGGAGGATTGGGAGTTAGCTTCTGATGCGGTCGACGCTATTAGAAGCTCTTTCTTCAAAGTAAAAATTATAAATATTCAGGATCAAAAATCGATAAACTACGGGAAGGCATCTGCATGTTGGTTATTCAGCCGTTATTCCGGGAGCTTCAGGTTCGTGTTTAATCGCACTTGCTGTCTCAGACAATGATGAGTCTCGAAGTGCTTCTTGTCGTAAAATTCGCTCAAGATTAAACTCTTCTGATTCTAAAATAATGTCTTTTCCTGATACTACCGTTACGTTGATTCGTTGAACTTGCATTTGAAGTTTGAGTCCCGGAAAGACTGTTTTTATTTTTTCATTGATGCGATCCTGGATGTATTGAACTTGCTTGTAGCTGGGCGTCGTTGGGTCTGTGACGCGAACGACGACTTGCAGTTGAGGAGAACGTTGACGTTCCCAATAATCTGGCCAATCGAAGGAAATACTTGCAAGTTCCAGTGATTCATTATTTCCAAAAGTGGCGGTACGTTGTTTTAAATAGGATCGAATTCCGGATTCAATGCGTTCTTTCGCATTCTCTCGTTTTACTGTATAGAGGTGTCGTTGATAGCGTCCGTAAAGCTTTTCACCCACGACAAATGCCAAGATGAGTGCAATGAGTAATGGCAATCGTGAACGGTTTTGTGTTCGAAGTTTCTGTCTGAAATAGGGCTCACGCGTTGCAAGAACAATGATTCCACCGATTAAAATCCCCAATAAATTGGCAGAAAATAATAATCCTGCTCCCTGGGCTTGGTCCAATTCACCAGCGGCGAGCATGATGCCCATGACGCAAACGGGCGGTACGAGGGCCACCGCAATGGCTGTGCCGGCCATGGAACTCACTGCTCCAGGATTCACTTTGGCGTAGGTTGCGATGGCTCCAGCGGCGAGAGCAATCCCTAGATCCAGAAGCGTAGGTTCCAGGCGAGCTGTGATTTCTTCTGGAAAAGAATCAACAATTAATAGGCCATTGCCGCGGGCGATCAGACCGAGTCCTGTCGACAACAGAGTGGTAATCACCACACCTGTGGCAAGGGTGATCAAGGCGCGGAATAACAGTTTTCCGTCGCCAATTAAGCTTCCGAACACCAGGGCTCGCAAGGGAAGAATCCACGGGGCGACAACCATTGCACCGATCACTACGGCAGCGTTGTTGGCGAGGAGTCCCAGGGTTGCGATCAGGCTGGCGCCAATCGTCAGTACCACATAGGACTCGTCAACAGCGTCGTCTCCGTCGTAGCTGCGGCGCAACTTGTCAAGGCGATCACCCTCCTCAAGAAGTTGCTCTTGATTCGCTATCAAAAACTTACTGGCCTAGTTGCGACGACCCACGATGACTGGTGGGGTGCCGCCGGAGTTGCCGGGAAGTGCCGGTACAACCTCTGTTCTGCCATCCCATTTGTCGATGAAAAGCTTGAACAAAACCTGATCATCAAGGCTGCGATTCAGGGTGTCGTAACGGATGGCTTCTTGCTCTGCGATCTTGACTTCTGTTTGAGCGCGAAGAAGTTGCTGTTCTGCAATCTGCTTTTGTTCGATCGCTGCGCGATACTCTTTAGCAATTTGTAGTCCGGTTAGGTCAAGACTCCTAACCTCTACATAATCAAACTTGTTCAGTTCTTCCGCGACGGTACGTTCAACAATTGAAGAGATATCATTCCACTCAGTTGCAATCGTGATAAGTTCATACTGAGAGAAAACTGATTTTAGAGCTTTGAGAAGTGAAGGTTGAATGATTCGTGGATAAATATCACGATCATTGCTTGCAATGGTTCTGTAGATTCTGCCTGCCTCTTCCGACCGAATCGCGTATTTCACGGTTGCGGTGGCCTCAATCACCTGAAGATCTTTCGTAAGAGTCGAGAATTCTTCAGGTCGCACTTGGGTGCGAACGTCGAAGGGATTGACAGACTGGATCAATGGAATTTTGAGATTGAGTCCTGGGAGGCGAGACCCTCCGCTCACTTTTCCTAGCGTTGTCACCACGGCAACTTTGCCGGCGGGGACAATGAACAGAGCTTGACCAACGAGCAGGAGTGCACTGAGCACGATGGCCACGAGCACAATCACTGTGTTCGCGGGATCATTGACGGGTCTTGGGGTCTGCATTACCACCGGTTCGATACCTTAATAATGTCGGATTTGTTGATGAGAACGTGTCGTTTCAGCGAACTCACATCGAAACCGACAGCATTCCTTCCAATTTGCTGCGATGGACTTTTTTCGCAACGAGATCAAAGTCGTTTTTCACATCACGGTTGTTGTCTGCGCAGCCTTGGTTGCGGTGGTGGCAATACGGATGGACATCCGTGATTCCAGCAACGATCGGATGCGCTCGCTTTGTGCTGTGTATTGGGGAGCACCTGATGGAAGTCCCGAAGAGGTCAATGCCTTGGTTAAGGCGGAGCGATGGACAGGTATTTCGAATCTAGAAATGTTGAGCTATTGCCGCTTTTATGGTGATCAATAGTGAATCATTTTTGATTGCTGTGGTTGGAACAAGTCGTCAAAATGCATTTCAAATGTTTTGATGAAGATGCTCCTTGTGTCTTGCCGTTGTGGCATCTAGCTCAGGCACAACAGCCAGGAGTCTCTCTGGAACTGTGCCATGCATCGTTCCAGTTCAACTGCGATCGAGCTGTTTGGCCGGTCAACCAGCAGAATGGACAACAAAGCACCTCAGAAATGGCGAAGAACGTCAGATCACCAGCTGAGTCCAAACGCAAGCGTCAAAGGTCTCGATCGATCCCCTTGGAGCAGGTTTCACCTGCGGTTCTCACGGCCACAAGGGATGTGGCATACACGTTGGAACAGCTCGCAATTATGCCTGGACCTGAAGATGTCTTGAAGGCTGTTTTAGACAGGGCCGAACATCTTGAAGAGCAGGCTAGTGGAATCACATTGTTTGAGGACTAATCGATGTGTCGCTGATGTAGGGGCACCGATGGGTCTTTGGAGGGTTGTTCCCTTCTTAGCTCTCAACTTTTAAGGATGCATTTCATCAGCTGGGGCTTTTTGTCCTCAGTGAGATGCATAGAGGAAACAAATGCATCACAGCAGCGATCTTTTGAACAAATCCTGACCCAGTAACCAGATTCGTCCTGAGTTGGGATCACATCAAATGTGGTTTCGTTCATTCTGCGATGCCCACCTTGAGATTCGAGAATAGGCCGATCAAACGTGTTCTGAACGGTGCTGTCAAGCGAGTGCAATTGCTCAACGGCCTTTCCGATAGCTGCTGCGTAGGCTTTGATGCAGTGGATCAAAGCCTGTCTATGACGCTCGGACGATTCTTACTATTCTTCGTTGTGGGGCTTGTTCTGGCGATTGCAATCCCGCAGCTCAGTTGGCTGATATGGCCTCTTGCGGTTTCGGCCGCTGTCGTGGCGGTGCGTTTGATTCGTCGCTAATTGGCTTCATCGGAGATCTTTCAGGACATCTATGCAGTGTTTTGGTTTCATGCTCGGTGAGTTGGAGATAAGTAATCTCACCGCTGGATTTCTTGGTTTCGTTGCTTTGGTTTTTGTGGTTAGTTTTGGCGTGGTCTCGCTGCAAACTGGTGAGTTGATCAAGCCACCTCCGAAGAAATAGCCGGCGCTGATTTGTGGCTCTTCTGTCGCAGAGTTGCTTCACCGAGTGGTTTGGCTCGCGACGTGATTGCTATCCCATCAAACGCAACCTGGTTGGCCTTCGGAGCCTTAGCTGGTCGGGAAGGCTTCCCCTTCTATGGGATTTGGACTATGGTCCGGCATCGACTTAATGAGCTTTATGCTGCGAAGCCTTTTTGCACTGGTTTTTGCGGCTGTCATGTGGGTTCAAGTACCGCAGTGGAAAGCCGATTGGTCGAAATGCTCTGTTGATGTACCCGACGTCAGTTGCCACTGGTACGTCGTGGCACCCGACAACACGTTTGGTGAGGGCTTTGATTGGGCTTCGGCGCCATGGTTTGACGCGAATGGGCTACAGGATGTGGCCAAACTCGAAAATACGATGCAAGGCATTCATCAAGAGGCGTTGGCCTCGAGCTGACTCTCCTGCTGATTTGACTGTCAAGGTTGAATCTTTGCTGCTTTGAATTACATATTTCCGTTATGACGCTCCGATTTAAAGACTTCGTTTTGTAGAGCATCAAAACTTTTTTTATGGCATTTCTTTAATTGAAATGCTTAGTGATTGCTAGGCGTGGTCTAGAAAGGCAGCTGTAATTGATACCTGGCTGGTCTCGACCGGCCTAAACTCAAGATGCTGATGGTTTGAACAAGGTTTGAAAACCGTCAAACTCTGATGAGTTTTGGGCTGGTTTTGCTTTTGCGAGCTCATGGCTGAGTTTTGTCACTAAGAAACTCACGTGTTGAACGTGCTTGGTGACGCAGGTTTGGGCATGGCCAATAGAGCAAATTGTTTGATTTGGCATTAATCGCATGCGGATGATGCGTCCATCGCCAGAGTGATTTAAGTCGATCCGTCGCTATGCAGGACCTAGACCATCAATTGAAGGATCTTGGCTTTGATAAAGAAAAAAAGGAAGATGGATCCGTTAAGTACTTCCTCTTCCCTGGGGATAGTAATAAAGTTTTATGGACACAAATTAGTGTCACACCCGTTGGTGATGCTTGGCAAGTTACTTACGCTAGGTCAGAGAATCAAGTGGGACTATGGAAGATCTATAGCGTCGTTACTAAGATTGAAGTTCGTGTCATCAGCAAGATGAAAGTTATGATTGCGGAAATAACGGATGAGAAGTTAAAAACTCCAGATTTTCTAAGACGTTTATGCAGTTAATTGCATTTCTTTCCTATCAGACCTTCATGAGATCAATGCATATATTGACTACGCATTGATAGGAGGTTCCTTTGTATACAGATGTATGTCTACGCAATCGACGATAACTGAACGAGTCGCAATTGATTTTTAATTTCCGATAATAAAACTGGCGTCTGATTATACAGGCGACTTTTTTATCAATTTTATGGTTCATTTTTCCCTTGACGACTACCAAAAAATTAGTTTGTGAGGGTGCAGCCTTTTTAGGGTCGATTGTCTTTCAATTCAATTCCCACATCCTTCAGTGATTTTACGGTGTCATCAACAGCCGGAACAAAGGCGATGCGTCGTCTGATTCGATCAAGAAATCTCGTCAATGAATTGCCGGAGATGTTCTTGTTATTTCGAATTTGTTGCTCTGGCGTTTGATTTGTATCCATTGAAATTGATGGATTTTGGTTGTTTCTGATCGAGGTGATTTTGGCTTGAAAGTATGATGTAATTAAAAATTTATCCATAATAGCGATTAGTGGGGCAGACCTCTCATGAGCCAGCTCTCGTAAACGAAGAATAAAAGAAAAAAGATGACAATGCCACCCACAAGTATTTTTCCGTTCATCTATAGCTTGTTGACGATATTCTCTATGTTAGCGATGATCTCCAGCACTGCTCTGATTGGATTCAATGCTGGATGAGCCTCACTTCTTGGCTTTCTGGCAGTTCGGATTGGTATGAAGCCTTTATTCGTTGAAACGCTGGTCATGCTTCGAGTTTTGGCTATTACTTCTCTTTCCGTAACTGCTCTAACGCGTACTGCTCTGGCCGCTGTGCCAAAGCTGCTCAAGAGGCCTGGTGTGATGCTCTTGTTGCGATCAGTCGGGCCCATGCGAAGGGAGGGCTAAGGGTGAAACAACCTTCCGTAAAACTCGTGCGGGAGAAGTTTCCTATTTCGTCGGAGATAACGCAACCTTCGACGATCTTGGCTTCGCGATTGGAACCCCTGGTGTCAAGCGGAGCCCTTGGATGATCTGTCGACCAGAGATCATTGTGTTCCAAATCCTTGGTAATACAGCGAACGCTATGGGTTGGGTTCATATTGAGGCTGCTGATAGGACCAGAAGTAAAGTGGATAAAACCTTTGGATATGTGTGCGACGATGATGGCACCTTGCGTATTGTTGTTCACCATTCACCAAGCCTTTTGTCTGGCTATTGATGTTGACTATCGCTCTAATTAATCTGTTGAAGAGCAATTTATAAGACGCGTACGACAAGTCTCTCGGCTTCAGGGTCTGTTCTGGCACCTGAAGCTTTCGTGGCGACTCCTAATCGTTATCGTGGCTACATTGAATTAGGTGATCCACTGATCAATGTCCATGATCTTTTTAATTAATAGTCCAAGCCGTTTGAATTCGGCGAAGTTCAGGTCTTTGACGGCTTGATCAAGGCCGCTATCAATCCATTGATCATTTCGTTTCTCATAGATCGTGAAGTCTTGATCAAGAGAGTCACGCTTAATGCAATAGGTGACTCCATCCTCATGAACAAAGTCGGCGGAGTGGAGTTGTAGAGCCATTGCCTGCGCCTCATTGGAGCCATGCTTCAAAAAGATTAAGTGTTGGCTTTATGGGCGCTTGACACGATCCGAGCAAGCCGCTAGTACGGGTGTACTTGTGGCTTGGAGTGTGGGGGAAGGCTGGTTGACGGATAGTAAGCGGTATTGGACGTATCGCTTCCACCGTGATGACAGGTCCTGGGCGCAAGACCCTCGTGTTTTTGTTGACCAAGGCCGGGAGATGCCAAATGGTGAGCCCGCGTTGCTGAAGTCGCGTCGTTATCTGCGGGATGCAGAAGCAAGAAAGCTTTGGCTGGAGCTTGTTCGCAAGGGATGGGCGCCGTCTCCACCGGTTTGGGGGAGCGAGGCTGAGCCCTAAGTGTGCTTTTCAATGGGCCGGATTTACATCGTTTGTTTTGAGGTTCATTTTTAATTTTTATTCTGTGCGTAAGTTATAAAGGATGTTCGTTCTGATTTGAGCTGGTATTGATATATCTGAAGCTCTCTCGATTATTGCGCTGTTTTGTTTAAGACTCTGTTACCAATAGTTTGAGTGATCTCTTCCCTTGCCTCAACTCAAATTGTCTGCTGTCTGGTTCCTTGCATTAAGCTCAGGGCCTTATGAATCGGTCAAGTGATTAGATGAGAGCTATAGTTACTTAGTTGGAATGAGGAAATTGGCAAAGCTCGGTGAGATCAAACTCAAGCAGATTCAACAGCTCAATACAGCTGATAGCTCGCTTTTCGTCCGTAAGCACAAAGAGGTTTTAAATCTGATGATGAGAACGCTTCAACTTGACACCTATGGGTTGACTTGGGCTCAGTTCTTTAAAGGTGTCGGGGTTGGGGGCCTTCTTGCTTGGCTCTTGATGCGCTGAGTCAAAAATTGGATCCTTTGTGATGGATGTGTTCTTCTTGATGTTGGACAAGCGTCGCCAGTTATCGGGCAGAGTTATGGCTGATGGAGTGCTATGTCTTTTTTGAACCGGTAGCAGCATCAAGCTGCTTTCGATCATTGCAGGTTGAACAAAAAATTTGCCCCATGTGTTTTTTGTAGGTTGCTAACGATCTCTCGATGTATTGGCCGCAACCCAGGCAGCGAAAAATTGGACTCATCAAGTGAATGTCGCACTTTTCTTTGAGGGGCGCTGTGATCTCTGCTGCAAAAAATCGGTTGGGCAGCGAAGCTCCGAGACGTGATTGCTCGGGATTCACCCGTCCGAGGCTGTAACCAATCAAAAGAGCCGCAGCTACCCCAATCGTTTCTGCACTGCGTTGTGTCTTTTGCTGCCGATGGCCACCTAATCGGTCAAGTCCTCAACAGCGACGTGCATGAATCGCTTAACCAATGGCATTGGCCAGCCTTCCCGTTGGAGCCCGTCGGCGATGTTTTGAACCTCAAGGGAGATCTCTTCAGCAATGAGGTGTTCAAGGAGCTCAGATGAGTGATCGTGAGCACTGGTTTGTAGGGCTGAGGCAGTCATATCGATAGATTTTTTTATGTGATGGGAATAGCGACCTGACCGTGAGGTGAGTTTCAGCAGTATTGACGATCAAGTTGGCAAAGCTTTTGATTCATAAACCATGAGTTCCAGCTGGGCTGTGGTGCACGGTAAATCAATTTAAGTGGTAGTAAAACTAAATAAAGTAATGCTTGAATTAAAAAGATCTCAAGCAAGGCAGATGTTTTGAGTGCAAGTGACTTCATTGCGATCCATCCATCTAATGGTATTCTGCCTAATCGTGAATCTTTTTGCATCCGTATAAACTCACGAGCTCTCAGCCACGGCCAAAACAGTGAGCCTAGATAAGGTGCTGACCCAGGGGAGTGAGCAAAGATCTTCCTCTCATGCAGGGATGTCCGATATTGTTTAGCTTTTTTAAGCCCTGGTTGTGAGCTGTGTGAAGAGTGTTGGTCGATAGCAGGGGTGCCTGCCCCGAGGGTGGGCTAAGTCGAATTCATTCTTAGACTCCAGGTTCTAACTACAAGTTAACGTGTGACTTGATCCGTCCAAATAACAATGTTTAGAAATATTTTGCAGTCGAAATCACATTGGATGGCGATTTGCACGGATTGATTGATGTATTTTTTGTGGGATTATTTGTTGTGCGGAATCCAGAGCTTCTCGGGGGCATGAGATTCGTTGGGGTTGTGGGAACACGCGTTTGCCCTGGTTCGAGGGCGGAATCATGCCCTCGATGCTGAATTCCGAAAAAGTGGTGACACCTGAGATCCGGCAGAAATTCTTCGCAAGCTTGAATGAATGCACACGATTTGCAAATCAGGATGGATGCATGGCTCCTCTTGGAGTTGTGATGCGGCCAGAGC
>ERZ887830.2234-NODE-2234-length-10062-cov-4.848906_pt1 | contig 10062 bp, 8 predicted proteins | sample MGYA00521101_ERZ887830 | MGnify/ENA primary metagenome ERZ887830 (study PRJEB32303, sample SAMEA104408592) | aquatic metagenome | biome: Marine water; feature: Pelagic; material: water | place: Baltic Sea | collected 2014-06-05T16:38:00 | depth 1,762 m ...
GCTTCGCTTGAAATATCTTTCAATATTTCAATATGGATGTGTCAATGTTCATCAAAATCGGTTGAATAGCAGCATGGATTTTGATAGTGTATAATAAACGAATGCGAAAAGAGTGCTTATTGTGAGAAATCCATAAATATTGTAGTTTCCATCTGATAAAAATAATGATGGCAGATACAAGAACATATATTTCTTGAAGAACGGCAATTGAAACAAGAAAAATAGAATTCCCAGCATGAATGGTGTCTGAAATTCAGAATATAGTTCAGCCGTGCTATTCTGCTGAGATGTTTGTTTATTATATGCATTTAAAATCATATCTTCGTCCTCTTCGGTATCTATGTAATCTCTTGTCTCTGCTTGTGGAACAAAATTAGGGGTAACGTGTTCGTCATGTAATATATGGTGAGACGTGGTTGGAATATCTCTGGATGCAAGTTGAGTTGCTCCGCTTGCAGTTGCCTGTTGTAATCCAGTAACTAGATTTGATATGCTTGACTGGTCAACCACTACATTTTCTGGAGGGGGCAGAGGAGCTGTATCTTGTGTGGATACCGGGGGTCCAGGTTGTTGAGGTGCATTTGGAACGGATGCTGTAATTGCAACGTTCCCAGACGATCCTCCTGCCGGATCCATTGGTAGGTCGGATATAGAAGTGGACATATACTAGTAATATATTCATTCCTTATTCATTCAACGCAAATTACTTGACAGAAATAATGGTTTTCTTTGTGTTACAACTGACAGGTTCTGCATGATATTCATAACACTTCCCGTCAAATTTGTAGTTTTTACCTTCCATTTCTTCACTTGGAGGGGCGCTATAGTCGATACAATCTTTTCCTTTGCATGCCTTCCTAAAAAAAGAGGCAACCCCCATTCCTAAAAGTATAGATAGCATATATTTGCCTGTTTTACTATGCAACAGACGGGTAACAAACATGTATATATTACATCAATAATAAATACATGTGTGAATGGTGTAATTTGTATCAATGATCAAATACTAGACTGAAAATCCTGTATATTGAATGGTGTAGTTTCATCATTGCATTTTGTAGCAATAGGACGATATACGTAACATTGATTTGCCTTGTCTTGATAAACTATGCTATTAATATTATCTGGAGATGGATACATATACACTGGCTTATCCTCTACTCCAAACATGTACATAAAAAAAAGTCCAAATGAGAAACTAAGTAGAAAAACAGGTAACGATATATATTTGAAAATAGAGAACATATTATATACTATCTCAAGAAAATTATTACTTACTGGTAGATGTCGTAGATGCGATGCTCGTTCGGTTCTTTTTTGGTTCCTTTTGTGACTGCACATTTCCAGTCACCATGGAGACCACGCGTTGTTCGCTCATTGCATGATTTATCTGTGTATTGTTCATATCGATTACCTGTTGGTTCAACACACATTGTTGATTAACATGTTCGGTGAATGTGCTGGAATATTTCAAGTCCCTATATTTTTTCAGTTTAGGGATCAATTGTGTAACATACATAGTTGCAGCATCTTTGATATAATTTATATTGTTTTCCTTATTAAAATCGGTGACCATATTTTTGATAGCTTGTATATCGTGATATATTTCTAATTCGGTAGCCTGGGCTTCCTTTTTCTCTGTAGGGCGCTCATATGTTTCAACATAACTGATTAAGAGGGTTTCGTATGCTTCAGTTGCGTATGTGAGTTCATCTTTAATCTCATTAAAGGATACAACTGCGTCTTCGGTTGTAGAATAACCGAAAATAATGTCATTTTTAATGAGGACAACCTTTTGTTTTAGATCAGAAATTTCTTTTTCAAACTTTCGAAGTTCCTGAGACACATTTTTCATAGCACCTAAATCTATTTCGATATTAAGAGGACATGGGTTTATCCTGTCTCCACACATTGCTTTGGCAATACGCGTTTCCTTTTCTTTGTCAAATGTAATGTTAAATAATGATCCCACTGATCTGCGACAATTAATGCATTTATATTTAGCTTTTTGAAACTCCTTGCGTTTTTCTTTCTTTGAAAGGTGTGTTTTTCGAGAAATTTTCCTTACCATATCTTTTTTTTCTTTATCATACTCAGATTTCAGTTTGTAGTAAGTATTTATCGCGTCTTGAAATTCTGATACACCATTTTGCGCGTCTTCGTAATGTTCATTTGAAACTTCCATTCTATAATGTAACTCTATATTATTTTACTCAGTTTACCGATATTGTTGTTGAGAACGTCGTTTTCTGAATCCCAGTGAGGAAGTCCTGTAATGAGCTCTTGTTGTGCGGTTCTTTTAGCATCCTGGTAATTTTTGATTGTTGATAGTATGTATTGCTTTTTTTCATTATCTTTCATCCTTTTTTCGGTTGGAGTAAGTTTGCCCTTATATTTATACAGAAGTATGCCGGCTATTAATAAAACGAATAGTCCTAGAATGACTATATTAAATATGTAATTCTTATATTTAACACTATATTGATTACATTTTTTTAATGATTCGTGTATAAAATATTTCACTCCCGGTTCTACAAGAGATGGTTTGGCTGGATCATTGTTCATACTTTAATATACATTTATAAAAGTAAATTAATTTATACATATTAATATATTACCATCATGGCAGAAACTGAAAAAACCGAGACAGAGACAGATTTCACCTCTATCAATATATTTATTTTTGTTGTATTCACCATTATATACTATGCGTTTATTAAGCCCGTGATTTCGGTAGCAGATATGGCATCCGAAAAATCACTTGCTGCTGTCATAGGCAACCAAAGTTATATGAGCGGTATTTACTTTATGGTCATCGTGCTTTTTCAATTCATAATCAATACAATTTACATAGTGTCTAGATGTGGTGACGATACTGCAAGTAATATTGGTGCTGCAGCCAAATTAACTTTCTTACCATGGATATTCATATTTGGGATAATGATGATGATATTGATGGCATTTCCAGGAATGAAAAGTGGGTTCTCTGATGTAATTGGTTATCTAGCAGTGTCGAGATCGGCGAATAATGTAATGACCGACCTCCTATTGGATCCGGAAGTGGATGTTTCATTGAATACAGAAAACGCAGACAATTCAACACGAGAAAAAATGCAGAGCACTGCCTCTACAATATTAAAAATCATGGGAAATATGTCAGTATTGATAAACCAAGTTGTTCCCACCAACTTCACTAAGTTTTGGTCGTCGATAGTTCCATTGATGAAGCCAAAGTATCGCGACAATCTCGATGGTGGTGAAACATTTGAAATCAAGCAAAAACTACTAAATTTGGCTACTCTTCGGGATAATACAGGCGAAGCGTGTTGGTTTATTTACACTGGAATGTTTACAATCTTCATAGTTCAGTATAATCTCATTACACATCGATGTGAGGTGGATCCTAAGATTATGAACAAGAAGTTCGACGAGTTCGAGGAAAAGCAAAAAAAAGAGGAGGAGCAAAAGGCAAAGGAAAATACAACTGTTTATCAAATGGAGTAGAAAATATCATTTCATATCGACTTATTAGGTGATATGAAATGCAGAACACGCTTGTTATGTCGTGTATCTAAATATGTTGTTGAAATTCTAGGTAGTATAGCACTACTAAATAACAGAATAGTGCGAGAACAAGTGAGAATAGCCACATCGGCAGAATTGTTTTGTTTTTATATCCTACGCCGAACTGGCGGAGGCCTTTATCACTTTTGTATAAAAAAGAGGGTTGTAGAAATGCCACAGACCCGTATATGATTGCATACAGGATGATGGCTACCATGACAACGCTAGTTTGTGAAAAATTTCGATTCATATTAATATAAAGCTATATAAAAAATATGCAAATCAATCATAATCATGTGGGGTTTCTTCTTCGTCCCCATCATAGTGTCCGTCTTGATAATCATCCGTCATATGTGACATGTCATATGCATCTCTCTCAATATCTTGTGTAGTTTGTTGCTCGTCGGTTAGCTCTGCCATATACTGGTCAATATTTCTATCTTCTATATCGGGATTTGAAAGCAACATTTGCTGGTTACTTTCTATTTTTAACATTGCTTCTCTTTCTTCGTCATATATGTCAGCGTCATATGATAGAATACCACGTTTCAGTCCTTTCCCCCATTCTTCAAGCTTATTTATTTTCATAATTACATTTACATCTCGTTGTTCATCTGTCATGCTGTCCAATCTCTCAGTAAATTGGTGTTTCTCTCCTTCCTGTAGCCTAAAGACATTGTCCATGATTACGTTATATGGAGTTTTTACAATATTCATTGTCTTTGTTAGTATTTTTAAGTAAGAGTTCAGTAAATGAGCAGTTATGTGTGTTAGTTCTTTCTTATTTCCCTCTAACATGATTTCTGTATCTTGTTTCTGAATGCTGATATCTACATGGGATTGCATATCGTCCAAACTTTCTATAGTAAATACATCATCTAAGATATTTGTTTGTTGTTCTTCGACAAACAATGTAGTTGGATCATTTGCAAGGTCAATATATTTCATAAATGTTAATAAAAAGTAGTATTCTGTTAAAAGGACGGATGTTCTCTGATCAAATAGTGACGTGATTTCTTTATCCTGAAAAGATATCTTTGTAAAATATGGCGTAGCCCGAACCAAGTCCAAAATTTCTTTTCCGTCTATTTGAATTTTTTCCAGTAGAGTGGTAATTGATGGTTTGCTATAAAATTGATGGAGTTCATTAACTTCTTTCTTGACAATGTTTTTGATGTCAAGGGAATGTATTGATGATACTTTCCAATATCCTGGAACGATCACGCTGTCATAGTCAACCTTATTGAGAATAATAGTAGGGTATATTTTTATAAAATTTGTCAAAAATGTGGTAAATACGTCGATAAAATTGTACCCGTCTGTATCTGAAATAGAAGGATGGGGAAATTCCACATCCTCTTGGAAGTCGAACAAGTGGTTGAATGTAGATTTTAATGCTGATACTGACATTTCATTGGATGTGCTTTCACTCATGAAACTGATTATAACGTCCCTCATTGCCACATTTTCTTTTGCAAGATAGTTTTTAAAGTCGCGCGAAGAACCATCGTTGCTATCTGTCACGTCAAATGTATCAAGTTTGTCTAGCATAAATTTATGAAACGTTTCACCCATAGATGAACCATTATCGTCGTCCCGTTCGACAATGTGTCTCAGTTTGTGTAGAAAGTCTTGGTTGGGTATAGAAAATGAGGTATGAACAATATTTTCTCTAGATACTGCTTGAAACAATTGAATAAGCGAGTCGTTTGTGTAAATGCGGCCATCATTTTTCAGTTTGGTAATAATTTCTCGAATAGTCTCGTTCGGCGTAATGTTAGTGGGTTTTTCTTCGCAGAATTTTACCAAGTATTCGGGTGTGGGGAGAATAGAATTAAATCTGCAATAAACTACAAATGCGGTATATATTGTATTCTCGTTAAATTCGCCGGTTAGAGAAGGATACACATTTTTAGTATTTAATGGACTATAAAATAATCCGGCACGAGAAATCATATTAACATCTTCTAATATATTCGCCAACTTTTGGACCATCGTGTTATAAACAGAGATTTCCTTGTCTTTTGATACAAAATATCCGATAGTGGATATTTCATCGTTTTTTGTATCACAACACGCGTTCTCGACAAAAGGTATGTTTGACACGTTCTTTAATAAAGGCGTGTGTTGATTGACCACCTTCTGAATTCTTTGTTGAAGAGCCAACGAATAATAGATAATCTTGGATGCTACAACGAGCAGATCGTCCCTCTGTCCAGGGTATCCAGATTTCAAATCCTGGAGGAGCTTACTTTTGAATTCGGTAGTTAATGGGTGTGGGGTAGATATGTTCAGTGGAACGAGAGGAGGAAGGAAGTTAATCCACGTGGATACAACATTAATTTGGTCAGGTATTTCCTCGTCGTGTTGAGTTAGTAAATATTCTGCTCTTTCTTCGAATTTTCTTTGGATTTCGACATTTTGTAAAAAATTTTGCTGGATAGTTTCTTTCAATATTTTCGATATGGTGGTCTGTTTTTTCTTGAGAAGGACGTTCCATGGCTCATATGAATTTTCATGGCATATGCAACACACGCCATATAATTGATACCACTATCGTCTCCAGTTCCATCAAACGGAAATCCCTTGAATGATGATATACAACCTGGAAACGTGCGATGCGTGGTAATGCTGGGAATGCTTGACTGCACACTGATCAAAAAACTGGCCATAGTATAATACAGCAAATATGTATTATATAGGTCTGTGTATGTCGGTAATTTTTTTTGATTTTTAGCTGCATCTTTTAGTTTAATGTTGTAGTCTTTTTCGTTTGGAAGTTTAGACCGAAATAAATGTATTGTGAAATTTGTTATAAAATATCTCTGTCCCTCTATGTTTATACCCATTTTATCAGAAAACGCATCTACTATGTTATTACACACTTTCAATTCGTGAGACTGGTTCTGTCGTGTTTTCAAGCTTCCTGCTACTTTTTCAAATTTATCTTTTTCCATAACGTCTCTTGACTGATCTTTAAATCCATCTACATACACATCTTCTATCTCTAAATTGTCCTGTATTATTACTTCGCCACTATGGACATCGACCCAGGCATTTCCATCGTCGCTGATTTTTCCAATAGTATTTTTAAGTTCTTCGATTGTTGCAAGATATGTTTCAGGCGTATTTATAAACGCAGATGCCATCGTATATCGAAATTCTGGGAGAATTGGAATAGATGTTTTTATGCAGTATCTCCATCCCTCGCTCTCATCCAGATGTGGCAAAGCCTTTCGCGTGAATTGCATTGCAAACCGAATAATATCTGTTTGTTTTTTAACAAAATCGCCTTGTCCAAGAATGAGTTGTAGTCTAGAGTAATAAGGCGATACAATATTATTGAGCAAGTCGTTGTTTTGAGAGCCAATGCCAATCTGTTTGTTGTTGTATTGATATAATGTATCGGCTTGTATACTCGTTATTTTCTCAATAACCTCGTTATTGTACTCAAAACTTGCTTTAATTTTTCCCTCCATTCTGTCTTTGGATACTACATATTTTTCGTCAAATTCCGTCATTATGCTTTTCAGAGTATTTTCCTCCAACTGAGCCTTGTTCATATTAGTGGTTTCACATGATTTATTTGCGTTCACGCAATCCTTCTGAAGATCGCATAGGAGTTTATCGTCATTTATGAAAAAACTCTTATCTATCTTTTCATCCTTCTTCCACATATTTCCTACGCGCTCATAATAATGTATAGATGTCTCCGTTCCCTCTGCATTGATGTCGAATATAAATGCATAGTCTCCCTCTACTACTTTTTTCATTCCATTGACCAACGTTTCTGCGAGATAATATGCTTCATCAGTATTGAGTTTCTCTTTCTTTTCGAGTTTTTTTACCAGGAAATCAATGAATTCGTTTGGATCTCTGGTGGCCATTTCTTTTTGATATTCATTCTCGTCGAGAATGGAATATCGTGTGTTATCGAATTTCTTATCAAAGTATATCGGTTTGTCGTTGTCCGCTTCTAGTTCATCAACAGACGTGTATTGTTTTGCAATAATATACTTCTTACAATCGTTTTTATTTGCATATTCTTCGAGTAGTTCCTTATTTGAAGTAGTGGTGTCCTCAAATAATGTAGCTATGCTTTCTGGAAACATAAGAGGAAGTGTTTCCACTGCAATAGAACTATTGTAAAGCCGACCCTGATCTTTTTGTAGAATTCTGTGAAGCAATTCTGAATTGCTTAGTGTAAAGAGTTTCGTGTAGTTATACCCTTTGTCGAATATTTCTTTACTCAAACTGCCTGGAGCGTCATATATTGATTGTGCTGAAGGGTTCAGCGACATGGATGCTTTAATCGACTTCAGCTTAAAAAATGCATGTCCTTTTTCTACGTATTTTTTTATTCGGTTTGCAATCTGTTTTTCAATGGCCTCGATCATGAATGAATATTGCGCATCTGTAATATCTTCTCCATATATCAAAAATGGTTCCATATATTTTAATGCTTGGTTCAGAGATAGGTCACCATTGAGGTGTTGTGACGAAAAATCGAACAATTTTTCTGTAGATGGGACGATTTGCTCTATGAAATTATTGTATAACTCTTCATCCGTATAACCATCGATTGTTTCTTTAGACTTTTCCATCACGTATTGTGTGATCTCTTTCAGATAGGTTTCATTGTCGTGCTCAAATAGTTGTTTCTTTTCATCTACTGGTATGTTTTTTATTTTTGTGAATGTCTGCAATAATTGCCAGTAGTGAATAAATGACGCATTGAGATTACTTCTTTCGAGGATAGATGTTTTGGGTAGGTTTATTCGCGAGAATAGTTGAACCGGTTTTTGAAGTGTGATAATAGATCCAACCGACATTGTATCTGAAGGGGTAATGTCTTCTAGATGATACGTCATATTCTTCTTGTTCAATTTTGAAGAAATAATCGACTTTTCTCCCAGGTTATATTTTTGAATTATAAATCGTCTTGACGATATGTTGTTATTACTAACAACCGAAGAGTAAAGCGATCCTAGATTATTAACAATAGCACTTATATTTTCCCCAACGTCAGTTGTGTATATGACATTTTTCAGTTCTTCGGGATTGACCCCCTGAAACGGAGTTTGTTCACCATTCAAAAATTTAACCATGAAATTATATTTCGACTCTTCATCTGGGAACGTGTTTGACTTATACATATCGAACTGATCCTGCATATATTTTAAATTTTGAGTTGTTTGTAACGTTACGATATCATTTGGCAAATCTTCTGTTTCTCCTTTCACGTCATAGACCTTTTTTACAAATTTCACTACTGGAAGTAACCAGTACAATATATGGTTGAACTTTCTCAACTGCTCTGTCAGAGGTTTCCAGTCGTTCCCTTTTTTCAACGGTGCCAGGACGTTTCCATGTTTATCCATGATGGAAAATTGAGTTCTCAACTCCTTGAAACGCTCTATCATGGTATGTATGTTTGATAACACACTCCTTGTTCTCTCGTTGTCGGGAATAGTGGATAACATTTCGTCTAGTAAATCATTGCATTGAGCCTCGATACTATACCTTACGTTAGTGATATTCTTCTCTAGATATTGAGTTACTGGTGCAAACTCTTCTCCTAGACCAAACACAATATCATCTGCTTCGAGCAACATTTGGTGTATTTTTTCTTCAACACGTTGTTTGGGAATTTCCAAAACCTCCTCTTGGTCTCCTTCTGCAATCTCTTGGTTCAGTTCTCTTTCGAATACTTGGTCTTTATATTTAATGTCGTCGGGGTTAGACATACTAATGTCCGGTTCCTCTTGTTCATCTTGTGTCCCAAGATCCGTAGGTTCTTCTTGTATTTCAGCCATTGGCACCTTTACTTTATCTGGTCTCTCGCGAAATTCAATTAGGTCGATCGGCAATTCTTCAGGAATTCCAGTATATGCAAAGTTGATGTATATAACTTCGCCATCTGGATATGTTTTTATTTCGATCATATCTTCCTGTAAATTTGTAATGTTTCCGGTAATAGTAACTGGAATATTTCCACCGAAATATATGTTTACCCATTTTCCAGGGACAAGGTTGTGTTGTTTTGCATACCCGGGGTATTTATTTCTGAATATAAGGTCAATTCCGAGTATTGTGCCATCGTTAAGCATCCCATCTTGCATTATCTGCAATGTGATCACGTCCAGTGTATCCGTGTTGATCAATACCATCTTAGACTTATTTATAAAATCAATGATGAATGACTGGTTGTTAAGTATTTCATTGTCTGGACTAGTAATGGTGATAATATCGCCTAATTGTAATTTCATGGACTTAATATCTTGTGAAGACGAACTAGTTATAACACTTGCATCGCTATCTATGCTCATGATACTTCTATAATTATATTAGAAATTTTTATATTTGATCCCACTTAATTGATGTATTGTTTGACGTAAAAAAATATGTTTAACTAAGAAAACGTATTTTTATAGGTATTCAGCAAGAATGGTTAGATACTACTCTTGATTTTCACATATAATTGTGTGAGTTCATTGA
>ERZ887830.2235-NODE-2235-length-10060-cov-5.512144_pt1 | contig 10060 bp, 10 predicted proteins | sample MGYA00521101_ERZ887830 | MGnify/ENA primary metagenome ERZ887830 (study PRJEB32303, sample SAMEA104408592) | aquatic metagenome | biome: Marine water; feature: Pelagic; material: water | place: Baltic Sea | collected 2014-06-05T16:38:00 | depth 1,762 m ...
GCAATCATCCGCAGGGTCGTGGTCTTGCCGCAGCCCGACGGCCCCAGCAAGGTGACCAGCGTGCCCGCCTCGATCTCTAGGTCAATGTTGTCCACTGCCATGACAGAGCCGCCATAAGACTTTGACACGGCGCGAAAGCTGACCGGGGCGGCCTTGCTGCCAAGTTTCATGGGCGGGCTCCTTTACTCATGTGGGGGCGTTTGCGCGGTCCGTCGCCCGATCTGCGTCTTGCCCACGATCAACTGCATCGCGCCGACCACGGCCAGCATCACAAAGATCAGGGTCGTGGAATAGGCAATCGCAAGGCCATAATCGTTATTCTCGACCCGCCCGATGATATAGCTGGTGGCCATGTCATATTCGGCCGACACAAGGAAAATCACCGCGCTGATCGCCGTCATCGCCCGCACAAAGCTGTAGACAAGCGCTGCGAGGATCGCGGGGCGCAGCAGTGGCAGGATGATCCGCCGGAAGGTCTGCCAAGAGTTCGCGCCAAGCGTCAGCGAGGATTCATCCAGTGATTTATCCAGTTGCGACATGCTGGCGATCCCGGCGCGCACGCCCACGGGCATATTGCGGAAGATAAAACTGACGATCAGGATGATGCCCGTGCCGGTGATCTCTATGGGCGGGACGTTGAAGGCAAGGATATAGCTGACGCCGATCACCGTTCCCGGAATGGCGAAGGACAGCATCGTGCCGAATTCAAAGGCGTTTTTCACCCGGAAGGTCTGGCGCGTCAGCAGATAGGCCGTGATCAGCCCGATGATCGCCGTCAAAGGCGCTGCGGCGGCGGCAATCATGATCGTCGTCCAGAAACTGTCCCACGCGGCCCCGGTCCAGCGGACCCCGCTCTCGTCAAAGCGCACAGAAAAGGCGGTGATGTAATGCTTGAAGGTCAGCGTGTTGTTCACGCCCCACAACTCGACCACGCTGCCGTATAGGATCATCCCGTAAACCACAGCCGTGAACAGCGCCCAGACCCCGGCGACCACGAACACCGGGATCGCCAGCCCCTGTGGCATCAGAGGATGCACGCCGGAATCGCCCTTGCCCGAGACGGTCGTATAGCTCTTTTTGCCCAGCCATGCGCGTTGGGCGTAAAAGGCCGACAGGGTAAAGCCCAGCAGCACGATGGCCAGCACGGCGGCGCGGCCTTGGTCGTATTGCGCGCCCACGATGGCAAAGAAGATCTCTGTGCTCAGCACGTCGAAATTGCCGCCAAGGACCAGCGGATTGCCGAAATCGGCCATGCTTTCGATGAACCCCAGCAGAAACGCATTGGCCAGACCGGGACGCATCAGCGGCAGCGATACGGTGCGAAACACCTGCCATTTGTTGGCGCGCAGGGTCTGGGCAGCCTCCTCCATCGAGGGGCTGACGCCCTCGACCACGCCGATCAGCACGAGGAATGCGATGGGCGTAAAGGCCAGCACCTGCGCGATCAACACGCCCGGCATCCCATATAGCCAGCGGGTCGGCTGTACGCCCAACAGCTCTGCCACAAATTGCGTGACAGCGCCCGAGAGGCCAAAGAGCAGGATCAGCGCCAGACCGATGACAAAGGGCGGCGTGATGATCGGCAGAACCGTCAGCGCGCGCAACAGGCGTTTATAGCGAAAGCCAGAGCGGGTGACGACCAGCGCAAAGACCAGCCCCAGAACCGTCGTGAACAGCCCGACCAGAATGGCGAGGAACAGCGAGTTCAGCGCAACGCCGCAGCGCCCGCCCGTCAAACAGCCGATGCCCCACAGCCTGTCGTCAAAGAACTTCGACACGAAGACCATGATCGAATAGCTGCCGTCCTCTGTGATGAAGGCGGCAAACAGCATCTTGGCGATGGGAAAGAACACGAAGGTGGTAACAATGACGATGATGCCACCGATGGCGCTGACGACAAAAACGTCGCCATTCACCGCCCCGCGTGCGGCAATGCCTTGGGTGAACAGGAATAAATAGGACGAGGCCAGCACCATCGCGCCATAGCCCATGCCGAACTGGCGATCACCCAGATCGCCGAACAGGGCCTTGAGCCACTCGAAATTATAGCCCCGGATGCCGATGCCAAAGCCCTGCGCCATCAGCCAGGAAAACCCCAGCGCGCCAGAGAGGATCAGCAGTTTCGCGTAAAGCGGGTCGGATTTTATGCGCCCGATGGTGAACAGCGACAGGACCAGCGGCAGCACCAAAGGGGCCAGCCACAGCTTTTCCCACTGCCCGATCAGCAAGGCCGCCGGGGCATAGTCGTCGTCCATCGGATAGCCGTCAAACAGCCACGCGAACGACCAGAAACCGTCCTCGACCCCGTACCAGGGCAGGACGCAGAACCCGACCCACCCGGCCACGATCCAAAAGATCAGGGCCGGATGGGAGGTGCGCTCGGATGTGGGCGCGTTCAAGGCTTATTGCGGCAGAACAGAGACGTCGTCGTCCCACTTTTTCAGCAGACGCTTGCGTTCGTCGGACGAGCCATACAGCTTGAAGTCATAGTCGATCAGCTTGATCGTGGACAGATCCGGCGCGGCGGGCGAGGTTTCGGCGGTCTTGTTGGACGGCACCTGAAACGCATTTACCTGCAAGGCGAGGTTCTGCACGTCAGCGGACAAGGCCCAGTCATAGAACTTTTTGGCCTCGTCCATGTTGCGCGCGCCGTCGATGATCGACATCGACCCGATCTCGTATCCCGTGCCCTCGCAGGGCGCGACGACCGTGATCGGGAAACCGGCAACCGCCTGCGCCACCGCGTCATGCATGAACACGATGCCGACGGTGGTCTCGCCCCGTCCCGCTGCCTTGATGGGCGCAGAGCCGGACTTGGTGTATTGGTTGATATTGGCGTGCAGGCCCTTCATGAACTCAAAGCCTTCGTCTTCGCCAAAGATCTGGATCATCGACGCCAGAGTTGTATAGGCCGTGCCTGAGGAATTCGGGTTCGCCATCTGGACATGACCCTTGAATTCGGGCGCAAGCAGGTCTTTCCAGCAGGATGGCGCTGGCAGATTGTTGGCGGCAAGCAGGTCGTTGTTATAGCCAAAGCCCAAAGCACCCGAATAGATGCCGATGGTGCGGTCGCCGGCACTTGTGGCCTGCGAAATCGCCCAATCATTCAACTCGGCCCGCATCGGGGACACATAAGGTGCGGTCAGCCCCTCTTCGGCGGCCTGCAAATGCGGATCGCCCGTGCCGCCCCACCAGACATCGCCCTTGGGGTTGCTGGCTTCGGCCTTGATCTGGGCAAAGGTTTCGCCCGAGGATTTGCGCGTCATGTTGACGTCAATGCCAGTGGCATCCTGAAAACTGTTGGCCATCAACTGGCACCAGTCCTCTTGTGCGCTGCAATAGAAGGTCAGCTTGTCGGCCTGCGCCGCGCTGACACCCGCCGACAGCGCAATCGCCGTGGACCAAAGCAGGGTGTTGAGTTTCGTCATATGTCTTCCTCCCAGAATATATGTCGTTTGGTTGGTCTTTTGCGGTCTTTTGGGCCGCCTTATAGTGTTCAGGCTTTCTTGTTCAGCCTCGTTTCTTCGTCCCGTCATGCCTTTGTCAGGATGCGCCCTCGTCAGGACGCTTTCAGCAACTCACTGATGACAGGCTGATGTTTTGGCCTTTTTGCCAGCGATAGCAAGAGTTGCTGCAATTCAGGTTCATCGACACGCCGCGCAGCCCCCTGCACCCCGAACCAGCGCCGGGTCCGGTCGCGGCGTTCTTTCCAGTTTTTGTGCAGCCGCTCGACGATCATCGGATACAGCCGCACCCGACACCAAAGCTCTGTTCCATCCTCAAGGATCTTGGGATAGTGATAGGTGCCCAAAGCCTGCGTCGAGATATATCCTTCGGCTCCGGCCTCTTCGAGGGCCTCGATTTCTGCGGCGCGCCACGGCTTTTTGCCGTCCATCGTCCACCCCTTTGGCACCACCCAGCGGCCCGTCCCCCGAGAGGTCACCATCAGGATGCGCAGGTTTCCCTTTGACGTCCAGCGCATCGGCAGAGCCGCGATCTGCTGGCCTATGTCCTGTGTTGACTTGGTCATGTCACACTTGGACGGGTCAACACCGCAGCCGTGGTCTTGTCAGAAGCCGTGCAAAAGCCCAGCCCTGTGGCACGCCGCAACGGCTGCCTGATGTCTTGCTTGAACTCACACATGTCGTCGGTCACTCAACTATTGCCTGTTTTCACGGAAAAATTGGCCCGTGCTGCGTTTTTTGTGTCTAAAGTTTCGGTCTGAAACAGAGCCAGACCACCTGTAACTCCACAGTTTCACCATCAAAATGTGAGATTTGCAACATTTAATGTTGCATTGCTTTGGAATTGCTCACAGTTTCAATCACGGTACAGTCCTGTCACACGTGATTTGAGAAAGGGTAAATGGTGCTGACAAAGACACAGCCCCACAATCACGCCAAGCTGCACAAGCGCGACCGGCGCAAGCAGATCCTGCTGGAACTGCGCCTGCATCCGCATGTGCGCATCACGGATCTGGCAGAGCGGTTCAGCGTCTCGACCGAAACGATCCGCCGCGACTTTGCCACGCTCAGCGAGGATGGCCTGTTGCACCGGGCCCATGGTGGCGCCACGGCCCCGTCACAGGGGCAATATCCTTCTTTTGAGGAACGCAGCACTGCGCGCATCGAAGAGCGCGAAAAGATTGGACGCGCAGCGGCGCAACTGGTGCGGCCGGGCGATACGATCATGATCGATTCCGGCTCGACCACGCTGCAACTGGCGCGGTTTCTGGCCTTTGCCAATACGCCATGTACGGTTGTGACCAACAGCCTGCCCGTCGCCATGACCCTTGGGCGGGGCGATGCGGCGGATGTGATCCTGTGTCCGGGCGATTATCTGGCCTCAGAGGCCGCGGTGGTGGGCACCGATGCCATTGAATTCCTTGAACGTCACAGCGTGGATCGCTGCCTGATCGGGGCCTCTGGCCTGTCCGAAACCGGCCCCAGCGAAACGGTGCGGGGCTTTGCCGCGATCAAGCGCGCGATGCTGCGCCAAAGCGCGAAATCTCACCTGCTGATCGATTGCCAGAAATTTGGCACAAAAGGACTGGCGCGCGTGGGCACGATGTCTGATATTGCCTCTGTGGTGGTGGACAAGGCCCCGACGGGAGAGTTGGCCATGGCCTTGATCGACGCAAGAGTAGAGGTCCTTGTGGCCAGATGAGACGCCAGTCATAAGACGGCCAGAGGACAGAAATACGACCTGAAAAAAACGCCCGGAACGGGCAATGAAGCAATTCCATGGGAGGAAAACACATGACACATCTCAAGAGCTTACTGACCACGACGACTGCGGCGGCGGCGGCGCTGCTGATCTCGACAGGCGCATGGGCGCAGGATTGCCCGCGCGGCGATCTGGACACGCGCTATTGCGACGTGGACGGCGATCTGATCGCAGATATCCCCACAGATGCCGCAGATCAGGTCGATCCCGGCACGCTGATCTTTGCCTATACCCCGGTCGAGGATCCAGCCGTCTACAAGACCGCATGGGCCGATTTTCTGACCCATCTGGAAAAGGAAACCGGCAAATCCATCGTCTTTTTTCCGGTCCAGAGCAACGCTGCCCAGATCGAGGCGATGCGCTCTGGCCGTCTGCATATCGCGGGCTTTAACACCGGGTCCAACCCGCTGGCCGTGAACTGCGCAGGCTTCCGCCCCTTCACGATCATGGCCGCGGACGACGGATCGTTCGGCTACGAGATGGAAATCATCACCTATCCCGGATCCGGCATCGAAAAAGTAGAGGATATCGAGGGCAAGCAGCTGGCGTTCACCTCGCCCACCTCGAACTCTGGCTTCAAGGCGCCTTCTGCGATCCTCAAGGCCGATTACAACATGCTGCCAGACACCAATTTCGAGCCGGTTTTTTCGGGCAAACATGACAATTCGATCCTTGGCGTCGCCAACAAAGACTACATGGCCGCCTCGGTCGCCAACACCGTCATCACCCGGATGATCGCGCGCGATGTGATCAAGCCAGAGCAGATCGTCTCTCTCTATAAATCCGAAACTTTCCCGACGACGGGCTTTGGCGTGGCCTATAACCTGACACCCGAGTTGCAGGAAAAGATCCGCAATGCGTTCTTCTCGTTTGAATGGGCCGGAACCTCGCTTGAGGCGGAATTCGGCAAAGGCGGCGAATCCAAGTTCATCGAGATGAACTACAAGGATTTCTGGCAGGTGATCCGCAAGATCGACACGGCAAACGACGTCAGCTACGCCTGCCAATAAATCGACCATACCGGGGCGGCCTGATTGCGGGCCGCCCTGATCCTTTTGGCCGTTAGGGCGGATAATGCTGAAACTCAAAAAGCTGCTAAAGACCTATCGCACCGGCGATCAGGCGTTGAAATCCATTGATCTCGAGGTGCCCGAGGGGCAGGTTCTGGCGCTGATCGGACCATCCGGTGCGGGCAAGTCGACGATGATCCGCTGCATCAACCGTCTGGTGGAACCCACCAGCGGCGAGGTCTGGCTGGGTGACACGGAACTGACCCGGCTGGGGGCAACGGCCCTGCGCAAGGCCCGGCGCGAAATGGGCATGATCTTTCAGGAATATGCGCTGGTTGAACGTCTGACGGTGATGGAGAACGTCCTGTCCGGGCGGCTGGGCTATGTCGGTTTTTGGCGCAGCGTTCTGCGGCGGTTTCCGCAATCGGACGTGGACGAGGCGTTTCGCCTGCTGGACCGCGTCGGTCTGCTGGAGATGGCCGATAAGCGCGCTGACGAGTTATCCGGCGGGCAGCGCCAGCGTGTCGGCATCTGTCGCGCGCTGATCCAGAACCCCAAGGTGCTGCTGGTGGATGAACCCACTGCCTCGCTGGACCCCAAAACAAGCCGCCAGATCATGCGCCTGATCTGCGAACTTTGCGCCGAACGCGGTCTGGCCGCGATTATCAACATCCACGACGTGGCGCTGGCGCAGATGTTTGTGCAGCGCGTGGTCGGTCTGCGCTTTGGCGCGATTGAATTTGACGGCGACCCCACCGCCCTGACACCCGACGTGCTGACTACGATCTACGGCGCAGAAGATTGGGAGGCGACCATCGCCGTGGTGGAAGACGAAGATGAGCCAGAGGCGGTGGTATGAGCGCGGCCCTACAGGCCAAAGTCGGCCAACAATGGAAACGCCCGCCCTTTGTGCGCAACGCCACCCTGCGCTGGACGCTGATCGGCGGTTTTGTCGCCTATCTGATCGCGGCGTATTTCACGATCGAGGTCAACTGGTCCCGTGTCTATGAGGGTCTGGATCGCGGCGCGCGCTTTGTTCTGGCCTTCACCAGCCCCGATTTCGTCTCTCGCTGGACCGATATCCGCGACGGCATGATCGAGAGCATCATCATGACGGTCGCCGCCTCTGTCGTGGGCATCCTCATTTCGATCCCGATCGGCCTTGGGGCGGCGCGCAATGTCGCCCCCTTGCCGATCTACATGATCTGTCGCGGGATTGTCGCTGTCAGCCGTGCCCTGCAAGAGATCATCGTGGCGATCCTGCTGGTGGCGATCTTTGGCTTTGGCCCGCTTGCCGGGTTCCTGACGCTCAGCTTTGCCACCATCGGCTTTTTGTCCAAGCTGCTGGCCGAGGATATCGAAAGCATGGACAAGGTGCAGGCAGAGGCGATCCGTGCCACCGGCGCGCGCTGGTCGCAGTGGATCATCTACGGCGTGCTGCCGCAGGTCATGCCGCGCCTGATCGGCCTGTCGATCTACCGTCTGGACATCAACTTTCGCGAGAGCGCGATTCTGGGGCTTGTCGGGGCGGGCGGCATTGGCGCGACGCTGAACACCGCCTTTGATCGCTATGAATATGACACTGCCGCCGCGATCCTGATCATCATCATCGTGATTGTCATGATACTGGAATATATCTCTGGTATTGTTCGGGCGAGGGTCCAATAATGCCGATACTTCAAAAGGATAGCACCGCCATTTGGCGCAAGCGTACAACAGGGCAAGCCTTGGCTCTGTGGGCCGTCTGGCTGCTGGGTGTCGCGATTTTCATGTATTGCTGGCAGGTGATTTCGAACGCGACAACGTGGTTCTTTGTCTGGGACGCGCCGCGCATCGCCACCGACATCTGGACCCGCGCGACCCCGCCAAAGTGGGAGTATATCACCCAACTGGGCCGCCCGATCTGGGACACGCTGAACATCGCCACGCTGGGCACGCTGATTGCCCTGGTGCTGGCCGTCCCAGTGGCCTTCCTCGCCGCGCATAACACAACGCCGTCAAAGATGTTCATCCGGCCCATCGCCCTGCTGATCATCGTCTCGACCCGTTCGATCAACTCGCTGATCTGGGCGCTGTTGATTATTGCCATCATCGGCCCCGGCGTCTTTGCGGGCGTGATCGCCATCGCGATCCGCTCTATCGGGTTCTGCGCCAAGCTGATCTATGAGGCCATCGAAGAGATTGATGAGACACAGGTCGAGGCGATCACCGCCACCGGGGCCTCGCGCTGGCAGGTCATGGCCTATGGGATCGTACCCCAGATCATGCCCGCCTTTGCTGGCGTCGCTGTGTTCCGCTGGGACATCAACATCCGCGAAAGCACCGTGCTGGGCCTTGTGGGTGCGGGCGGCATTGGCCTGCAACTGTCCGCCTCGCTGAACGTGCTGGCATGGCCGCAGGTCAGCCTGATCCTGCTGGTGATCCTTGTCGCGGTGGTCCTGAGCGAATGGGTCTCTGCCAAAGTGCGCGGAGCGATCATTTGAGCGCGCCGGTCACGGAGGCCACCACGGCCAGCGCCTTTGCCGCTTATGAGGCCGTGCGCCACCGCCTGCCCGCGGCCCGTCCGCCGCGCGGTGCGGCGCAGTGGGTCGATAGCCTCGATGACATTGCCGACCTTTACGACGTGTTCCTGCTGGATGCCTTTGGCGTTCTCAATATCGGTGACACGGCCATTCCCGGCGTCGCCGATCGCATCACCGCGCTGCGCGCCCGTGGCAAGCGGTTTCTGATCGTCTCGAACGCCGCCGGCTTTCCCCATGCGACGCTTGAGGCGAAATATGCGCGCCTTGGCTATAGCTTTGCGCCCGAGGATATCATCACCAGTCGGGGTGCGCTGCTGGCCGCGATGGACAGCGCCAATGGCGTGCATTGGGGGCTGATGGCCACCCGCCGCGCGGGGTTGGGCGATCTTGAGGGGTTGAGCCTGACCTATCTCGAAGAGGACCCGGCGATCTACCGCGACGTCGATGCCTTTCTGATGATCGGCTCTGCCGCATGGACAGAGCAACGCCAAGCGCTGCTAGAGGCCGCGTTACAGGATCACCCCCGCCCCATTTGGGTCGGCAATCCCGATATGGTGGCCCCGCGTGAAACCGGGTTTTCAATAGAGCCGGGCCATTTCGCGCATCGCCTTGCTGATCGTACCGGCATCACGCTGCAGTTCTTTGGCAAACCCTTCGCCAATATCTTTGATCTGGCCTTTCAGCGCCTCGATGCCACTGTGCCGCGCGCGCGGATCGTGATGGTGGGCGACAGCCTGCACACCGATATTCTGGGCGCACATGCGGCGGGCATCGGGTCTGCCCTGATTGCGGATTATGGCTTTTTCGCCGGATACGACATTGCCGATGCGATCAAAAGCGCCGGGATCGAGCCCGACCATATCCTCAGCCGTCCCTGAACGACGTCTATACATCCGGATCCATCCGGCGCAGTCGGCGCAGTGTTCGCCACCACAACAGAGCGAGGCAGACGATGTTGAAATCAGACGAGGTCAAAGCGTTTATCGAAGGGCGCGATGTCTATTCCTTTGATCCCGAGACCAAAGAGCTTGCGGCGGTGATCCATTACGGGCTGGACGGGCATTGCCTTGTCCGGTTTGAGGCGGGCGGGACGGACAAGGGCGTCTATGGGTTCGAGGCGGATCGCTATTGGACGCGTTACGAGACGTTCCGCAATGGCGAGCGGCACAGCTTTGGCCTTGACCCGCTTGGCCCCGGCATCGCGCAGGCCTATTTCGCAGATGGCACGATTGCATTCTTGCAGGCGCATAGCATGGACCTGAGCGGCCTAAGCGACTGACGGCCTAAGCGACTGACGGACTG
>ERZ887830.2239-NODE-2239-length-10050-cov-8.070035_pt1 | contig 10050 bp, 10 predicted proteins | sample MGYA00521101_ERZ887830 | MGnify/ENA primary metagenome ERZ887830 (study PRJEB32303, sample SAMEA104408592) | aquatic metagenome | biome: Marine water; feature: Pelagic; material: water | place: Baltic Sea | collected 2014-06-05T16:38:00 | depth 1,762 m ...
TCTCGTTGCCAACGAGAATGTCGAGAGTTCGAATCTCTTCGCCCGCTCCATTATTTTAATCAAATAGATTATAAAATTTCAGATACAACAAATTTAATTTTTTCATTATTGAAGATATAATAATCTTCGATATGTTGTTCAATTTTTTTATCTACAATTAAAAAACCTATATATTTTGAATATTTTGGAGAATTAACAATAGAAGTAACTTTCCCAATCTCCTCATTTTTATAAAACACTGGAAGATGGCTATAAAATATAGGTTTTAGAGGAGATTCATAATCAAATTCAACCCTATATATAGATTTCTTAAACCCTATTTTCTTTTGTTTTAATAATGCAGATTTCCCAATAAAATCATATTCTACTTCAAGATCACAAAATTTTCCTAAACCACAATCATAAGGCAAATCCATTTCAGTCATCTCATTACCATAGCTTAGAAGATTACTCTCAACTCTTTCTATCATATTTGGACAACCTACTCTTACGTTAAATTCTTTGCCTTTTTCCATTATTAAATCCCATAAAATAATACCTGTATTCGGGTTAGATATCAGTATTTCGAAACCTGACTGTTTACTAAAACCTGTTTTAGAAATAAAAATATTATCATTATTAAATGATATATTCTTAAAGTTAAAAAACTTAAGATTCTTGATATCTTCATTAAAAATTTTTGATAATAAAGATGCTGATTTAGGTCCTTGAACTGCAATAGTACTTATCTCAGTCATAATTACTTTATTTTTAAATTCTTTAACTTCATTAATTGCAGAAATCCAATTAAATAAGTCTGAATCAGCAATAGAAATAAGAAATATATCTTCTTGGACACAAAAGACTACTGGGTCATTTAATAAACCACCTTCAAAGTTAACTATTGGAGCATAATAAGCTTTTCCTGGGGATACATTATTAAAATTTCTACAAAAAAGGAATTTGATCAAATTCAAAGAGTTTTTTCCTTTAATTTCTATAACCTTTTGAACTGAAACATCCCAAAGCTGAACATAATTAATAAGATGGAAGTAGTCCTCTTTGAGAGAATTGAATATAGTAGGTATTAATGTTCGATTATATACCGTATATTTCAACACACCTGCCTCCTCATTTCTAGAGGTGTAGGGAGTTGTTTTTATTCTACTGGAAGTAGTAAAAAAATCTTTAGACATTTGTTATTAATACCCCCTTATAAACAAGTTATAAAAATATTTTGAACATTTTTATTGAAAAGTAAATTAGAAAAATGCGATTTAAAAAAAATTGTTTTTACTATAAAAATACCGTCTCCAGATTATGGCAACCTGCAAGTTATTCTTGATCAAATAGCATGTTTAAAAGATTGAGCCGATGCCATAAAAATTACATATGGGACAAGAATAAAATTGCAATCCAAGGTGCTCTTCTAGTTGACCGTATTACATAGACTATAGACGTGGATTCATTGACAGAGTAATAAATAAAACTAAATATATTTATATTTAATAGTCATATTTTTTTTATATTTGATATTAAAATATGGAAAATAGTTAAACGTATAAACAGTACTAAGAAAAAAGTTTGGATTTATGCATAGGATACCTAAAAATCATGTGTTAGAAACAGAGGGAAAAATGAACTTATCTACAGAAAAAACACCTCAACAAAAACTGAACAAGTTCTGTTTAGAGAATGTATCTGCTGTTAATGTTACACACTTGCCTATTCATAATCTAAAGGTAGTTGCTCGAGCGTGTGATGAATTAAATCAGCAAGCAGGACATAATAAAGCAATTCCCCATGTGGCGGCTAGAAATATTAAAAATGAACAAGAGTTAGAAGATTTTATAAAATTTTGTATATCAAAAGGAATCAATAAAGCACTGGTAATAGGAGGGTCTACTGCGAGGAAGGAAACTAACGTCTTTAATAATGATGTTGCAGTTGCAAACATTTTAAAAGGTGCAAATATAACAGTGGATTGTGGAATATATCCACAAAATGAAACTGCACTTGAAATTAAAACTAAACTCGATTTTTTTGAGAACGCCATTACACAACTCTGCATGAATCCCAATGCCATCAACAATTTGCCTTTGTTAGATTCTATTCGCATCGGTGTACCATCTATGTGTAGTGTGAAAGGAATATATAAATATCTTAAATTATGTGGTAACGATAGTTACAAGTATATTTTTAAAAATTGGATGGCTCTAAATTATTTGGGAAGTGATGGTATTAGAGTGGATAAGTTTATTCAAAAATTAAAATTCTCTAACTATCATATTTATAATTTTGGAAAGTTAGATAAAACAATCAGTAAATTATTAAACCATTAATGAGAAATAGTTATAATTAATTATTGGGAATTTTTTTATGGAAAAAACTTTTAATTTATATAATAAAGCCAAAAAATTAAATAATAACCAGTTAAGAGAATTAATTAGATGTGGGGATTATAAAGGTCAAACTGCTGGTTTATCTCAAAATATGCTGCAAACAAACCTCATTATTTTAGAAAAAAAATACGCTTTACACTTTATGGTTTTCTGTCAAAGAAACCCTAAGGCATGCCCTCTTGTTGGAGTAACAGATTTAGGAAACCCTTTTTTCAAAACATTAGGTAAAAACATTGATGTTAGAACAGATTTGCCATCTTATAATATATATAAAAATGGTATGCTGTTTGATACAGTTCAAGAAATTACTCAATACTGGAATAAGAATTTAATTGCTTTTGCTATAGGCTGCTCCTTCACTTTTGAGCATTTATTAATAAAACATGGTTTTTCTATAGATCATATTAATAATAATAAGGTAGTGCCTATGTATAAAACTAATATTAAAAATATTAGTTCCGGTCCTTTTGGTAATTCAATGGTTGTTTCTATGAGAATTATTAAAAAAAACAAAATTGATGATGTTATTAATATTTGTAAATCTTTTCATTGGGCTCATGGTTCTCCAATTCATTATGGAGACCCTAAAGAAATTGGAATTGTTAACACCAATAAGCCTGATTGGGGAGATGCTCCAAGAGATATCTTAAATGATGAAGCACATGTGTTCTGGGCATGCGGTGTAACACCTCAGAATGCAATTTTAAAATCTGATGTACCCTTATGCATATCACATACACCTGGACATATGCTTATTACTGACATAAGCCAAGATGCTGAAATACCTATATTACATTAAACATTATAGTTTTTGTGATACTTTAATTTTATTAGCAGCTTTTTTAGCATTTTCAAGAGTATCAGCTAATACAACACCCATTCTGCGATAAGATTTCAAAACAGGTTTACCAAATATTCTATAATCAACACTAGTATCAGTTAAAGCATCTTCTATGCCTTCTATGAAGAAATCACCACTAGCGTTTTCATTTGCTAAAATTACATGACTTGCTCCAGGCTGTAATAACTTTATTTCAGGCAAGGGCATTCCGGTTAAAGCTCTAGCGTGAATATCAAACTGGCTATAATTTTGAGTATACATTGTAACCATTCCAGTATCATGTGGACGAGGACTTAATTCACTAAAAATAACTTTATCAGACTTTGTTATAAAAAATTCAACTCCAAAAATACCAGATCCACCTAAATCTAAAACCATTTTTCTAGCTGCATCTTGAGCGTCTTGAATAACTTTTTTAGAACATTTTGCTGGTTGCCAACTATATTGATAATCACCTCTTTTTTGATAATGACCAATAGGTTTACAAAATGAAACTTTTCCATTTTTTTCCAATATAGTTAAAAGAGTTATTTCATAATCAAAGTCAATAAACTCTTCTACAATTACTCTTTGTCTATTGCCTCTCATTCCATCAATAGCAAACTTCCAAGCTTTTTTTACTTCATCCTCAGAACTCGCATAACTTTGTCCCTTACCTGAAGAACTCATAACAGGTTTAATAGCAACTTTAGAGCCTATTTTTTTAGCTTCTAAAATTAGAGCTTCTTCTGTTTCAGCATAAGCATAATTAGCTGTCTTTAAACCCAAACTTTTAGCCCTATCTCTAATTTTATCTCTATTCATAGTTAGATTTACTGCTTTTGCAGATGGAATAACTGTATATCCATCTTTTTCTACTTCTATTAAAACCTCTGTTTGAATAGCTTCAACTTCAGGAACAATAAAATTAGGTTTATATCTATCAATTATAGATTTTAATTTGTCTCTATCTAACATATTAAATACTTCAGAAACGTCACTTACTTGCATAGCTGGGGCATTTTCATAAGCATCACAAGCTATAACATAATAACCCATTCTTTTAAGACTAATTGTTAATTCTTTTCCTAATTCGCCACTGCCAAGAAGTAAAATTTTTTTCATAAAATTCCTTTTTAAAGTTTAAGTTAACTATATTCTAAGATATTATAATAACATGTTTTTTATAAACAATATTATTCATATTTTATTAAATAAACAAATCTCTAAAGTATATTCCAAGAGGTTTACAAATTATAATAATACGCCAAAAGGAGTTTTTTGGAATAATACTCTTTCTCAAGATTTAAGATTAAATATAATAATAAATAAAATTTTAAGTTTATGTAAACAAAACACTATATCAATAGCTGATATAGGATGTGGTTATGGAAGATTATGGAATATAATAAAAGAAAGAAATCTTGAAACAAAAATTAACTATTATGGGTTAGATATAAATAAAGATTTTATTTCATTTTGTCAGAAAAATATCAACTGTCGAAATGTCAGCTTTGAATTAGGTACATTTCCATCAAAAAAAGTTGATTATATTGTTATGTCAGGAACGTATAATCTTACTCCCACAAATAGTTTAAAGGTTTGGGAAAAATATGTTTTTGAAAATCTTTGTTTAAACTGGAAATTAGCTGATAAAGCCCTAATATTTAATTGTCTAATTAACCAAAATCGTCAAATAAAAAACAGTTTATATTTCACTGAATTATTATGGATAAAAGAACTTTGTGAAAATAATTTTGGTAAAACAGAAATATCAAAACACAATCTTTTACCTAATGATCTAACAATAACTATAAAAAAATTAAGTTAATTTTTTAATAAAATCATTAATAAATTTAGCAAAAATAATTGGCTTCTCTATTGGGATTAAATGGCCACAATCGGGCATCTCTATTCTTTCAGACAATTTTATCATACTTGCAAGTGCGTCTACATCTTCAGATATTCTAAAAACCTTATCATAATGACCCGTCAATATTAATGTAGGTAAATCAATTTGAGACCAATCAAAATTCCAGTCAGCTGTTAAAGATCCTTCCATAAGTTTAAAAATTCCTGATTTTTGATCCAAAGGTTTATAGTTTTCTGGATTAAGAGCATTAGGTTTCATTTTTTTTAAAAATTCAGGAGAAGCTATAACTGGCATATTAAAGTCCATTAAAAGGGATGTGCCACCGTACCTTGCAACATTAACCATAGTTTGGTTAATCCACTGCAATCTCAAACTTTGTTTTCTTAATGTGTTGATAAGAATAAGGCCTTTACAATCTTTTACTTTTGGAAGAGCCAAAGATGCATATAATCCTCCTATAGAAAGTCCAACCAAGATAATATTTTCGGGTTGAATATGATCTAATAAAAAACATAAATCAGAAACTATTAGTGTCGTATCTAATATTAAACTTTCATCGAATTTACTTTTCTCTTGCCCTCTAAAATTATAAGCTAAATAACCATTTCCATTATCTGTAATTATATTAGCAATTTCATTATTCCAGGTATCTACATTACCCGTTAATGCGTTAACAAATACAAAAGTATAACCGTTTTTTTTTGGTTTAATATATTCAAAATAAATTTCATTTAGATCATCTATTTTTAAAAAAGACATAATTACTCCTTTATATTTTCAATTTTTAAATGATTAAAATGAAACTCTAATTCTTGGTTTCTTAAATCCGCCATTTTTTTAAATAGCTCATCATCCTCATTATTGTGGTCTTGATTAGCATTGTTTATATTAGGAGAAATTTGTTCAACAATTTTTTGTGTTTCATTAAATATCTGTTTTAAAGGTTCTTCTCCTACTTTTTCTTGAAATGTAACAATTGCTCTTAAACCTCTTTCTATAGCTAATCTTTCATCTTCATTTTCACTTTCATCAAAACCAATATATAAAGCATGAATGATATGTTGCTTAGGATCGGGTAAAATCCCAGAATCAAAAATTATTTCCCCTTCTGGATTTAAATTTAAATAAAAATCACTGAACCGTGCTAATATCTCTCTTGTTCTTGAAGGTCCAGGCTCTATAGGTGGAGCTTTTTTAGGAGGAGGAGGGGCGTTTATATTATTCCAGATTACTACACAAATAAGAAAAGTAAACGTTACTACAAGCGCTATTACAAAAGGAGTTGAATCTATAAACATAAACTCTTTCACCATATAAAATTATTAAAAATAAAACTTATTATATGCTTAAAATTAACAAAAAAAATATCATTTTTAACTAATTAATTATTTAAAAAAAATTCGTAATATATTTCAATGACTTATATACCTTTTTTAGCATTTTTTTTGTTCGACGATTTGCTATTTATTTAGAATTATTGTTACAATGATTCCTGTAAGCATAAATTTATGTTTATTTTTTAATATTTTAATTAACAAAGGTTTGTATATATTTTTACAAGCGGAAATAGGAGAAGACAATGAAACGGGTATTAGGAGCTGCAACATTTATGGCGGCAACCATAACCTTAGGCCTTGGTTGGGCAACAATTGGAAACGCTGCATGTGGAAAAGTTAGCATAGCAGAAATGAATTGGGCATCTGCGGAGTTAATGGCGAATGTCGATAAAATAATTTTAGAAAAAGGCTATGGATGTGAAGTTGAACTTGTTGCTGGTGCAACAATGCCTACATTTACATCTATGAATGAAAAGGGAGCCCCTGATGTAGCTCCAGAACTTTGGGCAAATGGTGTTGCTGAACCTTTAAAAAAGGCTACTGCTGAAGGTAAATTGATTGTTGCAAATAAAGCTCCTATAACTGGTCTAGGTGAGGGATGGTGGCTATCGCCTAAAACTGTGAAAGATAACCCTGAATTAAAGACAGCTCTTGATGTAATTAATAGACCTGATTTATTTCCACATCCTGAAGATAAATCTAAAGGTGCGTTCATTGGATGTCCTGCAGGTTGGGCATGTCAATTAGCTAATGCTAATCTATTTAGAGCTTTTGAAATGGAAAAAAAGGGGTGGGTTCTAGTTGATCCTGGCACAGGAGCAGGTTTAGATGGTTCAATGTCTAAAGCTGTTGATAGAGGACAAAACTGGTTTGGCTATTACTGGTCACCAACATCTATGATTGGTAAATATAAAATGCACAAACTTGATTTTGGTGTTCCTTTTGCTGGTTCTAAAAATTGGGATGGTTGTATCGTTAAAGCTGAAAAAGATTGTGCAAATCCAAAAGCTTCAGCTTGGACTAAATCTGAAGTTAATACTGTTGTTACTGCAAATTTTAAGAAAAATGCCAGTGTTGCATTGGATTTTGTTAGCAAAAGAGTTTACCCAGGTGAAGTTATGAATGGTATGTTAGTGTATATGGCAGACCAACAAGCTTCTGGAAAAGACGCTGCTTATGCGTTTCTTGAAAAGCATGGAAATGTTTGGGAAAAGTGGGTTAGCTCAGACGTAGCAAAGAAAATAAAGTCTAGTCTATAATATCAAATTAATAAACTAAATATAACTACCCCTTATGTTTTAAGGGGTAGTGTTTTTTTTAAGAATGAGGTTTTATAATATGGATTGGTTTTTTGAGTTTCCAGAAATGGAACGATCTGGTTTAAGAGATTTTAAAAAAGCAATCGACTTTGCCTTTAGAGATTTTTCACGATCCTATGGCGAAGGAATAGAAAGTTTTTTTGAACCACTTTTAATGTTTTTAGTTTGGTTTGAAAAATTATTCATTCATACACCATGGCCAATAATCATTGCAGGTATTTTATTATTAGCTTGGTTTGGGTCAAGATCTATTCCAATTTTAATAGGAACACTTGTTAGTTTTCTGTTAATTGGATATTTTGGAATGTGGGAAGATACTATGTCTACATTAGCCATAATTCTAGTATCTACAATATTATGCATTTCAATAGGTATTCCAACAGGAATTGCAATGGCAAGAAGTGATAGAGTTCAAACAATAGTTGTTCCTGTGCTTGATGTTATGCAAACTATCCCCAGCTTTGTTTATTTAATTCCAGTGGTAATGCTTCTTGGTATAGGTAAAGTACCAGGTTTAATTGCCGTATGTATTTATGCAATTCCACCAGTTGTTCGACTTACTAATCTTGGAATTAGACTAGTTGATAAAGCTGTTTTGGAAGCTGCAGATTCTTTTGGAGCTAACTATTGGCAAAAACTTTTTGGTGTTCAAATGCCCTTAGCTCTTCCAACAATATTCGCTGGTATTAATCAAACTATAATGATGGCTCTAGCAATGGTAGTTATAGCTTCTATGATTGGAGTAAAAGGGCTTGGGCTTCCTGTATTAAGAGCTGTTTCAAATCAATATTTAGCTTTGGGTCTTATGAATGGTTTAGCAATCGTAGTTTTAGCTATAATATTTGACCGTGTTACTCAAAAGTTTGGTTTGAGAATGCAAAAATATAGAAAAGAAATTAAGGATTAATTTGATGAATAAAAAAGAAATATTAATCAAAATAAATCAACTGTACAAAATATTTGGAAAAGACACATCTCACGCTCTTGAACTTGTTAAAAATGGAATGAATAAAGATGAGCTTCTTGAAAAATCAAACTGTGTGCTTGGATTAAATAATATTAATCTTAATATCAATAAAGGACAAATCCAAGTGATAATGGGTTTGTCTGGTTCAGGAAAATCAACTCTTATAAGGCATTTAAACAGATTAATTGAACCTACTAGTGGTGAAATTTTTTTTAACGATACAAATATTTTAGATTTATCAATCAAGGAATTAACACAGTTTAGACAAAACCACATGTCTATGGTTTTTCAAAAATTTGCATTATTTCCTCATAAAACAATTTTACAAAATGTAGGATATGGACTTGCAATTCAAGGAATATCTAAAGATGTATGGACTGAAAAATCAGTGAAATGGATCAATAGGGTAGGGTTAGATGGTTATGAAAGTTACTTTCCTGGCCAATTATCTGGTGGAATGCAACAAAGAGTTGGATTAGCACGAGCTCTTGCTACTGATGCTGAAATACTTCTAATGGACGAAGCCTTTTCTGCTTTAGATCCTTTAATAAGATCTGAAATGCAAAATATTTTATTAGATCTTCAAAATGAACTTCATAAGACAATAATATTTATTACTCATGATCTCGATGAAGCTCTTAAAATTGGAGATAGAATAGCAATCCTTAGAGATGGCAGCATGATACAAGACAGCGGCCCACAAAATATAATTATGAATCCAAAAGACGATTATGTATCAGACTTTATTAAAGATATAAATCGCGCCAGAGTAATTCAAGCCAAGTCAATAATGTCTCCAACTAATACAAAAAGTAGTGGCCCGGTAATATCTGATAAAATGGTTTTAGAGGATATTCTTCAAATAATGTCTGACGCTCCATCAAAACCAGTTACGGTTAAAAATGTAGAAGGTAAAGTTATTGGTAAAATTGCTATGCCTAATTTAATTGAAGGCATGAAAAGACCTAAGTCACAAGGTACTAATATTACTGGTTAACATCAGCGTTATTTCTAATAGGTCTTCCAATTTGGATTAAACTAAACTCTGTATTATCAAAATTTTCAGGGTTTAATGCATTTCGTAAATCTATTAAAATATTTCCTTTCATCAACTCTCTTAATTTACTTGCCGTTAAACTTCTAAATTCGTTCCATTCTGTTAAGAGTACTAAAGCGTCTGCATCTTTAAGACATTCTTCTATATTCTCTGAAAATTCAATATCATTTAGCAATAATTTAGCTTCATTCATAGCTACTGGGTCAAATGCATTTATACTGAAACCTTCTTTTACAAGTTTCGGAATAATTTCTAATGATGGGCTATCTCTCATATCATCAGTTCCTGGCTTAAAG
>ERZ887830.2244-NODE-2244-length-10044-cov-7.810391_pt1 | contig 10044 bp, 8 predicted proteins | sample MGYA00521101_ERZ887830 | MGnify/ENA primary metagenome ERZ887830 (study PRJEB32303, sample SAMEA104408592) | aquatic metagenome | biome: Marine water; feature: Pelagic; material: water | place: Baltic Sea | collected 2014-06-05T16:38:00 | depth 1,762 m ...
CTAATACGCATGGTTGTTGTGCCGCTTGTCTTCGTAACCTTGGTGTCTGGTGTCGTGGCGATGGGCGACCCAGCAAAGTTAGGCTCACTGGGCGCGAAGACGCTAGCGATCTATATGGTCACCACGCTGGCGGCGATCGTGATAGGGCTCATTCTTGCCGCCGCTTTGCAGCCCGGTGTTGGCGTTGATCTTTCAGCAGCTGCGCCTACGGCGGTGCAGGAGGCTATACCTCTGTCGGAGCGGCTATTGAGCATCGTTCCATCTAATCCAATTGCTGCATTGGCTGAAGGAAATATTCTCGCAATCATCTTTTTTGCCCTACTTGTCGGTGTAAGCCTGCTAACTATCGGCGAGAAGGGAAAGCCTGTCGCAGAGTTAATGGAGTCGAGCAGTGAGATGATGCTGCGGATCACCCATTGGGTAATGGAAGTAGCCCCATTCGGCGTCTTTGCGCTTATCGCGGCTGTTGCCGGCACGCAGGGAGTGGCTGCGTTATTAGATGTGCTGACGCTTGCGCTAGCGGTCGTATTAGCCTGTGTTATTCATGTCGTCGTCGTGCATGGTGTTGGCATTATCAAACTGTCACTTGGACTATCTCCGATCAATTTCTTTAAAGGTGCGCGGGATGCGATGCTCGTCGCTTTTTCGACATCTTCAAGCTCTGCGACGCTGCCGGTCTCAATGTCTGTCGCCGAAGACAACCTGGGCATTAAACCTGTTGTAGCATCAACGGTGCTGCCGCTCGGTGCAACGATCAATATGGACGGCACCGCGCTTTATGTTGGTATCGTGTCGGTTTTTGCCGCACAGGCCTTCGGTCTGGATCTCTCACTGACAGACTATGCAATCATTGCAGGGTCGACAACACTCGTCTCAATAGGCACAGCCGCAGTGCCCGGCGCCTCGCTTTTCTTGATGGCGGCCGTCATGGGCGCAATTGGAATCTCACCAGAACAAATAGCTATTGTCATTGGCTTTATTCTGCCGTTTGATAGACCGCTAGATATGCTGCGAACAGTAGTTAATATTTGCGGGGACCTGTCGGTTGCGACAGCTGTGGCTAATTGGGAAGGCGAGTTCGACAGAGAAATATTTGATAAGCCTACAAAGTATTAGAATAATTCGAGTACGACGTGCTTGATGGGGAGTGTCGTTGGATTGACAACTTCGGAGCGGTCGATTGCAGTTTAGGGTAATCGACTTCTCTGTACGATTAGAACGAAAACGTAAGATTGAAACCGATGCGAATATCGCCTGCAAAAAGTGAAATAGGTGATGTATCGACCCCGTCCAGTAGAATGAGATTCACACCCATCGCCCAGCGGTCGTTCAAAGTTCGATCAGCTGACGCTTGAAGTAGCGTAAAATCGCCATGCAGATCTCCCTGCAAGCCCAAGGCGAGCGCTAGATCTCCGTTCATTAGAGAATTGCTATAGCGCATCAACCAGGCACCGGTTAACGCGTGATCATCTGCTGAGTGATTTTCGTCATTGAGTGATTTTGCTGCCTGCAGGCTCACAGCAACATTCTGCTCATTGTTAATCGCAAACTCTATCCCAACCGAGGTGCCGAGTTGATCGCGAGTCCTATCAGTTTCTCCTCCCGTGGCTATACCTGGGATGTTAAGGTTGTTGATCAAAATTCCTCGTGAATACGCGATGTCGAGATTTAAGAGTAGGCTTCCTAAAGCGCGATTGGCGCTAAATCCTATAAGGCTAAAGGCATTGTTGTCCGACAGTGCATCTTGCCCAGGCGCGATCGGGGGTGAATAACTCAGCTGATTCTCGATCAAATGTGCGGCCATAAGTGCAACATCGCTGCCCTCGAAAGAGCGGCTCCAACGCACGCCCGCTTCAAATTCTAAGCTGCTACTGCGTTTATAGTCGGTGATATTGAAAGGAGGCTCGGAGAAAAAAGGACTGCCACGGACAACCGGAGGGTTATATTCTGGGTATAGCGTAACGAAGGTTGACAGTCGACTACGTTCGCCAAAGCGATCGCCGAAATAGTCCCAGACGAGCATTGGTTGGTTAAGCCGAGCGTCTTCGATATCGATAATACTAAAATCCCGAAATTCGGTCACGTTAATAACATCGAGCACCGAGTTTCCGTCAACCTCGCCCCATACAACGGTTTGATTTCCTAGTTTTATACTGTGTGTATCAAAGCTGCGTTGGATAAAAAATTCGTTTAGGCGGTACTCTGTCTCGAGACCTTTGTCTAACGCTTCGAATTCGTAGTCGTCGATTAAGAAAATACGGGCAAACCCACTTGCCTGAAGAAGCCACCCAGGCGCGAATGCGTATTGGTAGCGGACGTTAGCAGCTAATCTATTTGTTTCCACATCCGCCTCATGAGGTATTGTCACCAGAGGCCCTCCAGGGATACGCAAACTGACGTCGTGAGTTTTAGTCTGAAAGAGGATTTGTTGGGTAAGCTTGACGGTAAAGCCATTGAGCCAAGCGGCTCGGGTAGAGTCGCTATTAGGTGAATCGTTTAAGGCCTCTGCAAACACGCTCGAGAAGGGATCATCGAAGATAAAATCTGACGATGCATCAATTTCGAAGAAAACATCGTCGCTCAAGATAGTAGGCTCATCTTGAGCAAGAAGCGGAGTCATCGATAAAACGAACGCGAAGAATAGCGTGACGCGAATCAAGGTGACTCCTAGGCTTGCTATAGTCTGCTGGTCGCGTGTCAGAATTACTGAACCTGCTCGCGAAGCTTGTCTAGCTCTGCCTCGCGAAAGGCGACATCGGTTAGTGTGCGCTGTGTGAGAAAATCGTCATCGACCTCGAGTCCAGTATTGATTTCGACATAGGCCATATTCGACAGGCGGTTAGTTACCAGATTCATCATGGTCAGCGAGCGGGCCACCCATGTATCGTTTATCAACTCTATTCGTGCGCTCAGAAGACGTTTAATTTCCTTGTCGTATTGATCGTACATCTCAGCGCGTAAACCAACAAAGCGTTCTTTGTCGATATAGTTGATGATCTTTGAATAGCGCGTCTTCTTAGCGCGCGTTTCTTTAGGCAGCATTTCAATTTTCCAAACAGGGCGTCCACTTTCGATCGTTTCTTCGAGGACAGTTATTTCGTATTCCTCGAGCTTTCCGGTTTCGGTATCTTCGGTTGTGAATTCCGAGCCAAAGACCGAAGCAGGCTCGCTATCGTCGTCGGAATTGCTGCTAGCAATGCGCTTGACACGGCCTAGTGCAGAAAGATAAAGCCACGTCTCGTTGTCACGGTCAGCGTCATCATAGGAATAAACGAGCATGCCAATGCCGCGCTCAGACGCCGGCTCGAGAACAATTGATATACTCTTCGAGTCTTCACGCTCGTCGCCATAGTTTTTGCCTACTGACTCCAATGACTTTACTCGAGGTTTTTCTGCACAGATGATGCGGTTGTCTTTAATGCCGAAGCGGCAGGTTGAGAGTTGCATGCGATTGAACGCTGAATCCGAAACGAGCCGTTGGTTGTCGTCGACTTTTTGCATTATCTCGCGGCCATTAAGACTTTGTGCAGTCAGTTGGATGCTTGCGAATGCAGATAAGGCCAAGATAAGAATAGGGGTAAGGGTAGACCGTCTGCGGGAGTCAGTGGTGAACATCATGCGTAGGCTTCCTTTTTAAATTCGATTGAAGTGTTAACGTTTTTAAGTCCAAAAGTTGGCTTAAAAACAATGATTAAGGCAGGAATCAAAAACAAGTCACACAGTAATGCAACAAAGATGGCAAGCGAGCCAAAGAAACCCAGCTTAGCCATTCCTAGATAATCCGAGAAACTCAATAACGCAAAACCCAAACCGAGCACCATCGTCGTAAACATTACTGCTTGGCCCACCTCGTTGATGGCGCTCGATAGAGCCAACTCTATACTTTTTGTGCGGATTAATTCAACACGGTAATGCGTCATAAAATGGATCGTGTCATCTACCGCCAGACCAATAATAAGAGGGGCAATTAATATCGTGTCGGTATCTAAGGGAACGCCGAGAAGGCCCATTAGGCCAAAGCCAAGAAGTGCGGGAATGACATTAGGGATCATCGCGATCGCGCCGGCTTGAAGTGAGCCTAGTGTGATTACCATAATTGCGCTAATGACACCGAGTGCTAACGAGAAGCTTGCGAACTGAGAGGTAGCGACTTCGTCTGCCATACGCATCATTAAGGCCATGGTGCCTGTGAGATAAACCTCGAGCTCGGGATTTTTAGCCTGGGCTGCGGCAAAAATCTCATCGATATCGACAGCGATATTGTCGAAGAATTGCTTATACTCATAAGAGCCTGCGTTATAGATGTTGAGAGTGATATTCGCGCGGCTGTAATCATCGGAAACAAGACTGCGGCGGTCGTCCGGATTAGCGCTATTGAATAAATAGAGAAGCTGCGAAATCATTTGCTGCGTTTCGGGAATGCGATAGAAGCTTGCTTCGTCATCGTTCATTTTTTCGAAAGTGTCTTTAACGATGTTGGCGAGCGAATAGCTTCGTGTCACTTGATCGGCATACTTGGTTTCGATTCGACTCTGTAACTGATCAATCGCTCTCATTACTTCAGGCTCGAGCAAGCCATCCGCTTGGTGTGAATCGACCATAATAACCATCGACTGAGCCCCCGCCATATTCTGATCAACAACATCATAAGCGATGCGCATCGGATTTCCCTCCCGGGTTAACTCGGTCATGTTTGTATCTATTCTTAGAAGAGACATACCGTAGGCGCAGCTCAAGAATAACGAACCAAACAGCGCTAAGATTACAAAAGGGTATTTCTGAGTTATGCGCGGAATCCGCTGTAGAATCGGTTTTTGCCATTGCACCACAACGTAAGTGAAGGCACTTGCGAATGCGATATAGCTTCCGATCGCAATACCCAAAAGCGAAAAGATGGCAGCCAAATAAACCAGCGCACAGACGGCCTTGGACACATCCGGCAATAATTGCCATCGTCTGCCAAGGCGGTCGGCTAAGCTTGCGCTGCCGCCCGTAGCCCCTGGATGCCAAATATCAAGGAGCAGCGGGAGTAAAATAATGGTAAACATAAACGCCATTGCAACCCCCATCGCGCCCATAAGGCTAAACACCTGAATGGGCAATATATCGGAGGTGGCGAGAGCGATAATTCCAGCAATTGTGGTGAGCGAGGTCACCAAAAGCGCAAGGCCGGTTTTGCCATACGACTTTGACAGCGCGTCGTAATGCGCTAATCCCTGCCGCCTGAAGCTAAAGTATGCGCTCATGACATGGACGCAATCAGCGATTCCGACGGAGAACACCAGCAGGGCGGTAATACCAATCATTTGCGAAATAGTGATGCCAAGCCAAACCGTGATCCCCGCAGTCCAAATCATGCTCGCAGCAATTGTTACAAGGGGCCACACTACCGCGCTAAATGAGCGAAAGAGAACCCAAAGCAAAAAAAAGAAAATGAGCACAACAGCCACGCCTAAATAGGCCAGTTGAGTCAGTATGCTTAGCATAAATTCCATCAGCGGCGGGTTTCCCACTGCGAAGAATTCGAAGTCATCTTGATATTTTTCAAACACGGTGTAGCTCGCGTTATAGAAATCGGTGTAACCAGCCATGTCTGTGGGTGAGAAATCGATTTCATCAATAACGGCCGACTCATCGAATGTCAGATCGAATCCGGCGTAATCATCAAGCGTTGCTGTGCTAAAGCTATCGGCAAGGCTTACGTCGTCGGAATTAACAGCGGGGGTAAAGTCTTCGCTAGGCTGTGCCCCGAAATCAGTTTGTATGAGCAGGGCGCCATAACGCGCATCTGCAGAATAAAAGCCCAGTAAATAGTCTTGCTCTGCCAAGGCTGCTGCTTTTATACCGGCGAGTTCCGCCTCCGATTCGGGTAACAAGCTTGGCACTAGATGCTGAGAAAGGAGAGTGTCTCCTTCGTTTTTCTGGACTCGTAGCGTCGCAATGGATTGAATACGGCGAATATGTTTGAGTTCATCGAAGTCGATTAGCGTGCCGCGAATCTGGGTAGGGTAATCTTCGCGGTTAAGTGAGTCCCAATTTTGTAAATCTTCGGTGAGAGATTGAATTGCAGAAAGCGATTGCCTAGAGAAAACATCGCCGTCACGTGCCTCATAGACTAAAAAAACTGAGTCATCGCTGCCAAACTGGCGGCGGTATTCGTTGAGGGCAAGTATCGCGGGGTCTTCGGCATCGAGGAAGCTGTCGGTGGTCATGTCGAAACGCGTCAGCGTAGCGATTCCATAAATGAAGAAAAGCGTTAAGGCGATTGTTGTGCCGAGAACGAGCCTGCGAGCTTTTACTATACGCACGGGTATGCTGGCAAAAAAAGCACTAATTTCTAAGAGAAGCGATTCCATAAAAATCCTCTGGAGACTTAAGAATCGCTAGGCACTCCCGGGCATTAAAGCCCAGTGACGGCAGATTCATGGCCTTGGCCCTCTGATCGCTCAACGGGCTCGTCGTTTCACCCTACTTATCAAGAGTAGTCACATCAAGAGTAGTCACATCAAGAGCAGTCACAAAGCTTCATAATATGGGAAAGCAGTAGCGATTGAGCATACAGGGGCTAAACTGTGAGGCAAGTCTCAATTCTGAAGAAAGTGATGGAGGTCGCAACTTTGTTAACTGCCGCATCTAAAGACACCGAAAACTTGTGCTCCATTAGCCATCAACGATTCTGGCACAACAGTGTCTCCACCTAGATCGGCAGCTTCATTGCGTGCAAGCGTTAACAGCTCGTCTTGAAGGCGCTGCCCGCCGCGTTCGACAACGATAATTTTGCCTAGCGTTTGGACGTTTGCGCGGCCAACGCGGGTGCAGCTAGCGACGCGAGAGGCATCGCCAACCAGCTCGACATTTGCGCCTTCGGGAGTAAGTTGCACCCAGCTCTCGCAAGCCGAAAGCGAGAGGGCGAAGAGCGCGATAGCACTAAGACGAGTAAGCGAAGTGGTGTACTGCAGCATGGAACATCCTTGCGTTAAGTGGCGTGTTGAATGAGGGGGAGGTCCCCCTAGATTGCTCTGATCGCTATGGTACTATTCATGACAACTGAAGACTATTCATCATCATCGTGTCAGTAGTCATTCGAATGCACGAGAACAGTCGCCCGTAGGGTGAATGAAGCATAACTTGAGAGGGAAAGCGTAATGCCAAGTAGTTCGATCAAAGGAAAGAGCGTCGTCATTATTGGTGGAACCGCGGGTATTGGTCTTGCCGCAGCGCAGGCCGCTGCCGCAGCAGGGGCAAAAGTCTGGGTTGCCGGAAGGTCTGAGAGTCATATCGAGAAAGCTAAACTTGCTGCACAGGGCGCGTTTGAGGTGAGACAGGCCGATACACACGATGCAGAGTCGCTGAAAGCGCTCTTTGACGAGGTCGGCACAATTGATCACCTAGTTTCTGCGGCAGTCGGCGGTGAGCGCACGCTCAAGCCCTTTCTGGAGCAAACAGAAGACCAGTTTAAGGCTGCTTACGACAAGCTCTGGGGATATGCGAAAGTAGTCAGAACAGGCGCGCCTTATCTTGCCGCCGATGGTGCCGTGACTTTAGTCAGTGGCTCTCCAGCACGCAAAATCCGTCCCGCGCAGTCGCCATTAAGCTGTGTGGGTGCCTCTGTCGAAAACCTTGTGCGTTGCCTTGCTGTAGAAATGGCGCCGATTCGGGTTAACGTGGTTTCACCCGGTACTGTGGATACGGCGATGTTCGATGCAATGGGCGACGCCAAAGAGGCCAACCTTGCCGCCTTGACAACGTCACATCTCATTCCTCGGGCAGGCACTTCAGAGGAGGTCGCCGATGGTATTTTGTTCGTGATGCAGAACCGTTTCGTCACCGGCACAACTGTCGATGTCGATGGTGGCAGAATACTGAGCTAGGAGCAGAATAATGAGCATTGTCCAGAATCCGAGTACGCTTTCTATTTCTGACTCTATGCATTCGCTTGAGAGCGCTGACCCCACGAGTCAGGCTCGAAGCGAGATCGATCCATCGATGAGTGTAATCGACGCGATTTACTCGCGGCGGTCGGTGCGAGGGTATCTGGACAAGGAAGTGCCGGCCGAAGTACTGAATCGCATCTTCGAGGTGGCGCAGATGGCTCCGTCGAATTGTAATGTTCAACCTTGGAAGGTTTATGTTGCCTCAGGCGCTCTTAAGGATCGATTAAAACAGCAAATGGTCGAAAACACCGTTGGCCGCGTCGAACCCAATCCCGACTACCCCTATCGCGGCACTTTCGAGGGCGAGTATCGAAAGCGCCAAGTCGACTGCGCGGTCGCGCTTTATAACAATATGGGCATCGAACGCGACGACAAAGAAGGGCGGCTACGAGCGATAGTACGGAACTTTGAATTTTTCGATGCGCCTTACATCGCTTTTCTTGGAATGAATCCAGCATTCGGCACAACGGTAGCGCTTGACGTGGGTATGTATGCGCAGAGCCTGATGCTCACGATGGTAGCGTTTGGATTGCACAGCTGCCCGATGGGAACAATGCGCAATTACCCCGATATGGTCCGCGACGCATTTGATATTCAAGATGAAACAAAAATCTTGTTCGGCCTAAGCTTCGGCTACGAAGATACAGCAGTCGCTGCGAATAAAACTCGGACAGAGCGCGAGCCGGTTTCAGCCAGTGTTATATTTCGTTCGTAAGCGAAGAATGACTCTGCAAAACAAGAGTGAGAGCTGAGTTGAAACCAGTTATTTTATTGTATGACCTCGACAACACGCTTGTAGATGAGTGCGCAGCACTAATCGGAAAAACAGGGTTATATACGTCGATCAGCACGTATAACGAGGCGAACGCGACAGAGGCGATGCGCCAATATAATCGGCTGCTGGGATTGGGTACTAACAAGCTTGCCTGCATCATCACCGGCTGGAATAGCTACAAAAAGCCTCGCGATCAGTTTTTGTTTCGTCTGCGAGCCGAGGAGCGGCGCAGTCCGTTTCGCCATCCAACGCCGGTGTTATTGATTACCGAAGACCATCGTCGAGACCTGCGGCAGATTGCGCTCGATCCAACGGACGGCGATGTTGCCGCCTACTTGCACAGAGACTCGTTCAGAGAAGTGCTCGAGGATACTCTGCATAAAGTGGTATTCGGTGAGCGAGCGCATGAACTCAATTCGATTGCTTATGCAAAGTTACAGCGCGAAGAGGACGAGTAGATCTAGCCTCCTCAAATTTTCTCCTACGCCCCTGCCTTAACAATTCTTGTCGTTGACCTCTTTCTGTTCACTGTAGCGGAAGCATTCCCCCACGTGGTCGTTAATAAATCCACCCGCTTGGAGAAAGGCATAACATATTGTGCTGCCGATGAACTTGAAACCACGTTTTTTAAGGTCTTTAGAGAGCGCATCGCTTAACTCAGTCTTTGCAGGAATGTCGCTCGCGCTGCGTCCGCCGCCATCTATGGGATGATTGTCGACGAATTGCCAGAAATAGGATTCTAGGCTTCCGAATTCTTTTTGTATGGCGAGTGCGGCATGCGCATTAGATCGGATAGAAAAGAGCTTGAGGCGATTACGGATAACTCCCTTGTCCTCTAAAAGGTGCTCTAGAGTTTTGTCTTTGATACGAGAGACGGGGCCAATTTCGAAATCGTTGAATACCTTTCGATAGTAGGCGCGCTTTCGCAAAACCACAATCCAGCTCAGGCCAGCTTGCTGGCCCTCGAGGCAGAGTAATTCGAATAGATGTCGATCGTCGCGAACGGGAATTCCCCATTCGGTATCGTGATAGGCGACGTATTCAGGGTCGTCACCACACCAGAAGCAGCGTTTAGTCATTACTGACTCTCCTTGTCTCGTTCTCTATAACAGAGAATAGACTAGGGCCCCCGGTTCTCGCGAATTTTTAAGCGAAATAGCACTTATTCAGGCAACGCGAGAGCAATCAGTTTAGCTGGGCTGCGGAAGTCACTGACCGCCATAACGATAAATTGACGGCCTTCGTGCATGTAGGTAATCGGGACGCCAGTAACGCTCGCTGGTAACGCTATCTCGGCAACCTTTGCACCGGTGGCTTTATCAACCGCATGCAATA
>ERZ887830.2249-NODE-2249-length-10021-cov-103.094120_pt1 | contig 10021 bp, 19 predicted proteins | sample MGYA00521101_ERZ887830 | MGnify/ENA primary metagenome ERZ887830 (study PRJEB32303, sample SAMEA104408592) | aquatic metagenome | biome: Marine water; feature: Pelagic; material: water | place: Baltic Sea | collected 2014-06-05T16:38:00 | depth 1,762 m ...
AAAAAAGAAATACATAAAAAAGAAATACATAAAAAAGAAATACATAAAAAAGAAACAGATAGATGAGACGCCATTTGAATAATTAATTAATTAAAATATTTATTACCAAGGCTATCGTCACACAAATAATTATTATAATTATCTATCTGTGACACCGTCCCGCATGGTTACTTTTTATTACATTAAAATCCACCCCCACCCCCACCCGGACTATTACGCACAATCTCAAGGGTGTTGACGTCAGCAACGGAAATTACGTAGAGTACAAATGCAGCGTAAGATTCGTCAACGGTCAGTCGTCCATTGATTTTGTTTTTCTTTGTTCCCGTGAACTCAATTGACTTTGTACTAAACGGTTTTCCAGTTGGAATGTAATCATACATGAACTTTGCACGCGGAGGGTGCATCTTTGCATAATATGCACATGGAATCAGGCTAAGTCCAAATGTAAACGGAGCAAAAAAAAGACACGCCAGTTGCTTTTTGCCAGACGCGTCCATGTACTGTCGATATAATACATCTGATGTGTATTTGCAACATTTACCTGATTTGTCCGAAGTACAGCGCCGCGTTGCACTCCGGGCCAATAAAGATGCACGCGAATGGGACGGTGCGTCATACGCACTTCCGTCACGTGACCCAACACAGGGTTATGTAAATAAAAGTCTCAGTCAAGTCAACCCAAAAGTATTGTTGGCCATGTCAAATGCATACATGGCAAAAGACGAGAGAAATTCGGCAGCAAGTACCGCGCAATCCGCAGCATCAAGCATATTAAACGGCAATTATGACGCTGCACTTTACGAATTATCATCGGCGATGAAAATTGTCGCTGAATTGAAGCAAAATGCATACAGAGATGACCAATCGGTCGCTAACATATATAAAAACGCACACACCTCATTGATTTACAATCCCCGACCCGCGAGAAGTGAATATTCTGTTGTCTAAAATTATATCATTTATTTTTTATGGAGACCGTTACTTGTAATTACACACACACTTACTCACACAACAGAGCACACTGGATCCTGAATCTCACCGCCTGGATTTACAATCGCCTGATGGATCACATTTGCCATATCGGCAGCAGAGGCGCGATCTGCAATAATTGCATCTCGCTTGGTCTTGTACATGTCGCGGACGGTGTCGGGAACGTCCCTCCATAGCAGCGCAAGGTACTTTGCGGTTTGAGCACCGCGCGCGGGATTGAAATCCGGCACGCGACCGCCGTCGGCATACCACTTTGCCGCAATCTCCGAGTTGTCCTTGGCAAAGATGGCGGCCATGCTCGGGATCTTAGTACCGTATGCAACACGCTCCTTGGGCGGTGCCGCCGCCTTCTTCGCCTTCTTCTTAATTGAGCGCTCGCGCGACTTTAGTGTCTTAAGCAACTTGGATGCAACCGCGGCGGCGGCGGTGATGGTGGTCTCATCAAACTCGGTGGCCAGGTGCTCGGAAAGCTGCGAGATCAGCTCAGATGGCGTGTCGTGCATCTCGTCATCGGTGGTGTCGATGGGCTCCGAGATTAACTCGGGAAGCTGCGTGGGCATTTGGGGAACCGAGTCCATGTTGGCCATTGTGTTTGGGTGATCGGCGACTGTCTCGATGGTGATGGTGTCGGTCACGGTGATCGAGTCATCGAACTGGGTGGGCATTTGGGGAACCGAGTCCATGTTGGCCATTGTGTTTGGGTGATTGAATCGATCGGGGGTGAGTTGATGCAAATTTACAACACAACTGAGCATTGCTCATTTGAATCAACCAACTCCACATCTTTCAACCAGTTCCCTAAATGGTCTCTGCGATGCTGACGATGCCGAATCTGTCGATTGACACTACCATCACTCGCAGCGAGTCGATCGACTCCACCAGCTCCTCATCTTCCAGCCAGTTCCCTAAAAGCATGGTCTCTCAGATGCTTACCTCACCCCAGCTTGACATCGCAAACGACTTTTACATCGCGCCCAAGTCTCCGTCAATGTCCGATTCACCGGCAGTTCCCCAAATGGACGACTGGGATGATGACGAGCTGATGGCGGCGATGAACTCGCCTCCATCGTCGCCCATGCGCTCGCCTTCGCCCGTTATTGATGATGAGGATTATGACGAAACGCAAGCGATCTGGGCATCGAATACTCAGCCATCGCAAGATCCGGCATCGGATGACGAAATCGACGAGCCGCCATCGCCGGTCGCAGATGAGCCGCCGTCGCCGGTCGAAGGTGAGCCACCGTCGCCAGTCGCAGATGAGCCGCCGTCGCCAGTCACCGACACGCCGCTTTCTATCGCTACCACGCTTGCCGAGCTTACCACCGACCTCTCCACTGCCGAGACGTGCTCGCAAATTATCAAGGTCGCGATGAAACTGATTTCGTCTACGCGCGCGCACAGTAAGACGCTGTCATCTGCAGTCAAAAAACAAGCGACCGCGTCCACGACGCGTGTTGACGGTGCACCACGGCAACGCGCGCCAAAGGGGTCGCGTCCGCCAACTGCCGCTGGTATTTACAACTCCGAAAAGCGAGCGCTTGCCACCGAGGAGTACATTAACGGGCGCCGCGCAGTTAAGCCACCAAAGACGGACAACAAGGCGTCTCACATCCAAAACATTCTCGCCGAGATGTGGCGAGATGAGACGCCGGACACAAAGGCGAAGTACAAGGCAATTGCAGCGTCAAGGGCAGTTGTTGTGAATTAGAAATGTACTCTGTCAGAGGGTGTTTCACATTAGCATGAAACAGTTTGTTTTATACAACCCTTACGGTTTTAATTTTACATCAAGAAAGATTATGGTGCACCCAGTACTCTACCTGTCAATCCACGAAATTGCCTTGAACTACGTGGACGGTGTCTAAGGTTGTCACGAACATGATTAAGTTCAGAAACAATGACCCCTTGAGGTTGACGTACCTGCTGCGGTGTAGTCCGAAGAGTGTAAAGATAAAATTGAAGTTCTGCATCACTAACAAATGGAGGTCTGCGCACTTTACCTTGCCCGAAACCTTGATTGGTACCGAGCGTTTCAATTACATATATACCGTCACGAACGGCAGGAAACATATCCAAGTAACCAGATGCGGGCGATGCAGCCGGTACTGAATTGAGTGTGTCGTAAAGTGCAGTTTGGGTATTTAATAATTCCGGGATTTGGACTGCCCCGCTATAGTATGGCACAGGTTGCATAGCTGGCATTGCGTAATTATCAGGATGTTCTTGTACATACTGATCCCGGATCGGGTTTAAATACACACTTCGGTGATTTCGAAGATTATCTTGAGCAAATTGATTTCTATTTGGATTTGAATACGCGTAATTATAATCAGTATACATCTTACTCTATATATATAAAAATAAATCACAACTCATCATTCCAGGTATCAAGAGACATCCTGCACATTCCAGACAAAAGACGGACTAAACTTAATCAAACCTCCATCACTGTACTCAGAATAGCGAACCCGGCGGTTTTCCATACGTTTCCGGCAGTAGTCGTTGGCATTCTCGGGAATACCGAGAAAATGGACTGGATCGTGAATTGACGCCTTGATTACGTGGTCAAACTCGCTTGCATGTGACTTAAGTGCGATATACAGCTTGTTTTGGACATCCGCAATCGATGACGTACCCCGCCAAAGAACGCGTGCCGTAACCAGGACGCGAGACTGCTTGCTCTTTAGCGGGTCCATATAGACCGACTCGAAAAAAATACCACTCGACGCAAATGCCTCGTTCATGAGATCGGTGAGAGCCATTTAGGGAACGGGTGGCTGGTCGTAGAGATTGCAGAGCAGTACAAAACGTACCGCGGTAGATGACAATTCGCAATTATCCACTCGAGACGAATTTATGGTATCGTTACAACCATTGAGTGAGATTCAAACGAGTACGAAAACTTCCCAGTCTTCACCCAGTTCCCTAAATGCTATCTTTCATCGTCGCATCTACCGCCATGTCCATGGATCCCGTGATGAAGCTGCGTGTAAACACGCGTACCATGATGTCGATGCATGATGCAAACAACAACTTCCCGGTGACATCTGCGATGCACAGGGCATTGGCCAGTTATTATCAGTCAAGTGCCCCACTACCGTCTTGTGTGGATGCAAAAATGCTCCATACGGTTGATGATATGGAAGCTTCTCTGTCGGAGAATCTTAAGCAGTATTTGCGTGATCTTGAGTCCGGGTTTTAGTGTATTTTTAACGAAACATATAAAAGAAAACATGATAAAAAGAAAAACATGATAAAAAGAAAACATGATAAAAAGAAAACATGATAAAAAGAAAACATAATAAAAAGAAAAACATGATAAAAAGAAAACACGATAAAAAGAAAACACGATAAAAAGAAAACATGATAAAAAGAAAACATGATAAAAAGAAAAACATAAAATAGACGCCGTAAACACCATGGCTAATTAATTAATTAAAATATTTAACGTGTGCGTGTTTGATCCATAAATATTTTAATTATTTAATTAATCAACGATACCCGCAAGACGCAGGCCGTCAAATACATTTTTAATGACTACTTCCTTCTTGTCTTCGTCGGAAACTTGTTCGTCAATTGACGAAATTCCACCGCGAGTTTCGTCACCCATGAGCACATATGCTGTTACAATCGGGGCAATCTTTGGCATTTAGGGAACTGAGTAAAAGTTGGAGAGCGATGAGCGACTACCAGAAGGGGATTTTTCGTTAACGTTGGTGTTCCGCCCCAAACTTAACATTAAACTCACATGCCAAATCACACTCATAATATGAGTTCACTGCTTCGTCCGGGATCATGCGACGAAGCTGGGTATGTGTCAACCGTGATGTTTGTATTTGGATGAGCGTCTTTGACTGTTCGGTGATTCTCACCGCTTCGTTCTTGATGAAATCGTCCAATAGTCGAGACCGACCATGTTCCTTACACATCTCTGCGTGCACGACGTCCATCTCATATCCAGTGAGTCGCTGTTCAATGTGGGAGTACACGTCGTGCGGTAATCCACCCGTGGGTTCGAGCAGTGTAAGTGCTTCGATCACAAAGTCATACCCCAATCGCTGATCGCGAAAAAAAGCGGGCAGTTCGTCAAGCGTGTGCGTCTTGATGATCTCGAGACCAACCTCATTGTGTTTCTTTGTTGGGATGCTGTAGTACGACATTTAGGGAACTGGGTGCGAGTTGTAGAGTCGGTAAACGCCGCGAGTCAGATTTGCAATGTAGTATATCATTTTATACACAAAACACACAATTACTTCTTGTTAAAATAATCGCTTGACGAGACACCGGTATCCTTTGCCGCATTTTCATACTGTGCAAAACGGGACCGCCATGACCCGCCATTGGTACGCATGTGTGTATACACCGCGCGTGCCGGGGGGCGACGCGACTCAGCCGGCTCGGACGAAAGAATCTGCACGATTTCAGCATTCGTACGGTTGATCATGTTCTCAATGGTAACAGGCATTTAGGGAACCAGCGGAGACTTGTCAAGGTATGATACTCAAGCTACCACTTGGTAGAAGTGTCGTCTGGACGACACTTGACGATATCACAGGTTTCCCAGTTTCACCAAGTTCCCTAAATGGCGTTTGAGATTATTTTGTCAATGAATAATAAATGGAGAACGAGGCTACAAAAGCTCAAAATATACAAAATTATATTGGACTTGCACTTTATCAATTAAAATATGTTTACATTACATTTAAAAACAATTCAAATTTAGTCATTGAGGATCAGAGTACGAACAACGTTTACACACTACCTCCACCTGTCGAAATTGGCAATGGAATTAATGGAACGGTGTTTTCGTTTCCACAAAATCCAAATTCATTAGAGTCATGTTTTGTAATTAAAAGAGTGACCATTCCATATAGTTCAAATATTGAACAGAATCGTATCAGACTTTCTAGATTTTTACAAGAAGTAGCATTAACTAAAATGTATGGCGATATGGGAATAGGCCCTCCGTGTAACATGACACCAACTGATGCACTCGATCAGCATTTGTTTGTTGCAAATGACAAATTCAACGACCCGGACAATCCTATGGAATCTAAAACCTTTTACATAATTATCAACCGTATGATAGGCGATATGATTACAGCAAATGAATTAGGACTATACGCAGACTATGTAAATAATGGAGATATTAGTGCTCACATAGAACTTACGCTAAGTGATCGTATTAATGCAATGCTCCAATCAGGTCTATTGTTTGTAGACATTAAACCAGACAATATTTTATTCATAACACCAGAAGAAGCAACACGTCAAAATCAAGTGCGCAAACGCATCCATGGCGCGGGTACATATGACGAGTCATATCCCACTGTATTTCTAACTGATTTTGATACAACTCATGCATGTAGTTTATTCAATGAGTATGCAGATGTAATATATCAGGATCTAGATGGAAATGCGTTATTCAAATTACCAAAATACAACTCATTATACAAACAAACATGCCTTCAAAATCCATCAGAACTTGATCTACTGGCATATGGAATCATGATTAGAGGTATAATTGGAAGTACACTAATCCACTTTTTCGAGCAGGATACAAATGAACTTGCAGCTACTTTGAAACAAGTACGAGCATATAATATTGGGAAACTAAAGAAAATTACGTCGAGATTATATCCATATATTCATCCTTTTCTGAATAACATTAGACACTATGGTGACATGTATGATTACCTTGAGGGAGTTTCGATTAACCGAGATCTAAGAGATACTCCAATGCCAATGGCGGATGGAAATGTTATAGATGCACAAGACCCAAATTTACCACTAATGTATATATAAGAGCCACAGTTTCACCCAGTTCCCTAAATGGTGCTTGAGATCATTATTGGACTGTGTGTCGGGTATGCACTTAACGATGCGTTTTGTGCAGTTCCATCTGCGACCATGTAAATTTGTGTTGTTTATATTATAAAATGTTTGTTCATTCTTGGCAGAGTCTGCGATTTCGTAACTTTCGGTCGGTTCCCCAAATGCATCAATCGCGTACCCTCACTCGCGCCAGCTGCAATCACTTGCGCACACGTGGACAACGTATTCTTTATGCCATGAGGCAGCGAGTGCAATCGGAATGGGGGGAAATCATCAAGGGAGATAGCACTCTCGCAACATGGGCAAGAGACACAGAACTTACGTTCCGTGTTGATCTACTCGATGACTTTATATATTACGGACAGTCGGAGGATCTCCTTCGCAAGAAATACGCGGAAATGCTTGCATTTATCCACGTTTCATTGCAGGACATGGTAGCACAGAGAACGAACTGACTATAACTCATCAGGGGACATGTTTTTCTTATATTTGGGCATACCGGGGATGTCGCAAGCGCGCTGTAGTAGCAGCTGAACACACTCATCCAACATAAATTTGTTCATATGTGTTTGATGTTCGTCATAAATTGTCAGAGTTTTGCAGATATTATCGTACGATTGATTGTATTTTTTACATTCCGCAGTATCCGAAACATCACCGAGTGTTCCTAACTTTTCATTGATTTTTTTACCAATCGCGGCAACCCCATCTATAATTGTCTCAATCTCCATCCTTATCAAACAGATTCCAACTTTATAATCTGACTTTGATATATTTGAGCAAAGTTCCCTAAATGGCCAATATTAATAAGATTCACACATCACTTCGCAATGTTAAGCCAAACACGGATATTCTAATTACAATTACTCGCCCGGGGTATCGGGTATTTCAAAACATCATGATTAAGTGTGCTACCATCGAAGAACACGATGACGAAACTTCAATTGATCCGGTATTGTCTACTAGCTTCATTATTCGCAGTAATTGTGCACTTCCCACTGTGTTTGGATATACAATTACAAAACATGCCGGTAATCATGACAGTGATACGATTGCAATTGTTGATGGGTATAGTGTGAAATTTCCAATTGGATGCCACGGTGTGAATCAAAAGTGGACACATGAGTTTGATATTGTAAATGCAAGAGAATCTACGGGCAAATAAGTTTGTTTTATAAGTGTTAAATAAAAATGAAACCTAGATTGAAATATTGCATGTGAAATGGACAATATGGTATACTACAATTGTAAACGACCAACGCGAATTTTCCCATGGTAAAAGAAAGATCAACGCCAGATTTTGGTTCAATTATGGACGTCACTGCCGAAAAAATTGACGCATTTAATCATTTACATGAGTTGGAACGCAAATTGTTCTTTCGTTAAATTACATACAGTGTTCTCCAGTTGGGGGCAGTAGATACTACAAACGACGCAATCGACGTACAATCCGGGTGCACGTCAATTACAGGAATATATAGTCCCAGTGTCATGAGTTTCGGTATCGTAGAAACAACATCAACATATGCCCATGTACATTCTTCAATATTTATCTCAAACATATCGTCATCGCACGTGTCCAAGAGGTCCATGATGTAGTTAAAGCAGTCATTCGGTACCGCAACCGTCGCATCATATGCAGTTAGTGGGATGCTATCTGGTACGTATTCGTGGATCGCCTTAACTTCATCCTTCCAGATCTTGATCTCGACATATTTATCCGTCGGTGGCAACTTGTTCGGGTTGGGGCAATCCATGAGCATCATTTCGAATGGACAATCGGCCAGTTCGGACAACATGACAATCGTAAATCCAATCGCCCGTAGGATGGGGATTGAATTTAACATATCTTCAATCGTATCACCGGGCGTCATGTGCTCGCGAAATGAAATCCGGGCAATCCGATTGTCGGGACGTCCCCATGGTGCCGAAAGTAGATTAAACTCGGATATGTAAAGCTTTGCCCACTTGGAGTGTCTCACAAGCTTCACTGCGGTGGTTCTCGATATTTTTTCGAATTGACTCGATGGAAGGGCTGGCATTTAGGGAACTTGGCGTAAGTTGGTTGGTGTTATAACAGCACGTCGGCGCGGGACCGGAGACGTGTGCAACCTTTGTCGAGTTTCCAAGCTTGCACGTGATTTATCATGTGCACGTGATTGATCCTGTGCATGTATTTGGCGGAGTGCAGATCTTGCAGATAAATACCCGGGTGTATTTACGGCATCTTCAAATGACTTTGGGTAATTATTATCAGTGCCGGTTGACATAGAATATATTAACCGCGATATATTACGGCGCTTTCGTATTAGTAGTAGTAAAAGTATTCCAAGAAACACTGAAATTAAAATTGCGGCTAGCATTTATTATAAGATATAGAAATTATTTTTAAGATCGGTTCCCCAAATGTACCAACCAAATACATTCAACGAATTTTTTATTCTAAAATCATTCGGTGGCAATTTTGTTTTAGGTTATCTACTCGCAGTCGGTGTATATACAACAGCTACACGGTTGATTGACTGGTTCAATTGCATTTAAGCTGACCAGTTCCCTAAATGCAACTCTCATGCTTTCGATCGTTTCTCATCATGACAATCAACCAGGTCACGGAGCAGATTCAGCGATATGCAATCACACAAGCACTTTGTCTTAAATCACGATACAATATGTATCTGTCAAACTATGAAATTCTCACCAATGCTCAGGATATCATCGGTGACACTAGCATACAAACGATTGACGAAACATGCAATATTCTATTTGGGGCGGGGTACCGGTCACATGCACACGAGATTGCAACACATCTGGTAAAGGTGGGTATCGGATTTGCGCACATACGGGCAGCTCTCTCTGATAACGATCCGTCATACATTGGGGCAATGGTTCATGGAAATGTCATAAAATCATGGGGGGATCTTAACGATCCAACGACATTGGAGTTTGTCAAGATTTATTCAGAACTCCGCAAGCGACGTATTGACGAATGTCTAGCGACAGTTCCCTAAACGCCATCCTCAAGTCATTTGGGTACGACTCGATTGAAGAATTTGATCGCAAAGATGCCGCTAAGTTAGCTGCAACCGGTTGTAGTTCATGGACTGCTGTAAACAAGCGTAATGATGAAATTGCACTTGGTGCAACTGGTTGTAGTTCATGGACTGCTGTAAACAAGCGTAATGATGAAATTGCA
>ERZ887830.2251-NODE-2251-length-10018-cov-4.218408_pt1 | contig 10018 bp, 5 predicted proteins | sample MGYA00521101_ERZ887830 | MGnify/ENA primary metagenome ERZ887830 (study PRJEB32303, sample SAMEA104408592) | aquatic metagenome | biome: Marine water; feature: Pelagic; material: water | place: Baltic Sea | collected 2014-06-05T16:38:00 | depth 1,762 m ...
CCCCAGATTACGAACGTGTCCGACGTCGTCCCAATTCGAACCGCTCTGATCAGCGTCAGCGACAAAATGGGGCTCGCCGACCTGGCGGCCGGCTTACAACGAGCAGGAGTCCGTATCTACAGTACGGGTGGAACTCGCAAGCACCTTGAGCAGTCTGGTATTGATGTACTTGATGTTGCTGAGTACACCGGATTCCCCGAAATGCTCGATGGCAGAGTCAAGACTCTCCATCCTAAAATCTTTGGTGGAATTCTTGCGATTCGAGATCGTGAGGATCACATGGACGCAATCAGTGATCACGATATCGAGCCTTTCGACCTGGTGGTCGTCAACCTGTACCCCTTCGCAGCAACCGCCTCGCGGGCTGGATCGACGCGTGCAGAGTGTGTGGAACAAATTGATATCGGCGGGCCAAGTCTTGTCAGGGCTGCTGCCAAAAATCACAACGATGTTGCTGTTGCAACCAGTCCGGAGCAATATGGTGATCTGCTTGAGCAACTGTACTCCACTGGGGGCTGCAGTCTTGCCCTGCGTGAGGATCTGGCGGCTGATGCTTTTGATCATACGGCTGGATACGATCGGGCGATTGCTGACTTCATGCGTGGAGAGAACATCAGTGGTGAGTTCCCAGCGAGTTTGCACGTCTCTTTAAAACGAAAAACTCAGTTGCGATACGGTGAGAATCCACACCAACGTGCTGCCGTTTACAGCGATCCCAATATCGAATCCGCTAATGTTGTTTCTGCACGACAGATCAGCGGAAAGGATTTGTCTTATAACAATTTGTTGGATCTGGATTCAGCGTTGGAAATCGTTCGGGGGTTTGGCGGTCCTGCGGTGTCAGTCATGAAGCACAATAATCCGTGTGGAGCTGCTACCGATGAGCGTCTTTTGGATGCCTGCAGGAAGGCTCTTGCTGGCGATCCACTGAGCGCGTTTGGTTCGGTCCTTGGTTTCAATCGTACTTTAGACACTGCAACCGCTGAATTGCTCTGTGAGCCCGGTTTATTCATCGAGGCTATTATTGCACCAGATTTTGAAGCACAAGCTGTCGGTCTGCTAACCACGCGACCCCGTTGGCGGGAAAATGTCCGCTTGATGCAGGCTGGACGATTGGATGAACCATCACCTCAGGTGCAAAGGCGATTCATCAGTGGTGGGATGTTGGTTCAGGATGCCGATCGTATGACGAGCTCGTCACTGCAGTGGAAAACGGTCACCGAGCAGAAAATCGGAGATGAAATCTGGGACGATGTTTCATTCGCGTGGGAAATGGTGCGGCACGTTAAGAGCAACGCCATCGTTCTGGGAAAAGATACTTCCCTGATCGGAGTGGGGGCTGGCCAGATGAGTCGTGTCGATAGCGTTGAAATCGCGATCGAGAAAGCAGGTGATCGGGCTCCCGGTTCAGTGCTCGCCTCTGATGCCTTCTTCCCTTTTCCCGATTCCATCGAAGCTGCTGCAGAAGCTGGTGTCATCGCAATCATTCAGCCAGGTGGTTCAAGGCGAGACGACGAAGTGATCGACGCCTGCAACCAACATGACATGCCAATGGTGTTCACCGGAAGACGGCACTTCAAACACTGATGACGATTCTCGACAAGATTATCGTAGAGACGCGCAAGACGATCGAGGCTGATCGGGGTGCTAAATCCGGTGCAGCACTCGAGTCACTTGTGCGGGACCTTCCCCCATGCCGTGACTTTCATGCAGCACTGGCCGTGGGAGAGGCGGTTCAGTTGATTGCCGAGGTCAAGCGTGCCAGCCCCTCAGCAGGTTTGATTCGGGAAGACTTCGATCCCGTTCAAATTGCCCGCAGTTATGCCGAATCGGGCGCAGCATGTATCAGTGTCTTGACCGATGCACCGTTCTTTCAAGGATCGCTCGATTACCTTGTCGATATCCGGCAGGCTGTTGACCTGCCTCTTCTTAGAAAAGACTTTATCATCGATCGATACCAGTTGCTGCAGGCACGTGCGGCCGGGGCAGATTGCGTTTTGCTGATCGCTGAATGTTTAACATCTGATCAGCTTCTTGAGCTGCATGATCAAGCTTTCGAACTTGGGATGCAGACGTTGATTGAATTGTTTGACCCGGCAAACCTGCCAGCAGTCCTTGCCACCGGAACACGGTTGGTGGGTGTCAATAATCGAAATTTGCATACGTTCGAAACATCGCTCGATCATACTTTGACTCTCCGCCCTGAGATTCCCGAGGATCGTCTCTTGGTGGGAGAAAGCGGAATCCGTACTCACCAAGATGTTCAAACATTGGGTGCTGGAGGTGTCAAAGGGATCCTCGTTGGCGAGTCTTTGATGAGGCAGCCTGATATTGGGTTGGCGACCCGCAAATTACTCGGAACCGCTCGGTAGAAAACACCGGTTTCGAAGCCTTCTTTCGTAAGCAGTGGGGCGGTTTGCCCGCGTCTTGATCGAATCGGTACACAGAAGTGTTGCACCGAGGGCAGCCATGAAGAGCCTGCCAAGCCCTGAGGAGTCAGGCTTCCGGTGGTGTGGGCGGGGGTTCGAAAGCAAATTCCTGCCACTTCACCGCTTTGTCCATTGGTTCAATTCGCATCACCAAATTGCCATCTTGATACAGCCGGACAGTACCGGTTGACTGGCTGACAACAACGGAAATTGCTTTGGTTTTTCGTGTGATTGCAGCAGCAGCCCAGTGCCTAGCACCGAGCCCTTTTGTCATGGTCAGGTCTTCATGCGAGACTTCCAGCATCTGACGACTGCGTTCGATCACACCATCGCTGCCGATCAGAAACGCCCCGTCCAGCTGAGCAATTTCCTTGGCATCTTCTTGGACACGGGCATCTAACAGGTTTCGATGCTTCTTGTTGTATCCGCGAAATGGATCTACACCGCTGTCGTTGGAATGTTCCAGAACCTTGCGGGTGTCACCGACGACGAAGAGTGTTCCCACAGCCTTGCCCTCACGGCCCTCACGTCCAATCTGGGCCGCGAGGTCAACGACGACCTTAATCGTCTGCAGTGGAACGCGACTCTCGAGCATTTGTAGGTCACGACTGGTCAAACGCCGCATCCGCTCATCAAGCTGCAAATGGCTGATGGAATCAAGCCGGTTCTGCTGGAAACCACGATAGACGGCCACGACTTCCCCATTGGTCCTGATGAGCTCATCTGCGGCGGCTTCAAGCAGAGCATGCTGCAGGCGTTCCAACAGTGGAGCCTTCTCTTTATTGAGGGCGACTGTTTTCAGGCCTGCTTCGGATGCGCCTTCGAGGTCTTCCTGCGAATCCAGGGCGACAATCACTGGCTTGCTTGTATCACTCGTCAGTTCAACGATCCGCTTCCAGTCAGTTGAACCATCCAGAAGAATGAGCAACGCGTCTGCGTTCCGAGCCTGCAGCAGAGCAATGGCCGAGGAAACCATGGCGGAGTTATGTTTGGTCAGTCGTTGCGTTGCCATCGACAGCCGAGCCGAAAGAAGAAACGGGACAGGATATCCCTAATCTAGTCGATGGCTCGGGTTGCGGACAGACAATCAACTCAAAAGATGATCAACGGCGGGATTGACTGCCTGATTTTGCCATTGAATTTGATTGCCATGCCGTATCTCCGCCATAGACTCGCTCGTAGTACATGGCGAGGGACCGTAGTGCATGTCCTTTGGGACCGATTTTCCAGTCGTGACCACGTTCTTTGTAGATGGTATTGGCAAAGAAACGAACTGCATTTACCAAGGCTGGCTCCTGAAGCTTCGAATCGGGGGTGATTGTCAGTAACCACTCAATCATATGCCCAGTCGTCTGGATCTTGCGATCCATATCGCCGTTGTCTTCACGACCCTCAAACCAGTCTGTGCTCATCGAACCATCGCGATTCTGAAGACGATAAGCATATTTCTCGAAATCCTTCATGAAGATTTCGGCTCGCTTCCACTGTCCGGTGATCGGTTTGCCGGCCGCGCGACGCTTACGCAGGGCATGGGCAAACCCCATCAGCCGATGTGTTCCACCACAAGCTGCTCCCACAATCGTTTGGGAAAGCTCTTCCTTGATCAGACGCTCAAAGCTCCACGTTTCGCCATCGGCGTTGAGCCACATGGTGTCAGTGTCCAGGTAGTGCGATAAACCGATCAACGAGAAGGTGAGTTCTTCCCCGGTGCGGCAAGCCAACATCTCGGATTCGACTAACTCGCGGATTGAGAACTTCTGGTTGGATGCATAAACCGGATAGTCCAGTGGCACGTCACAAAGCGAAAAGACAGCGAGAAGCTGAGCCTGGTGACCCTGCAGGCCCACGCCGCTGCGGGCGACGATCGCGTCGTCTTGGACCGTCAGAAGTCGCTGGCCCCGGCAAGCATTGTTGCCCGCGATCCAAGCGATCGCGCTGTGCTTTCGATTGTTGACACGAATCTTGGTATCCGCTCCGAACACCATGATCGAGTGCAGCATGCCCCAGTTGCTTCGCTCGTTGGCAGCTTCCGGTCGGCCGTAGTGATACAGCAGCCCCTGCTTAATCGTATTCCGCATCCGCGAAACAGAGCGTGTCATCTGCAGCGGCTCGGCAGCACGGCCTGTGTAATCAATCTTGGTAGCAGAAGGATTGTCGCTACTTACGAACTGCGAGCTTGGTACCCGTTTGGCATCTTCCTCTGCTTTGAGTGACGCTGTCTCACTCTTGGCTAACCCCGATTTATCCGAAACCGTTCCGTCTGCTTGGAGTCGAAGTTTGCGAACTTTGACGACATCAACCTCGCTTCGCTCTTCGTCGTTGGTAGGCTCGGTAACCTCGGTTTCAGCAGCGGACGCTTTCCCCTGTTCGACATTGCTTTTCTCAGCCTCTCCGTCAGTCTGGTCGTTCTGACCCAGCAAGACTGTGTCACGGTTCGAATCAGGGGTTTCAGTCTCTTCAGCAGGTTGTGCGGGCCCAACCACCTCAGGCTCAGATCGCCGCCCCTCAGATGTGCTGTCGGAGATTTCCCCAATCGCAGTGCCCTGCTGAGGTGGCGCCGGTCGCTCGGATTCGGCTCCAGATCGGCTGAGGTCAGTGGTAACGCTACTTGCTTGCTCCCTGCCGTTCTCACCGACGATTACCGCCGCACCTTTCAGTGTCGCGGTAGATTTCTCGCCGATGTTGGTTTGGCTCGTGCGAGAGTCTTTGGCCTTGAATTCCAGCTTGGTTTTCTTGGTGATCGTTGGTTCAAGCGTGTTTGTCTCCGCCCCAATCGATTCCATTACTCTCCCGTTGCCTTCTGTTGGCTCGGACGCAGTTGCATCAAGCGCAGAAGAATCTGAGCTTGGACGCTCAGAACTGGGCACTGCGGATGCCGCTGATCTCGGCAACACATTCCGCATTTTCGTTTGTGGTGCCAAATCGTCAACGAATGAGGTATCGTCCGACACCTCTTCTTTGGCCGCTGATTTCAGTTTCAGGTCGGCGTAATTGGGGACCTGACTCTTCACACGACCACGAGTGACCCATCCGTTCCCGTTCTCTGGGATCGTCAGGCCAATGGATGGCGGGTCCGGTATTGATGCGGGCGGCCGTGGTGGCCTCATCTTGATCGATGGTTGAGTACTCGGCTTTGTCAACTTCTCGAGAAGCCAAGGCCGCCTCGCCACTCGGATCTTCAAAGTGGAGTTCAGAGCCGGTGGGCTTTGAACGTTCGCGTCCGTGTGAGCGGTGGGAATCCGAAGCATTGGTGGGACTTCAGGCTCAGCAGCAGAAACAGAGGCGATGCCACTGAACACCGATGCCGAGGAAATCAACACCGCTAGGCAGCAGCGACGGTACGTATGCGAGGGTCGACGTTGCTGCACGGTTAGCTCCATAGTAGTAAAACCTACTTGTGCTATCGGACATCAACCGCCCGGAGTTTACCTGGAAAAATCACGCAACTGAGATTGCTGCGTCCAGAAAATTTTTACGATTGACTAAAGATCGAATTCATCAAGCGAATCGATTAGCTGATCCAGCCCATCTTTGGGGCTCGAACTCAGGTCTGCCTGCCGTTTTTTCAGTTGTTCGTCGATGCCAATCGTGTCGCGGCCTGCCAACAAGAGTTGCTCGTCCCGTTCCCTGGCGGCAGTTTCGATCGGATCTTCATTCTTCTTCGGAGCCCCGAACAATTGTGACAAATCGATCTTAAAGCCTTCCTCGCCCTCCGTTTCAGCACCCGCAATCGCTGGCGCCTTGTGCTGCGGGAAAATGATAGCATTGGCAGGGCATACCCGACTGCATGCTGGGCAACCTTTGCGGCAGTTGTCTGGTTGTTCAACGAGGATGCTTTCGGTGCCGTCTACGCCGTAGACGCCGAACAGGCAAAAGTCGACACACTCCATGCAATTTGTGCATCGACTGAAGTCGATGACTGGGTACCAGCGTCTTGATGTCTGTTCTTCGACTTGGACGAGTTGGCCACCCACGATTGGCAAGGACGTGTCCGCGGGGCTGGCTTCCATACCGAGGATGCGTTTGATTTCACCTAGAAAGGCTTGTGGGTCATTTTCAACTTTCAGATCGATGCAGTGGATTTTTCGATCGGGTCGGGGATACAAATCGGTGACACGGTCTACCACGAGGTTGTCAGACTCGGGCTCGGGATCAGTAGAGGTTACATTGGCGTCATCGGTTACAGCACCGTCTGGTTCGTCCTCTTCGGACTCACCGAGATTAACGAGTCCGACTTGGCCCTGGATTCCATTTCGATCCAGAATCCAGTGTGCTGCACGCGAGTAGATCCAGGAGACGACAACGAGGTCACCTTCAATTTGCGACAGTTGCTGGTAGGAATCGCTCGCTTTGGGCAGATCGTAGAGATGCGGGATCGTCAGGACATTCACGCCATTGATCTTCCCGATTTCATCTGCGATTCCCTGTTCGAGTCCGCGTTTTTTCGGATTGCGTGATTGACCCCGCGAGATCACGACAGTGCAGGTCGCTTCTTGAACCGCTGAAATCATGGCGTGTGGTCGGGAAAGGTGGGAACTTACGAGGTTGATGCACAGCCTTTGTGCGGTTTATGACCAGTCGAGTGGTTTTTTCCAGGCAGCTTTTGCGTCTGCCAAGTCGACTTGCATTGCGACGTTATCGTTACAAGTGACAACTAATTCGCTGTTCGATTCAATTGTACCTAACCGACAAAGCGGAATACCCGAAGATTGCAACAATCGCTGAAATTCATCGGCGTTCGACGGAGTGGTTTCGACCAAGAATCGGGTATTGGATTCGCTGAATAGAAGCTGAGTGTTGTTGAGGTCAGTTGCTACTTGGGAAATATCTATCTTCATTCCAAGGCCGCCAGCCATCGCCATTTCTACTGCTGCTACTGCGAGTCCACCTTCGCTCAGGTCATGACAAGAACGAATCCATCGATTTTGGATTGCCTGATGGATCTGCAGGAAGGTTTGCTTCGCCATCACCGAATCGACCTGGGGTACATCTCCACCGGTTAGATTGCGGACGAGCGACAGATGTGATCCACCAAGTTCATTCTTGGTTGACCCGACAAGAAAAACAATGTTCCCTGCAGCTTTCGCGTCCATTGTCACCGACTTGGATACATCATCGATTTGTCCCATCGCACTGATCAGCAGGCTGGGCGGAATCGAAATTGTTTCCCGCTGCCCATCGGGATTATCAAAGCTGAATTCGTTGTTCAAGCTGTCTTTGCCACTCACAAAAGGAGTGCCCAATGTGACAGCCATGTCTTGGCAAGCGATTGCGGCTCGTACAAGTGAGCCGAGGGTTTCTGCCCGGTCGGTGTAACCCCAGCAGAAGTTATCCAGAATTGCGATCTGGGTTGGGTCGGCTCCCACCGCCACAGCATTCCTCATGGCTTCGTCGATTGCTGAGGCTGCCATGTGGTAAGTATCGAAGTCTCCGTAGTGTGGATTCATGCCACAGGAAATCACCAATCCACGCTGACTTTCCAGCAGCGGCCTGATCACGGCGGCGTCACCGGGGCCATCGCATTGAGGACCGACCAACGGTTTGACAACACTGCCACCTTGAACCTCATGGTCATACTGGCGAATGACCCATTCCTTGCTGGCGACATTCAGACTGCCCATGACCGCAAGCAATGACTCGCGATTTTCTTCCACCGAAAGTTCAGTTATCTCAAGTGGTTCTACGGGTGCGGGTGAGTAAATCGCATCACGCACGACGGGTGGTCGGCCATCATGCAAAAAACTCATCGAGATATCACCTACGACTTGCCCGTGGTAGGTGAGTTGCAGTCTTCCGGTAGGCGCGAAGCGTCCAAGGATTGCTGCCTCGACTCCTTCACTCTCACACAGGTCTTTCAGTTCGTCCCAGCTATCTGGTGGGACGGACAGTACCATGCGTTCCTGGGCCTCGGAGATCCAGATTTCGGTGTAATTCAAACCCTCATACTTCAGCGGGGCTTTTTCGAGCCAAACTTCTGCTCCAACCTCTTCGCCCATTTCGCCAACGGCACTCGAGAATCCTCCCGCACCACAGTCAGTCACTGCATTGAACAGGCCGCGATCGCGGGCCTGCAGCAACACATCAAGCACCATCTTTTCGGTGATCGCGTTGCCAATTTGAACGGCGCCTCCGGAGAGCGACTCCGATTCGCTGGTCAGTTCGGCTGATGAGAATGTTGCACCATGAATACCGTCACGTCCCGTGCGGCCACCAAGCGCCACAATCAAGTCATCCGGCTTGACTTCCTTTTCCTCCATGCCAACGGGAATCATGCCTACGTTGCCGCAGTAGACCAATGGATTGCCTAGATAGCGACGATCAAAGTAGACCGCACCGTTGACCGTTGGGATCCCCATCCGGTTTCCATAGTCACGGACACCCGAAACCACGCCTTTCATCACACTTCGGGGATGCAGCACGCCCGGTGGCAGTGATTCAACATCGGTTTCCGGAGGTGCAAAACAGAACACGTCGGTGTTACAGACAGGCTTGGCGCCCATGCCTGTACCCATGGGATCACGAATGACTCCACCGATCCCCGTGTTGGCTCCGCCATAGGGCTCAAGAGCGGAGGGGTGATTATGGGTCTCAACTTTGAAACAGGCATGGTAGGCATCGTCAAACGTGACCACCCCCGCATTATCTTTGAACACACTCACGCACCAATCGTCGTCACCCAGTGACTGCCGAATTGATTGGGTTGCAGCAAAGATGGTTTCTTTGAGCATGTTTTCATATTGTCGTTCATCTAGCGGGCTGCCCTCTTCAAGACCGGGGCCTCGATAATGGATACGTCCCGCCAATGTCTTGTGACTGCAGTGCTCTGACCACGTCTGTGCGACTGATTCAAGTTCAATGTCGCTGGGGTCTCTGCCCAACGAAACGAAGTGAGCTCGGATCGTTTGCATCTCCACCAAGGTCAGATACAGTTGCCCTTCGCGGGAAAGTCGTTCCAGACCTTCGTCATCAAGGTCGCGAATTGGGATCGTGACCAACTCGAACTCGTAAGGTGCACCGATATCCAACTGGTCCATTTCGAGCGGTCCGACGATGACCTGCTCGATCGCATCATTGGACAGTGCGCGACGGCAGATTGGATCGAGCGTTGAAACCTCAACGTCACCCAGCCAGTACTTGCGAAGGGTTCGAACAGCTGTGACATCAAAGCCAGCGTCCTGAGCGGCACCGATGGTGCTGGCAGCAACAGGATCCATGACGCCAGGCTTGGGCAGCACGTTGACGAGAGTGGTTTGGGATCCCGGCGGCTCGTTCAGCGTGTCTTGGCCTGCAATCGCGACCACTGCACGTTCGGTCACTGCATCACACAGTAAAGTTTCGGCCAGTCGGTTCGCTTCCGCGATTGCGAAGTCTCCTTGGACAAGAAAACTGCGTGCGAAGGCAACCTCGACCTGATCACCGAGACCGAGTTCGGAGATTTCTTCGGTTGTCCGTGTGGCTTCACGATCAATCTGATCGTCTGCCGGATATATATCAATTTGCCAGAGAGGCATGTTCTCAGACCCTGTGAGTGATTCAATGCAAGAGCGTCTCAGGGAGACTGTTCTTTGACCTTTTTTGCTTCAGTGAGC
>ERZ887830.2252-NODE-2252-length-10017-cov-5.712307_pt1 | contig 10017 bp, 13 predicted proteins | sample MGYA00521101_ERZ887830 | MGnify/ENA primary metagenome ERZ887830 (study PRJEB32303, sample SAMEA104408592) | aquatic metagenome | biome: Marine water; feature: Pelagic; material: water | place: Baltic Sea | collected 2014-06-05T16:38:00 | depth 1,762 m ...
AACAAGCGGATATCAAATCCGCTGGCGATGTTGCACCTCACGTCTGAACTCACCGTGCCACCTGCACAGAGGTTTCCGAGGACAAGGCGATGATTTGAGGAAGAAAAAGCCGGGCATCGCACATCATACCCGGCACCAGAACCAATGGATCTGTCATAACGCTCTCTACAGCCTTCTGGATGTCTGACTGGCCCCTTTGGCCATCACCCGCAATGTGGCACAGGCATTTACAGGGTCAACCGCCGCTCTCTGCGGCATCTGTTCAAATCTGCAATCCGAGTCCGCTATGCAACGTTCTGCCGAGGCACGACCGAAAATCTTTACCCCGGCTAAGAAATTTTGTCACCGCGTCCTGAATTCATCCCGCCGTCCAGCCGCCATCCACAAGGATCGAGGTGCCCGTGACCAGCCCCGAGGCATCACTCGCCAGAAACACGACCGCGCCCATGATATCCTCGATCTCGCCAATCCGGTCGAGCTTGATCTTGGATTTGATCCAGGCCACACGCTCTGGGTTGTTGAACGTGCCTTCGGTCAAAGGCGTCCGAATAAAGGTCGGGCAGATCGTGTTGATGCGGATATTCCGAGGCCCCCATTCGATCGCCATGGCTTTGGTGAACCCTTCAATCCCATGCTTGGTTCCACAATAGACAGAGCGGTCAATGCCGCCCACATGACCCATCTGACTGGAAATCTGGATAATCGAGCCGCCGTTTTTCATGCCTTTGGCAGCCTCTTGCGCAAGAAAATAGGCGGCGCGCAGATTAATGGAAACCACCGCATCGAAATCCTCTGGGGTGGCGTCAATAGCGGGGCTGTGCCGGGCAAGACCGGCCGAGTTTACCACCACATCAAAGGGGCCGTGATCGGCAAAATACTGACGCATCGCATCCAGATCAATCACGTCCAGTGGATGCCCTTCGACGCTGAACCCAGCCTGCGTCATCTCGGTCACTGTTTGTGCAACCTGATCGGCACTCCGCGCCGCGATTACCACATGCGCCCCCGCCTCGGCGCAGGCCATCGCACAGCCGAGGCCGATACCACGCGAGCCCCCGGTCACCAATGCGCGGCGGCCATCAAGGCGGAAAGAAGGGGTTCTGGGCAGGCTCATCTGGACGCTCCATCTGGGATTTCAGGGTAGGATATGCCGCGAAACGGCGGGAAATTCTGGTAACTCTTTTGCCGCTCCGGGTCGGGCGCACGCCCCGGTTTCATCAAGGTGCCTTTGGGGCGAATATAACTTAGGATGCGCTGTTCGCGCGCGCCTTCGCGCCATGTGATATTGAAGGCGGCGTCCATGGGAAAGAAGTAAATCTCTTGGAAATCAAGGTGATCAAACAGCCACCACGCCAGATCACGCCAATCGCGCCCCTGATTGTATTGCACGGCAAACCACGGGATCGCAACAGAGACGCAGGCCCCCATGCGGCCTTTGGCGTCGCGCATGTCCCAGATGTGGTGGGCATAGTTAACCTCATTGCGCGCACATTTCTGCGGCTTGACCTGTGTCGCGCCGAAATGATTAAGGCCGGGTGCGCGATAGCCAGAGCGGATGTCGATAGGGCCGAAGGTCTCGACCAACGGGTCCAGCAGGTTCTGCGCCAGTTCGCGCCCGACCGCGAGGGCAAGATCAGGGGTATCCGGAAAATTGGGCCGCTCATAGAAGTTGGCAATTTCGGAATGCATGAAGTTGCGCATCTGAAAATGGCGAGACAAGCGCTCTCGGCCCAAAGCCTCTAACGCCGTATAGGTGGCGGGGCGCCTAGCCACGATTGGCCTCTTTGCGGCGCACACAGTCCAGAACGTCCTCAACAGATCGCGTGATCAGGTCAAGGCAGGCGGGTGTCGAGAACCTGTGGTCGGCATCTTTGACGAGGATAAGGCGGATATCCTCGCCCGTGGCATGACCTAAAAGGCGTAGTGCAACATCTTGATCGACATCCGTATCAGCGGTGCCTTGCAAGAACCGCGCAGGGAAGGGAAGTGGCAGTGGGTCACGTAAGACAAGGTGATTTCGACCGTCCTCGATTAACCGCCGGGTGATGATATAGGGGTCTTCAGAGTAATCAGACGGTAAGGCAACTTGTCCGTTTTGTGCAAGCGCGGCTTTTTGTGCATCAGTAAAACCAGCCCACATACTATCTTCTGTAAAGTCCGGTGCTGATGCAATTCCAACAATTCCGCAGATTTTTTCCTGCATTCTAAGGGTCAGAATAAGAGAAATCCAACCTCCCATGGAAGAGCCAACGATAATCACAGGGCCCTTGGTCACAGCTTTGATGACAGCCATTGCATCATTTGTCCAATCACCGATGCACCCGTCAAGAAACTCTTCACTGCTTTGCCCATGCCCCGAATAGTCAAACCGCAGAAACGCGCGGCCTTGCTCTTTCGCCCAGGATTCTAGGTGGATGGCTTTGCTGCCCTCCATATCCGATTTGAATCCGCCCAAAAAAACCACAGACGGTCCTTGCCCCTCGGTCTTGTGATAGGCGATTTTTCGGTTTTCGGATGTGGTTAGAAAAGAAGCGGGCACGGCGTATCCTTTTGTTTGAGGAACTGTGCCATAAGTCGTCGGGAACTTCAAAAGACAACGCCGCCCAATTAGACGGCGTTGTGTGGTTTTACGGCACGGCGACTGTGCCAGTCGTCAACGGTTTGAACGCGCGGATTAGCCCCCCACGTAGACTTTTTGTTTTGGTCGGTAGAAAACCTTTTGGTTATGCAGACGGCCCAGCACCTCCTCGCCCGACTTCAGATCGCTTTGTATTACGCGGATCGAATCCAGATGGGCGGGATTTTCCTCTGACAGCGCCAATAACCGGGTCGAAAGCTCTCGGGCACGGGCGCGTAATGCGGTCTCGATCAGGTCTACATCCGTCAGTGTCAGATCAAATTTGCGATTGTAGGTCGGCATGTCATTCCTCCAGCTTATTGCGCATTCAACTATCCTGATGGCGTTTTCTGGTATCCATCAGGAGTCGTCAACGTATATTTGTGCATACAATCAGCGCGTTCCGCCGCAGGGGTATATACCCTGTTCCAGCCCTGGCCCCTTGACGGTTTGGTCCAGTCAGGCCACTAAGCGTGCAAATACAACTTGCAACCGGGCGTTCCGTGGGCGCCAAACTGACGAGGATGCCTGCTATGGCCCAGATCTCACTCACTTTTCCTGACGGTAACGCACGCAGCTATGAGGCTGGGGTAACCCCTACCGAGGTGGCGGAAAGCATTTCGACTTCGCTGCGTAAAAAGGCAATCTCTGCGACTGTGGATGGGGCGCATTTTGACATGCAGTGGCCGATTGCCGCAGATGCCAAGATCGCGATTCACACAATGGGCGACGACGAGCAGGCGCTGGACCTGATCCGCCACGATTGCGCTCATATCATGGCGCGCGCCGTTCAAGAGATCTGGCCGGACGTCAAGGTCACCATCGGCCCGGTCATCAAGGGCGGCTGGTATTACGACTTTGACCGGGCCGAACCGTTTACGCCAGAGGATCTGGGCGAAATCGAAAAAAAGATGAAGGACATTATAAACAAGCGCGATCCCGTCGCCACCGAAATCTGGGACCGCGCGCGCGCTGTTGCGTTTTATACGGCCAATAACGAACCTTATAAGGTCGAGCTGATCGAGGCGATTCCCGGCAACGAACCGCTGCGCATGTATTGGCACGGCCATTGGCAGGATCTGTGTCGCGGCCCGCATCTGCAACACACAGGTCAGGTGCCCGCGGATGCGTTCAAGCTGATGTCCGTCGCCGGGGCCTATTGGCGCGGTGACAGTGATCGCGCCATGCTGCAACGGATTTACGGGGTCGCGTTCAAGAATAAAGACGACCTTAAGGCTCATCTGCATATGCTGGAAGAGGCGGCCAAGCGCGATCACCGCAAGCTGGGCCGCGAGATGGACCTGTTTCACATGCAAGAAGAGGCCCCCGGTCAGGTGTTTTGGCACCCGAACGGCTGGCGCATCTACACGACTTTGCAAGATTACATGCGCCGCCAGCAGGACGCGGGCGGCTATGTCGAGGTGAACACGCCGCAAGTGGTTGATCGCCGCCTGTGGGAAGCCTCGGGGCATTGGGAAAAGTATCAAGAGAATATGTTTATCGTCGAAGTGGACGAGGAACACGCCCGCGAAAAGGCGGTCAACGCGCTCAAGCCGATGAACTGCCCCTGCCACGTACAAATCTTTAACCAAGGTCTGAAATCCTACCGCGATCTGCCGCTGCGGATGGCCGAGTTCGGCTCTTGCAACCGGTACGAGCCCTCTGGCGCGTTGCATGGCATAATGCGCGTGCGCGGGTTTACGCAGGACGATGGGCATATCTTCTGCCGCGAGGACCAGATTGAAAGCGAAACCGCCGTCTACATCGACTTTCTGACCAAGATCTACAAAGACCTTGGATTTGAAAACTTCAAGGTCAAGTTCTCGGACCGCCCCGACACGCGCGCCGGATCAGACGAGGTTTGGGACAAGGCAGAGACCGCCTTGCTCAGCGCGACCCGCGCCGCAGGGATCGAACCAGAGCTGAATCCGGGCGAAGGCGCGTTTTACGGGCCAAAGCTGGAATTCGTGCTGACAGACGCGATTGGGCGCGACTGGCAATGCGGCACGCATCAGGTGGATTTCGTCTTGCCGGAACGATTGGATGCCAATTACATCGGCATGGACGGCGCGAAACATCGCCCCGTGATGCTGCACCGCGCCACTTTGGGCAGTTTCGAACGCTTTATCGGGATCCTGATCGAAAGCCACGCGGGCAAGCTGCCGTTCTGGCTGGCCCCGCGTCAGGTCGTGGTTGCCTCTATCGTATCCGATGCGGATGACTATGTGTATGAGGTCGTCGCGGCGTTGAAAGCGCGTGGCATCCGGGCAGAGGCGGACATTCGCAACGAGAAGATCAACTATAAAGTCCGCGAGCATTCTTTGGGGAAAGTGCCCGCAATTCTGGCCTGTGGTCAGAAAGAAGTGGCCGAACGCACTGTTTCAGTCCGTCGCCTGGGCGAAAAACAGACCACGGTTGTTACACTCGCAGAGGTTCTGGACCAACTTGCCGTAGAAGCAACAGCGCCCGACCTGCGCTAAGTCGTTGCCAAGGGCGGCCCGCTGGGTCGCCCCGCATGTTACCCCTTTTTCATGGTAAAGGCACGACTAACCTATTGATTTTAAATCATTAATTTAGATTATGCCAATTGAATCCCGAGGCGCGGGCCTTATCAAATCGGCTCAATTTCGCGCAATCCTGAAACAGAGGTTTCAACAAATACACAAATCCGTGTGTTACAAAGCTATAACAGGCGCGTTCCACACGCGGCTGTTATTGGCTATTGAGGACATCAAGCGGCTAGAAATCAGTCATCGCAAGTCGCGATATCCGAATTGCATCAATACTCACGGGAGAACCAAAATGTCGAACTCACTGAAAACCCTCGCTGTTGCTGGCGCTGTTGCCGCTGCTGTTGCCGGTCATGCCACTGTCGTCTCCGCTCAAGCCCAAGAGAAATGCTTTGGCGTTTCGCTGGCTGGCGAAAATGACTGCGCCGCAGGCCCCGGCACCACATGCGCGGGCTCGTCCTCAGTCGATTATCAGGGCAACGCATGGACTCTGGTCGAGTCCGGCACATGCACCACGATCGATCTGCCAGATGGTCGTATGGGATCTCTTGAAGCGCTCGACCGCGATCTGCCTGCATAAAATGGAATGCCCTCGGTCTTCTGGACCGGGGGCAGTCTTTCTAAAAGGAATAATTTTAGATGCTTGATGCCGCAACCCACCGTTTCAACACATTGCCGAACTCGCCCGGCGTCGGATACAAGCCACAGCATTTCACCCAAATCCTTGCAGAACCCGGACCCGTCACGTGGCTTGAGGTTCACGCAGAAAACTATATGGGCGACGGGGGGCGCCCCTTGGCGCAACTGCGTCATCTCTCTGAAAAATTTGCGATTTCCGTCCATGGGGTTGGCCTGTCGATCGGTGGTGAGGGTGCATTGGACGTCGAACACCTTGTCCGCCTCAAGCATCTTTTGGGCTGGCTCAATCCCGCCAGTTTTTCGGAACATCTGGCTTGGTCGACCCATGACAGTCACTTCCTTAACGATCTTCTGCCCCTGCCCTACACACAAGCGACGCTGACCCGCGTTTGTGATCACATTGATCAGGTGCAAGAGGCGGTGGGGCGCCAGATGCTGTTGGAAAACCCATCAAACTATCTTGATTTCGCGGAAACCACGATGTCAGAGGTCGCGTTTCTGTCCGAGATTGCCCGGCGAACGGGGTGCGGTTTGCTGTTTGACGTCAACAACGTTTTTGTCTCTGCCACCAATCAGAAAACCGATCCTTTACGCTATATCAATGACTTCCCCCTTGACCATGTAGGCGAGATCCACCTTGGCGGCCATGATGATGACAGCGACGAGACCGGCGCGCCCCTGCTGATTGACAGCCATGGCTGCGCGGTGGTCGATCCGGTCTGGGCACTCTATCGCCATGTGATCACAAAGACCGGACCAAAGCCAACCTTGATTGAATGGGACACAGATGTGCCGGATTGGCCCGTCCTGCGCGCCGAGGCGATGCGGGCGGCGGAGATCCTGGAGAGGGTGCCTGCGTGAGTGTGGATCAAACACATTTCACCCATGCGCTGTTTGATCCGGCCCAGCCTGCCCCCATCGGTCTGGTGAACCCGGGGGGTGCGCAAGCCAGCAAGCGGTTTGACGTCTATCGCAACAACGTGGCCAGCAGCCTGACAGAGGCCCTGATCACAGCGTTTCCGGTGATCTTCAAATTGGTTGGAGACGCCTTTTTCCGCGCTATGGCGGGGGTTTACCTGCGGGCCCATCCACCAAAGAACGCGCTGATGATGTTCTACGGTGCCGACATGCCCGCGTTTCTGACCGGTTTTGAGCCGGTGCAAAAGTTGCCCTATCTGCCTGACATTGCGCGATTGGAACTGGCCTTGCGCCATAGCTATCACGCCGCCGATGCGACGCCTCTCGCCGCGGATGTGTTTGCGCAGATCCCCGCAGACCGACTGATGGCGTCGCGGCTGACCTTTGCGCCTGCGCTACATTTGATCCGTTCGCGTTGGCCGATCCACGGGATTTGGCGCGCAAATATGCAGGACGGGGCACAGAAACCCGAAATGCGCGGCGAAAATGTCCTGATCACGCGGCCAGAATTTGACCCGATCCTCGCCTCACTCGCCCCAGGAGGCGGCACATTCGTGGCGCAGTTGAAAGACGGCACGCGATTTGGCGAGGCTTTGGACATGGCCACCGCCCAAGTCCCAGAATTTGACCTGACCGCAACGCTTGGCCTGCTGATGGCAGGTGGAGCAATCACTGGACTGAACGAGGATTCCCCCGAATGAATGCGCTCTTTTCCCTATATAATTCAATTTTTGAGCGCATAGAACGGCTGCTTTCGCCGACCGTCATGCCTTTGCTGGCCCGGCTGGTGTTTGCGGGCACCCTGTTAATCTACTTTTGGAATTCGGCACAGACAAAGCTTTCCGGGATCTTCACCCTGAACTTCGGGGCCTTCGCACAAATTTTCCCGAAAAAATTTGAGGCACTGGGCTATGATCCCTCGCTGATGAGCGGGCTGGACCGGGCAATTATCTTTGCAGGGACTTATGCAGAATTCATCCTGCCTGCGATGATCGTGCTGGGCCTGCTAACCCGGATTGCGGCAATTGGCATGATTGGTTTTATCGTCGTGCAAAGCGTGACCGATATTGTCGGGCACGGCGCGGATGCCAAGACCATCGGCGCGTGGTTCGACGCTGCGTCAGATTCTCACATCATGGACCAACGCGCGTTCTGGGTCTTTCTATTGCTCTATCTTATGGTGCGAGGGGCGGGGGCGATCTCTCTGGATCGCTTGTTCCTTGATCGCGCGCGCGCCTAATGGGCTTTTTCTGTGTCGGGGTTGCGGGCTAGAATTGCCAGCACGCCGCCCAAACCACACATTACGATTGGAAACATGGTAAAGGCGCTGAAGCCGAGGCCAATCAACAACCCTGCCGCCGCCAGCAAAAGCAACACTCCCCCGATCAGCGCCTGAGACCGCGCCATCGCGCCCCCTGCAATCGCAAGCAGGGGCGAGACCACGCTGGTTACCTGCACCAGAATCGGGTTTCTGACCTGCGTCGCAAGATCCTCGACCTCTCCGAACCAGTCAACAAAAGCCACATAACCGTAGCTGAAAAACCCGACGATCATCCCGATGGTTCCACCGATGATCCCAAGAACCAGGGCCGCATTTCGCATGGTCGCCTCCTTTGTCCACAACAGGGACATAAGGCAGCACGGCGCCATATCCAAGGCGGGAGTCTTTGCCCCAATTTCCCCCTCTTTTGCAGGCCGTTCCCGCCCCTTGCGAAAATCTGCCGCCAGAAGGGTCATGTCGCCTGCCATTTCATCACTAAAGCAACCTAAACAGGAGACCTTCACAAATAGTTTCCACACCTTGCGACCTTTGGCAATTTTCCACCAAAAGAAGGCGTGCCACGGTAAACACCTTGACCTATCTAAGTTCAAGTTATTGTTTTAAATAAATAAATCATCAATTGACGTAAGGGCACATAGTCATAAACCAAGCACATCAATCGCCTCGCCATAAACGAGAGGATTTTTGTCACCATTATTTCACTTGCCTTTTTTTCGAGAAACCCCATGTTATTGGTTGTGATGACAGACATTCTTCGACGACCGCTCCTCGCTTTTGGGGCAGCCAATCGCGCAAGAAGAGCTGGCTGCACCGAACCGCCGCACGTCGCGGGCGGAATGAAGACAAGGAGAAACGGAATGCCCACTGGCACCGTGAAATGGTTCAACACTACCAAGGGCTTTGGTTTTATTGCTCCGGATGATGGCGGAAAAGATGTGTTCGTGCATATTTCAGCTGTCGAACGCGCAGGATTGACAGGCTTGGCCGACAACCAAAAAATCGGCTATGAATTGTCGGAAGGGCGCGACGGGCGGTCGTCTGCGGACAACCTCAAAACCATCTGACGCTCTGTCAGCGACGAGTTGGTAAGGCGGCCCCCAGGGCCGCTTTTTTTATTTTTGTCTTAGAAAACGGCCTGCGCCGCAGGGCTTGCTATGTCCCTTCAAACAGGTGCAACAGCCCTATTCAGTGGCTGCGGCACCCTCGGAATAGCCCTTACCATAGGCCACATAAGCAGGCGCGGCCCGATGGTACCGCTTTGCTGGTGCGGGATGGCTGCTGTATCCGTAATGCGTTGGTGTTCCACAACAAATCACGCCTCCAATGGTAACCGGCTGCAAGCCTGCGGGGCAGTAATTGGCCTGCGACGGATAGGCCCAGACCGCAATCTCGTTGCTGGTCGGTTGTGTCATATTGTCAGACCAGGCCAGAACGGGCGCAGCCATCAGGCTGGCGCAGGTCAAAGCGGTGGAAAAAAGGAAACGCATGGCTACTCCTGTCACAGGTTAAAGGCCCCAGACGGCAGTCTTTTGTGATTTCCAGGGCCATGTCTTTCAATCGGGCACAGGAACAAGGGGCTGTATGATTCTTCGGCCATTTTGACAGATTATACCCGTTTGGCGAGAGTAGTCGGCGTATTCATTGCTATTTTCCTGCGTTTCCGTGTTGTAACACTTCTCGCATAACAGGCCGGAACAATCACAGCTCGGTGTGAGGGGCTTTTGCAACCGACGCCGCAAGCGCATGTTTCCAACTCAACAGACCCCACAACACCGGAGACCTGACGATGCCCCTGACCCGCCGCGCGACCCTTGGACTGCTTGCCCTGCCCCCTATCCTTGCCCTCACCGGGGGTCCCGCCTTGGCGCGCGAACCCGAGACCTTTCAGATCGAGGGGCTGGCCATCCGCGGCTATGACCCCGTCGCCTATTTTACCAATGCTCAACCCGTTCCGGGCACGTCAACACACAGTCTGAACCACAATGGCGCCACTTGGCAGTTCCCCCCTGTGTCAGCGTAGTTGTCCGCCGCTCTATTTTTCCTCTATTTCT
>ERZ887830.2254-NODE-2254-length-10005-cov-5.390653_pt1 | contig 10005 bp, 8 predicted proteins | sample MGYA00521101_ERZ887830 | MGnify/ENA primary metagenome ERZ887830 (study PRJEB32303, sample SAMEA104408592) | aquatic metagenome | biome: Marine water; feature: Pelagic; material: water | place: Baltic Sea | collected 2014-06-05T16:38:00 | depth 1,762 m ...
TACCGGCCTGTCACGCCGGGGGTCGCGGGTTCGAGCCCCGTCAACCGCGCCACTTCCCTCTTGAAGGGTAAGAAACAGACCACCTTCGGGTGGTCTTTTTCGTTTGTGGGGCGTGGGTTAGCAAGAGGGTCAATTCGTGCGTTCGATTTAGGATCGCGCGCCGCTCTTCCGCCCTGATGGGCGTCCTCGCGGCGGCGCGCGCGGGAAGATGTCAGGTTTGGTCAGGTCACCTCAGGTCAGGGCGGCAAGGATGCGCGCCCAGCTGCGGGTGCCTTTGTGAAAGCTTTCCACGTCGTATTTTTCGTTGGGCGAATGCAGTTGGTCATCGTCTTTGCCAAAGCCAATCAGCATGGAATCCATCCCAAGAATGTCCTTGAAGAACCCGGCGATCGGGATCGATCCACCCCCACCGATATAGGCCGCGGGGCGGGGCCATTCGTCGCTAAGGGCGTTGCGGGCTTTTTCGAAAGCGGCGTTTGAGATGTCCATTTGCGAGGCGGCAGAGGCCTTTTCGGTGCGGTACTCGACGGTAAAGCCGGGTGGCAGGGCCTCGGCGAGGGTACTGCGAAAGGTCTTGCGGATCGCGTCCGGATCTTGCGTGCCCACAAGGCGAAAGCTGAGCTTGGCGCTGGCTTTGCTGGGCAGCACGGTCTTGAAGCCCGCGCCGGTATAGCCGCCCCAGATGCCGTTCACTTCGCAAGTTGGGCGCGCCCAGATCTGTTCCAGCGGGGTGTGGTCCTGTTCGCCTGCCGGTTCGACCAGCCCCACATCACCAAGGAATTTTGTGTGATCAAAGCCAAGCCCTTGCCATTGACTGCGTACCGCATCGGAAAGTTCGGGCACGTCGTCGTAAAAGCCGGGCAGGGTGATGGTTCCGGTGTCGTCATGCAAGCCGGCGAGGATCTTGGTCAAAACCCGGATCGGGTTCATTGCGATGCCGCCATAATAGCCCGAGTGCAGGTCCTTGTTCGGCCCGGTGATGGTGAAATCCTCGCTAAGGATGCCGCGTAACTGAGTTGTGATCGCGGGGACTGTGCTGTCAAACATGGCGGTGTCGCAGATCAGGGCGACATCTGCCGTTAGCTCTGCCGCATTTTCGCGCATGAAGGGCACCAGTGAGGGAGAGCCGCTTTCCTCTTCGCCCTCAAAAAAGAAGGTGATCTTGCAGGGCAGGCTGCCGTTGACCGCTTTCCACGCGCGACAGGCCTCGATGAAGGTCATCAACTGGCCCTTGTCGTCAGCGGTGCCGCGCCCGCGGATCACCTTGCCTTTTGGGGTGTTCTGGACTTCGGGGTCAAAGGGGTCTCGGTCCCAAAGGTCTATTGGATCAACGGGTTGCACGTCGTAGTGACCGTAGAACAGCAGGTGCGGTGCGTCATTTTTGACGGACCCGTCGATGTGCCCAACCACCATCGGATGGCCGGGTGTCGCACGTTTGGAAACGGAGACTCCCAGAGAGGTCAGATCCGCGACCAGCCAATCAGCGGCGCGGTCGCAGTCGTTTTTATATGCGGGATCTGTCGAGATCGAGGGGATGCGCAGAAGGTCCATCAGGCGGTCCATCACCTCTGGCATGTCGGTGTCGATCCGGGCAAGGACGGCATTAAGGCTCATCGGGTGGTCCCTTTGGTGGTTTTGCGGTCCGCGCAGCGTATCAGGCGGGCCGGGCATGTCCAGATGCAGGTGGCGAAGCGCGCCATAAGGCGTTAATCAGAGCGAAACCAAAAGGCGGGTATAAGAAGGAGCGGCGGATGCGGCGATTGGTGATCTCGGGCATATTGATGCTGATGGGTGGCGGAGTGGCATTGGCAGAGCCGGTGGATGGCACAACTGCGCGCAAGATGCTGTTCTCGCCGAAGGGGGTCGATCTGAGGGTGATCGAGGATAGCGGCCTGTCCAAAGCGCAAGTGACCATTTTGCAGGCGTTGCTGAAAGGCATGAGTGCCAATGGTCTGGCGAATTACTATGGCGCTGTGGCCGTATCGCCTGCGTTCTTTGACCAGATGGCCAAGGATCCGGGCCAGGCGGCCTTGTCTGGGTTATTGCAGGTGACCGAGCGGCTGCATACGCCTGCGGCGGCGGCCACGCTTGCCATGACAGCCTGCCAGAAAGCCCGAAAACGGGGTGACGCGGCTTGTGTTTTGGCCGGACGGATCATGCCACGGAAATGGACGCCGCAGCCGGTGTCATTGGCCGTCGGTGCAACGGCGGCGTTCCGCGACTATCTGAAAGGTAAAGGGCCCAAGGCGATTGCTGTGTCCGCCGGGTCGGGGTCTTACGCGATCGTCAAAGGAGAGGGGGCGTCAGAAAAGGCAATGATGACCTGCAACGCCAGCGCGGCAAAGTCCGGCAAGCCCGATTGTTCTGTGGTCATTGCTGATTGATCGGGCAGATGGCGGCAAAATGTATCACTTTTTGAATATGTCTTGGAAAACGGTATTCTGAGGGATACCTAGGGCTGGTTAACTATTCCCAGGAGGCCGATGTGGATTATACCCAGCATCTGGACATGGCGCTTCAGCGTCTGCATGACGAAGGTCGCTATCGCACCTTTATCGACATTGAGCGCAGCCGCGGGAATTTTCCGCACGCCAACTGGCGTAAGCCCGATGGCAGCGAAGCGCCCGTAACCGTGTGGTGTGGCAATGATTATCTGGGCATGGGGCAGCATCCAGAGGTGCTGGCCGCGATGCACGAGGCGCTGGATGCGACCGGGGCGGGCTCTGGTGGGACGCGCAATATTTCGGGCACGACGGTTTATCACAAACGCCTCGAATCAGAGATCGCGGACCTGCACCAGAAAGAGGCGGCGCTGCTGTTTACGAGTGCCTATATCGCGAATGATTCAACTTTAAGCACATTGCCCAAGTTGTTTCCGGGCCTCATTATTTACTCTGACGCGCTGAACCACGCCTCGATGATCGAAGGCATTCGGCGCAATGGCGGGGCCAAGCGGATCTTTAAGCACAACGATTTGGCGGACCTGCGCGCCAAGCTTGAGGCCGATGATCCGGCCGCGCCAAAACTGATTGCGTTCGAGTCGATTTATTCGATGGATGGCGACTTTGGACCGCTCAAAGCGTACTGCGATCTGGCCGAAGAATTCGGCGCACTGACCTATATCGACGAGGTTCACGCGGTGGGCATGTACGGCGCGCGCGGGGCCGGAGTGGCAGAGCGCGACGGGCTGATGGACCGCATCGACATCATCAATGGAACGCTGGCCAAAGCCTATGGCGTGATGGGTGGCTATATCGCTGCTAGCGAAAAAATGTGTGACGCCATAAGGTCTTATGCGCCGGGCTTTATCTTTACGACCTCTCTGCCACCGGCGATTGCAGCAGGGGCGGCGGCCTCTGTCCGGCTGCTGAAATCCGACACGGAGCGGCGCGAGGCACATCAGGCGCAGGCCCGCGTTCTCAAGCTGCGACTCAAGGGTCTGGGCCTGCCGATCATCGATCATGGCAGCCATATCGTGCCGGTCATCGTGGGCGACCCGGTACACACAAAAAAGCTGAGCGATATGTTGCTGGACGAGCATGGCATCTATGTGCAGCCGATCAATTATCCGACAGTTCCACGCGGCACCGAACGCCTGCGCTTTACCCCGTCGCCTGTGCATGGCCCGCAAGAAATGGACAAACTGGTTCAGGCTTTGGACGCGCTTTGGTCTCACTGCGCACTAAATCGCCAAGAATTAACTGGCTGATATTTCTGCAGGTGCATCCCATTTCAAGCTGTGCTAACCTTCTGTTAACAAAGGGCGTGAACACACAGAAAAGTGAGTCGCGCACTGGTGGGGCAGAGCAAGCGAAAGAGGCAGGGCTATGATCGGGCGACGCACCGTAGCACCTCCGGCAGACAGTGGATCGGAAAACCCGAGGGGGTTTGACGATTTCGACTTACGTCTTGGGGACATCATGCGAGGCGAACGCGCCACGCTGGGAAAATCCCTGCTTGATGTACAGCGCGAGCTCAAGATCAAGGCCACCTATATTTCGGCAATCGAAAACTCTGATCCTTCGGCGTTTGAAACGCCCGGTTTCGTGGCCGGTTACGTGCGCTCATATGCGCGCTACCTGAACCTGGACCCGGAATGGGCCTACAAGACCTTCTGTGAAGAGGGCAATTTTGTTGTCGCTCACGGCATGTCGGCAGAGGCCTCTGGTACCAAATCGCCCAAGTTCGCTGCGGGTAAAACCGCAGGCATCCGCCGCGATCCGTTCGAGCAGCCCAACACGCCGTTCGTGCCGCGCGTCGAAAGCCTGTTTTCCAAGATTGAACCCGGCGCGCTGGGGTCGATGGTGGTTCTGGTCGCGCTGATCGGCTGCATCGGCTACGGCGGCTGGGCTGTGTTGCAAGAGGTGCAGCGCGTCCAATTCACTCCCGTTGACCAGACCCCCGGCGTCACCGCTCAGGTCGACCCGCTCGCCCCCGGCGACACCTTTATCGCGGGCGTGACCAACGACACATTGCTGCAACCTTCGGCCCCCGAACAACTTGATCGCCTCTATCGTCCGCAGGCGCTGGCGGTGCCGGTGCTGACCGCACGCGATGGTCCGATATCGACGCTTGACCCCTCGACAGTGGCCACGGTCATACAGGCGGACGCCCCGCTGACGGCACGTGAGTTGACACAGACCGCCACGCTGGATCTGCCGGTTGCGCCGGAACTGCTTGAGGTTCGCGTTGTGGCGGATGGTGCGCCAGACGTGGCCATGTTCGCCGTGCGTCCTGCATGGGTCCGTGTCAGTGCTGCCGATGGGACTGTGATCTTCGAAAAGATCCTCGATGCAGGCGAGCGCTACGTTCTGCCCAAGACCGAAGTGCCCCCGGTCCTGCGTGCGGGCAACCCAAGCTCTTTGTATTTCAGCGTCGCAGGGGACACTTATGGCCCGGCCAGCACCGGCCCCTCTGCGATCAGCAATGTGGCGCTGAGCGCGGATGCGTTGAAAGAGAAATACACCGTGGCCGATCTGAGCACGAACCGCGCCCTTGCCAAGGTCGTCGCGGACCTCGGCCCGCTTAAACTGTCAGAATAATCTGACAGTTCTGGGCCGCTTGGCGTTGCCATAGCCCGCCTTGCGCCCTATCCTTTGTTCAACATCTTCTTGCAAAAGGGCAGGGCATCATGTCGCTGAACCATATACGTCCGTGGCGCAATATCTACCGCCGCAAATCCCGCCAGATCATGGTCGGCTCTGTGCCGGTCGGGGGCGATGCGCCGATTGCGGTGCAGACGATGACCAATACCGACACCTCGGATGTGGCCGCCACCGTCGCGCAGGTGCTGGCCTGCGCCGAGGCGGGCGCAGACATCGTGCGCGTCTCGACGCCGGATGAATCCTCGACCCGTGCGCTGCGCGAGATTGTCCGGCAAAGCCCGGTCCCGATCGTTGCGGACATCCATTTCCACTACAAACGCGCCATCGAGGCGGCAGAGGCGGGCGCGGCCTGTCTGCGGATCAATCCCGGCAACATCGGCGATGAAAAGCGGGTCAAAGAGGTCATCAAGGCGGCCAAGGACCACGGCTGTTCGATCCGTATCGGGGTGAACGCCGGTAGCCTCGAAAAGCATCTGCTCGACAAATATGCCGAGCCTTGCCCCGACGCGATGGTCGAAAGCGGGATGGATCACATCAAGATCCTGCAAGACAACGACTTTCACGAATTCAAGATCAGCGTGAAGGCCTCTGACGTCTTTCTCGCTGCCGCTGCTTATCAGGGCATCGCGGATGCCACCGATGCGCCGATCCATCTCGGCATCACCGAGGCGGGTACGCTGAACGCGGGCACGGTCAAAAGCGCCATCGGCCTTGGCAACCTGCTGTGGATGGGGATTGGCGACACGGTCCGCGTCTCGCTGAGTGCTGATCCTGTCGAAGAGGTGCGCGTGGGCTATGAGATCCTGAAATCGCTGGGGTTGCGCCATCGCGGCGTGAACATCATCTCTTGCCCCTCCTGCGCGCGTCAGGGCTTTGACGTGATCAAGACCGTTGAAGTGCTAGAAGAACGCCTTGCCCATATCAAGACGCCGATGTCGCTCTCGATTATCGGCTGTGTGGTCAATGGCCCCGGCGAGGCGCTCATGACCGACATCGGCTTTACCGGCGGCGGGGCTGGGTCTGGTATGGTCTATCTGGCCGGCAAGCAAAGCCATAAGCTGTCCAACGATGACATGGTCGACCACATCGTTCAGCAGGTCGAAGCGCGCGCCGCTGCCATCGAGGCAGAGGAACAGGCCGAACCCGCCCAAGCTATCGTCGCAGAATAAACCAGCTCCAAACGAAAAAGCGCGCCTGCCCATCAGCAAACGCGCTTTTTCAGCTTCATCTGGCCCAAAATACCTCGGGGGTTTGGGGGCAGAGCCCCCATCTGGCCTCAGGTCTTAACCGCGGACCTCTGCGACGATCCCCATCATCCCGTCCAAAGGCACATAGCCGCGCACCATCTGGCTTTCGAACACAAAGCTCGGCGTGCCGTTGATGTTCATCCGCTGTGCAAGCGCGCGGTTTTCATCGATGACCTGCTTTGTCTCGGGGCTGTTCATGGCCGCGAAAACGCCGGGCGTATCATACCCCTTGGCTTCGGACAGGGCCGACAGGGCCGCTTCGGTGAACTCGCCCCGGAAGGTCATTAGATCGTTGTGGATCTCGTCATAGGCCTCGTCGCCCTCGACCGCCAGCACCGCAATCGCAAAGCGCGCCGCAAGCACGGATTGCTCGCCAAGGATCGGCAGTTCTTTGACGATATAGCGGATATTGCCGTCAGAGGCGAGCAGCTCTGTCACCTCGGGGTGGGCCTTTTTGCAGTACCCACAGCGATAGTCGAGGAATTCCACGATGGTGATGTCACCCTCTGGATTGCCGCCAACCCAGGAATAGCCGTCGTTAAAGATCGCCTCGGCATTGGTGGCCAGCAATTCTTCGTCGCCAGCCGCCGCCTCTGCGGCCTGACGCTCTTCGAGCACGCCGATGGCCTCCATCAGCACTTCGGGGTTGTCCAGCAGATAGGCGCGGACCTCGGCACGAAAGGCATCGCGTTCTGCGTCGCTCATTCCGTTCATTTCAAACGCGGCCAGAGGCGTGGCCATAACAGCGGCCAGACCTGTGACCAAGGCAGTCGCCGTAAGCAGTTTTTTCATCATTACGCCATTTTCCCTATCCTGCGGATTTCGCCGCGTTTAACACATCCTGCGCCCGGTTCCAGCCCGGAGAGCCGCGCGGCAGCAATCCGACCGCGCGTTTCGCATGAACTCCTGCATCTTTCAGTCGCCCGATCAACGCATATCTTTCCGCCGTGACCAGCGAAGCCATCCCGTTATTGCCGTTTTTCGCATAGGCCAGCGCCAGATCGCGCATCATGCGCGGATCTGTCCCATCCCGCGCACGGGCCGTTTCCAGCGCCCGCAGCGCCTTGGCATAGCCGTCGCGTGTGTTCAGCGCCAACAAAGATCGCCCGTAACCCGCCAGCACCAGAGGGTTGCGCGGGGCCAGAGAGACAGCTTTGCCATAGGCATTCACCGCCGCGCCATAGCTGCGCGATTCCAACAGGATCTGCCCGCGCAATTCATGCACATAGGGATCGTTGGGGCGCATCGCCGCCAGCTTGTTGATCTGTTCCAGCGCCTGTTTCGGGCGTGGACTGCGGTGATAGGCGATGGCGCGGCGCATGGTGGCGATGTCAGAGACATCCTTTTTGTCGATCTTGCGCAGGGTAAAACCGGGGTTCTGGATAAAAGCGCCCAGCTTGCCCTTGGCGCGGGCGAACCAGTAATCTGCGGTCGAATTATCCGTCGCACGTCCCTTGTAGGCGGCAGCGTAGCCCTGCACCGCGCGGATGCGGTCGCGCGTTAGCGGGTGGGACAGCACATAAGGATCACGACGCCCGGCGGACAGGGCCTCTTGGCCGCGAAAATAATCCAGCACCCGTGACATGGCGAGCGGGTCGATGCCCTTGAGCGCCATGTAGCGCAGGGCGGATTGATCGGCGCTGGCCTCTTCGGCGCGGGTGTGGCCCAGAAACACCCTTTGCGACGATGAGGCAGTGCCCATGGCGATCCCGGCGGCGGCCTCTGCGTTTCCGGTGCCCGCCCCGACCGCCAGCGCCAGCAACAGACCAAAGCGCGCGGCCTTGCTGGCCACGCCCTTATTTGTCATGCGTCGGGTTATGTGGCCATTGGCGATATGGGCCAGCTCGTGGGCGATGACGGCCTGTAATTCGTCGGCTGTGGCCAGTTTCAGGATCAGGCCTGAATGGATCAGCACATGTTCGGTATCGACCACAAAGGCGTTCAGCTTGCTGTCTTGCACCACAAGGATCTGCAGGCTCGAAGGATTCAGTCCGGCCGCAGTGATCATCGGCAAGGCCAGTTGTTTCAGCGCATGTTCAATATCGGGATCCCGCAGGATGGTGATGGCGCGTGCGGGCAGGGCGGCGGCCACGGTCAGCACCACGCTCAACAAAGCCCCGATCAAAATCGCGCGCAACTGGTTCTGCCAAATCCCTGCCATTGACTGTCTGCCCCCCGAGGTGCGATTGCGTGTGGATACAGCATAAAGAGGGCAGGATGCGGAACTCAAGACGCAGCGCGGTCGATCCCTTCATTGTGATGGATGTGATGGAGGCCGCGCGCCGGGCAGAGGCGCAAGGCCGCCACATCATCCATATGGAAGTGGGCCAACCGGGCACCGCAGCACCTGCGGGCGCGCGGGTCAAAGTAGCCGAGGCGATTGGACAAGAGCCGCTGGGATATACGGTCGCCCTAGGCCTGCCGGCGCTGCGCGCGCGCATCGCGAGGCTCTATAAAGACTGGTATAACGTGGATCTGGACCCGGACCGGGTGGTGGTTACCTCTGGCTCGTCCGCCGGGTTTCTACTGGCGTTTTCGGCGCTGTTTGACAGTGGCGACCGGGTCGGCATCGGCGCGCCGGGCTATCCGTCTTACCGCCAGATCCTCAAGGCGCTGGGAATGACGCCGGTGATGATCGAGGCGGCGGCAGAAAACCGCCTGCAACTGCTGCCCTCGGATCTGGCCCCTGACCGGGTTGGTGATCTGGCAGGGCTGATGGTGGCCAGCCCCGCGAATCCCAGCGGTACGATGCTGGACCGCGCGGCGCTGGCGGCGCTGATCCACGCGGCACAGGCACAGAACACCGCGTTCATCTCGGACGAGATTTATCACGGCATCGAATACGAGCGCAAAGTGGTCAGAGCGCTGGAAATCAGCGATGAGGTCTATGTGATAAACTCGTTCTCCAAGTATTTCTCGATGACCGGCTGGCGCATCGGCTGGATGGTGGTGCCGCCTGATCAGGTGCGGGTGATCGAACGGCTGGCGCAGAACATGTTCATCTGCCCGCCCCATGTCAGTCAGGTGGCCGCCCTTGCGGCGATGGAATGCGGCGCAGAATTGCAAGAGAATCTGGCGGTCTATACCGAAAACCGCCGGATGATGATTGAGGGCCTGCCGCGGGCGGGGTTCACCAATTTTGCGCCACCGGATGGGGCCTTTTACGTCTATGCGGATGTGTCTGATCTGACAGATGACAGCCGCGCATTTGCGGCGGAAATTCTGGACAAGGCGGGCGTGGCTGTGACGCCGGGGCTGGATTTTGACGAGGCGCGCGGCGCACAGACCCTGCGGTTCTCCTATGCGCGCTCGACAGATGATATCCGCGAAGGCCTGCGCCGCCTGCGCGATTTTATGACTGATCGCCCAACAAACCGCCGGTGACCAAATGGAGCGCGACCTGCGGCCGCGCGCTTTATAGTGGATTGGCGCTTGTGGCTGTGGCGCCGCGATGAATTTACGATTCACTTGTGGCACGGTTTTGGGTATGGTCCGGCGAAAAAGAGCGGAGTTTCGATGAGCAGCCCGATTTCCAGCCCGATTTTCAGCGCGAGGTTCAAACTGGGCCGGTTCGCCCTTGCCCTCGGCCTGTGCCTGACCATGCCCGCACAGGCACAAGATCTGACCGCCCTCGCGCGGGTCGACGCGGCGGG